>Ga0265798_10009488_pt1 | contig 12169 bp, 8 predicted proteins | sample P3T30metagenome_FD_192430 | JGI IMG/M metagenome (GOLD analysis project Ga0265798, IMG submission 192430) | Plant litter microbial communities from East Loma Ridge, Irvine, California - P3 T30 | ecosystem: Environmental > Terrestrial > Plant litter > Unclassified | place: USA: California... | reverse complement strand
AGAACGGCACCCGCGTCACCGCCTGGCCCGACCCGAAATACTTCGATTCGCCGAACATCCCGATGGCCGAACTGGTGCGCCTGCTGCGCTCCAAGGCCGTGCTGCTGCCGGGCGTCACCGTCACGCTGACCATCGCCAAGACCGGCGACGTCCAGACCTGGCGCTACGACGAAGGCCTGCGCGGCTACCTGACCGAAGCGCTGGCGCAAGGTTCGAGCGGCCAGACCCTGATTCCGCTGTTCGAAGGCGCGCAGTACGCCCCGGCCGGCGACGAAAGCTTTGCCGAAGGCGAGGGCGCGGCCTGGGTCGTGGCCTGGAACGAGGAAGGCGGCGTGGTGCGCGAGTCCTACGTCAACCTGATCCCGACGCCAAGCGGCGGCTCGCACGAGTCCGGCCTGCGCGACGGCCTGTTCGGCGCCGTGAAAGGCTTCGTGGAACTGCACGGCCTGCTGCCGAAGGGCGTCAAGCTGCTGCCGGAAGACGTGTTCGCGCGCGTCTCCTTCGTGCTGTCGGCCAAGGTGCTGGACCCGCAGTTCCAGGGCCAGACCAAGGAACGCCTGAACTCGCGCGATGCCGTGAAACTGGTCTCGACCTTCACCAAGCCGCCGCTCGAACTCTGGCTGAACCAGCACGTCGAATACGGCAAGAAACTCGCCGACCTGGTCATCAAGCAAGCGCAGTCGCGCATGCGCTCGCTGCAAAAGGTCGAAAAGAAAAAGTCCTCGGGCGTGGCCGTGTTGCCAGGCAAACTGACCGATTGCGAATCGACCGACCTGACCCGCAACGAAATCTTCCTGGTCGAGGGCGACTCGGCCGGCGGTTCCGCAAAAATGGGCCGCGACAAGGAATACCAGGCGATCCTCCCGCTGCGCGGCAAGGTGCTGAACACCTGGGAAACCGACCGCGACCGCCTGTTCGCGAACAACGAGATCCACGACATCTCGGTGGCGATCGGCGTCGACCCGCACTCGCACGGCGATTCGCCTGACTTGACTGGTCTGCGCTACGGCAAGATCTGCATCCTGTCCGACGCCGACGTCGACGGTTCGCACATCCAGGTGTTGCTGCTGACCCTGTTCTTCAAGCACTTCCCTGCCCTGTTCCGCCACGGCCATATCTGCGTGGCGCGTCCGCCCCTGTACCGCGTCGACGTGCCGGCGCGCGGCAAGAAGCCGCTGCAAAAGCTGTACGCGCTGGACGACGGCGAACTGCTGGCCATCGAGGACAAGCTCAAGAAAGAAGGCCTGAAGGAAGGCAGCTGGAGCATTTCGCGCTTCAAGGGCCTGGGCGAGATGAACGCCGAGCAGCTGTGGGAAACCACGATGAACCCCGACACCCGCCGCCTGCTGCCGGTGTCGCTGGGCGACTTCGACCACAGCGAATCGAGCGCACGTTTCAACATGTTGATGGGCAAGGGCGAGGCCGCAGCACGCCGCGCATGGATCGAAGAACACGGTAACGAAACCGAAGCGGACATCTGATCATGATCATTGGTATTGATTTGGGCACCACAAACAGCTTGGTAGCAGCCTGGCGTGACGGGCAAGCGCAGATCATTCCCAATGCGCTCGGGGCTTACCTGACGCCGTCCTGCGTCGGCATCGACGACGACGGTACGGTGCTGGTCGGCGCGGCGGCACGCTCGCGCCTCCAGACCCATCCCGACCTCACCACCTCGCTGTTCAAGCGCTACATGGGCAGCGAGCGCGTGACCCGGCTCGGCAAGCAGCAATTCCGCCCGGAAGAGCTGTCGTCGCTGGTGCTGCGCGCCTTGAAGGAAGACGCCGAAGCCTGGCTCGGCGAAAAGGTCGAAGAGGCCATCATTACCGTGCCGGCCTACTTCAGCGACGCCCAGCGCAAGGCCACGCGCGCGGCGGGCCAGCTGGCCGGCCTGAAGGTCGAGCGCCTGCTGAACGAACCCACCGCCGCGGCCCTGGCCTACGGCATCCAGGACAGCCAGCAGGAAACCAAGTTCCTGGTGTTCGACCTGGGCGGCGGCACCTTCGACGTCTCCATCCTCGATCTGTTCGAAGGGGTGATGGAAGTGCGCGCCTCGGCCGGCGACAATTTCCTCGGCGGCGAAGACTTCGTCGAGGTGCTGGTCAAGACTTTTTATGAACGCAGCGGGTTGCGCAACGCGCTCGGCACTGCGGTGCTGTCGCGGGCTCAGGTCCAGCGCCTGCGCGACGAAGCCGAACGCGCCAAGCGTGCGCTGTCGGAGTCGCCAAGCGCGGAGATGACGTTCCAGCACGACGGCCGCGAATTCACCTGGCGCCTGGACGAAGACACGCTGGCCCAGCTGTGCGAGCCGCTGCTGCAACGCCTGCGCAAGCCGGTCGACCGCGCCCTGCGCGACTCCACCATCAAGGCCAGCGAACTCGATGCCGTGGTGCTGGCCGGCGGCGCCACCCGCATGCCGATCGTGCGCAAACTGGTGTCGCGCATGTTCGGCCGCTTCCCCTCGGTGCACCTCGATCCGGACCACGCGATCGCGCTTGGCGCCGCGGTGCAGGCCGGCCTCAAGATGCGCGACGCCGCGCTCGATGAAGTGGTGATGACCGACGTCGCGCCCTACTCGCTCGGCATCAACATCTCGCGCCAGCTGGGACCGAACAATTTCGAAGGCGGCCACTACCTGCCCATCATCGAGCGCAATGCCACGGTGCCGGTGTCGCGCGTGCAGAACATCACCACCGTGCGCGACGGCCAGCGCGAACTGCGCGTGCTGGTCTACCAGGGCGAGGCGCGCCTGGTGAAAGACAATGTGTACCTGGGCGCGATCGACTTCCCGATCCCGCCGAAAAAGGCCGGCGAGATCAGCGCCGACGTGCGTTTTACGTATGACATCAGCGGCGTGCTGGAAGCCGAGATCACCGTGCATCCAACCCAGGAAAAGCACAAGCTCGTCATCACCGAGAACGCCGGTGTGATGACGCCCGCGCAGGTGGAGGCGCGCCTGCGCGAGCTGGCCGAACTCAAGATCCACCCGCGCGACCAGATCGAGAACCGCACCGTGGTGGCCGAAGCCGACCGCCTGTACCAGGAACTGCTGGGCGACGCGCGCGAGTACCTGGCCCAGCACATCGCCGCCTTCCAGGCCGTACTCGACGGGCAGGACCAGCACGCCGCGCGCCGCGCCCGTGAAACCCTGCAGGACGTGCTGCGCGACCTCGGCCGCGGCGGCCTGGAATGAATGCCTGGGCCAGCCTCGGCATCGATCCCACGGCCGACGTCCGTGCGATCAAGCGCGCCTATGCGCGCAAGCTGAAGCACACGCGTCCGGACGAGGATCCGGAAGCCTTCCAGGAACTGAACGATGCTTACCAGACGGCGCTGCAGATGGCGCCTTACATCGACAGCGACGAAGAGGCCGAGGAGGCCGAGTCGGTCGTGCTGGCGGCGCGGGCGCCTGCGCAAACGCCTGTGGGAGCCTTGGCCGAGACGCCTGCCCTGCTAGAACAGGACGAGCCGCGCCCAGCCTGGGAACGTCCGGTTGCCGCGTTGCGCGAAGAAGCCTGGGAACGCCCGGTGCCCCTGCTGCGCGAGGCGCCCGACCCGGACGCGCTGCGCCTGGCCCAGCAACGCGAACGGCGCCAGGAGCGCGAGCAGGCGCGCGCCGCGGCCAAGGCCGCGAGCGAGGCCGCTTTCGCACTGGCAGGGTCGCTGTGGTCCGGCTACATCGAACGCGCGGCGGTCTCGCCCAAGTACCAGCTCAGCCAGATCCTCGACGGCGACGACATGCTGAACATCGAGGTGCGCGAGCATGTCGAGCTGTTCGCCATCCAGTACTGCGCCAGCGCGGCCTGCAGCGACGAACTGCGCGAGGCCATCGTCGCCGTCTTCGGCTGGGAAGACAATGCCTCTTTCGTGCAGCGGCGCCTGCCCGAGGCCACCGGCGAAGCGATGGCACGCCTGCGCGCTGGCCGCGACTACCTCGCCTTGCTGCAGCGCGCCAGCACTGAACCCGTGATCGCCGCCCTGCTCGCCGACACTGCCGGACGCCGCTTCGGCCGCACCATCATGGGCGGCTTCACGCGCCGGATGCGCGAGCAGATCGCGCTGATCCGCGAATACCACCGCGAGCTGCTGTACTTCAAGCTGAACCCCGAGGTGGTCGATGAATGGGCAAGGCGTGTCGAAGGACGGCGCTACTTTCTCGAGACCTTCTTGCTGTCTGTCGCGGTCGGCGTCTCCCCCTTTCCGATTGTGAGTACCTTCGGCGAGGCTGCTGGCCTGAGCTTCGATCCGCTCCTCCTGCTGCCGTTCCTGCTGCTGACGCTGGCCGCCGGCCTGGCCTGGGCCCACTTCGACCCGCTGGCGCGCCTGCGCGACACGCCATGGCGCGACCGGCTGCTGTTCGAGCTGCGCCACCGTCCCGCTGTGCAGCTGGGCTGGGTTCCTGTCTTCGCGCTCCTCTCGACCATGCTGTTCATCCCGGACCCGGCGCCTGCGTTTGCCTGGGTGCTGGGGGCGGCGATGGTCGCCTGCACGCTTGTCGCCTGCTTCGCCAACTCGGTCATGTTCAGCGCAGGGCACTACCTCGCCGTCGCCGTCGGCGCGCTGCTGATCGGCGTGTCGATGGCCGACAAGGCCTACCCCGGCCATGGTTACGTCACCTGCGCGGCCGGCGCCTATTGCGCCCTGCAACTGCTCTACCGCGGCGGCGCCTACCTATGGAACCGCATGCCGGACAAGGCCCGCCTGCTGCTGCCGCTGCGCTGCGCCTGGCTGGCCGGGGCCATCGCCCTGGTGGCGGGCGCCGATGTCTCGCCGCTGCCGCTGCAGCTGCACGCCGCCCTGGTCTGGCTGTGGACGCTGGGCGGCATGCTGCTGTCGAATCCGACCGTCAATCCCTTCGCCGCGGTGGCGGGCGGGCTGGGGATGGTGTTCCTCATCATGACGGTGCGGTCAGAAACCTCCATGCTGCGCACGTCGCCGCTGTCGATGCTCGTCACCCCGCTGTTCGGTGTGGCGACCTTCATGATCATGAACATGATCCGCACTAAAAAGAATCAACATCCATTTTCGTAAGTACCATGTCTAATCAAGCAAACCTGTTCGAACAAGCCAGCGAAGCGCTCGACGACGTCGAATCGCTGACCCTTTCCACCTTCGCCGAGCGCGCCTACCTGGACTACGCTGTCTCGGTCGTCAAGGGCCGCGCCCTGCCCGACGTGTCGGACGGCCAGAAGCCGGTCCAGCGCCGCATCCTGTACGCGATGAACGAACTGGGCCTGGGCGCCACCGCCAAGCCGCGCAAGTGCGCGGCCGTGGTCGGCGACGTGCTCGGCAAGCTCCACCCGCACGGCGACCAGTCGGTGTACGACGCGCTGGTGCGCATGGCCCAGGACTTTTCGCTGCGCTACCCGCTGATCGACGGCCAGGGCAACTTCGGCTCGCGCGACGGCGACGGCGCCGCGGCGATGCGCTATACCGAAGCCCGCCTGACCCCGATCTCGCGCCTGCTGCTCGACGAAATCGACATGGGCACGGTCGACTTCCAGCCGAACTACGACGGCACCACCAACGAGCCGCGCGCCCTGCCGGCGCGCCTGCCGATGGTGCTGCTGAACGGCGCCTCCGGCATCGCGGTGGGCCTGGCCACCGAGATCCCGTCGCACAACCTGCGCGAAGTGGCCGATGCGGCGGTGGCCATGATCCGCAATCCGAAGATCTCGCACGCCGAGCTGATGACCATAGTCCCGGGTCCGGACTTCCCGGGCGGCGGCCAGATCATCACCCCGCCCGCCCAGATCGCCGACATGTACAGCACCGGGCGCGGCTCGATGAAGGTGCGTGCGCGCTGGAAGATCGAAGAGCTCGCCCGTGGCCAGTGGCAGGCCGTGGTCACCGAACTGCCGCCGGGCACCTCGGCGGCCAAGGTGCAGCAGGAGATCGAGGAGCTGACCAATCCGAAGGTCAAGCTGGGCAAGAAGACGCTGACGCCGGAACAGATCGCGCTCAAGCAAACGATCCTGAATTCGCTCGACACCATGCGCGACGAATCCGGCCGTGAAGCGCCGGTGCGCCTGGTGTTCGAGCCGAAGTCGAAGAACCAGGACCAGAACGAGTTCATGCTGCTGCTCCTGGCGCACACCTCGCTCGAGACCTCGGCCCCGATCAACCTGGTGATGATCGGCGGCGACGGCCGTCCGCGCCAGAAGGGCCTGGCCGAGATCCTGCAGGAATGGATCGACTTCCGCTTCGTCACCGTGCGCCGCCGGACCGAATTCAAGCTCGGCAAGGTCAACGACCGCATCCACATCCTGGAAGGCCGCGAGATCGTCCTGCTGAACATCGACGAAGTGATTGCCATCATCCGCAATTCGGACGATCCGAAGGCGGCCCTGATCGAGCGCTTCAAGCTGTCGGAACGCCAGGCCGAGGACATCCTGGAAATCCGCCTGCGCCAGCTGGCGCGCCTGGAGGCGATCAAGATCGAGCAGGAGCTGGCCCAGCTGCGCGGCGAGAAGGAAAAGCTCGAAGACATCCTGGCCAATCCATCGACCATGAAGCGCACCATCATCCGCGAGATCGAAGCCGACGCCAAGCAATTCGGCGACGCGCGCCGCACCGTGATCGAGGAAGCGCAGCGCGCCGTGGCCGAGCAGAAGGTCATCGACGAGCCGGTGACGGTGATCATTTCCGAGAAGGGCTGGGTGCGCGCGCGTACCGGCATCGGCCACGACGCGGCCCAGTTCACCTTCAAGCCGGGCGACTCGCTCGGCAGCGCGTTCGAATGCCGCACTGTCGATACCCTGCTCGGCATCGGCGACAACGGCAAGGTGTATTCGGTGCCGGTGGCCGCCCTGCCTGGAGCGCGCGGCGATGGCGTGCCGATTACCACGCTGGTCGATTTGTCGGGCGGCGTGCGCATTCTGCACTACTTCGCAGGCACGGCCGAGACGCGCTTGCTGATCTCGACCTCGAACGGCTTCGGCTTTACCACCCGGGCCGGCGACATGACCAGCCGCCTCAAAGGCGGCAAGTCCTTCATCACGCTCGACGACGGCGCCGTGCCGCTGGCGCCGCGCGTAATCTCCGACACCGCCGGTGCGGTGGCCTGTTTGTCGGAAAAGGGCCGCGTGCTGGTGTTCGGCATCGACGAGATGAAGGCGCTGACGAATGGCGGCCGCGGCGTGATCCTGATGGAGCTGGAACCGAAGGAAACGCTCGTGGCGGTGCAGCCGATTACCCAGAAGGGCGTGAACGTGATCGGCACCTGGGCCGGCTCGAAGCCGCGCGTGGTGGAGCTGTTCGCATCCGGCCTGGAACCGCACTTCGGCAAGCGCGCGAAGAAGGGCAAGCCGCTGTCGGCGAAGCTGAAGGCGACGGATTTGGCGATGCGGGCGACGGGCGAGTAATCGTTTGATCGCAGCGTGAATGACAAAGCCGGCGGATGCCGGCTTTGCTGTTTGTGGCGTACGTCGCGGGCCGTTGTAGGGTGGGCACTTGTGCCTACGCGGCCGTACCCTTCCGGTTCGCCAACGGCGCGACGGTCGTCACGATATCGACGCCCTGCCATACCACGTTGACGCACGCGGTCAACATCAAATAAAAAATGCCGGCATCACGCCGGCATTTTCATTCCTTACACACGCACAAGCAGATTAGTGCTTGGCAGCAGCCTTGTGCACGTCGGCGGTCGCTTCAGCGCGGACCTGTTCGGTCTTGGCGGCAGCGGTGGCACGGTCGGCGGCGGCGTCAACTTGCTTCTTCAGCGATTTTTCGTCGGCCTTGATCATGGTCTTTTCGGCCTTGAGGTTCGCTTCCGAGACTTTTTCCTCGGCCTTGGCGACGGCCTTGGCGCGGTCTTCAGGGTCGGCCTTGGTCACTTTTTCGGCGGCGTCGGCGTGGGCTTTCACGGCCTTGGCATGGGCCTTGGCTTTTTTCTCGCCTGCGTCAGCGACGGCCTTGGTCGCTTTTTCGTCGGCCTTGGCGGCAGCCTTGGCTTCTTTCGCTTCAGCCTTGGCCACGTCGGACTCGGCTTTGGCTTCGGCTTTCACGACGGCGTTGGTGTTGGCAGTGGTGGTGTTGGTCTGGGCGTAAGCGGAAGTAGCAAAAACGCCGGCGATCAGGGTTGCGAGCAGCTTGTTCATGGTATGTCCTTTCGGTTTTATGGTGGGGTGCAGGTCTGTGCCTGCGTTTTCTTTTCAATACATTTCGTCTTGAGCACGAGTCCAGAATATGCCTCGCCACCAGGAGGGTCTGTTCGCCACCACACACATTACTGCTGAGTTGAAACAAGGTGTTTCAGCGCCCTGCCGGCCCCGCGTACAGGTCGATGATGTCGACGATCCCGTCCTGGCACACCGGGCAGAACTGCTCGCTGCGGTCGAACATGATGCACTGCATCGCCGGGCGGTAATACCCGCTCGCTTCATAGTTCGCCCCCTCGAACGCCCCTATGGCGTGGCGGTGCGGCTGCCCGTCGAACAGTGTGCGCGTGGCGGCCAGGTCCTCGCGGAACAACGCGTTCATGTCGCTTTCCGGACGATCGTTGTCACGCAGCGCGGCGCGCTTTTTCTGGTACGCCCGCGACGCGTTTTCGTAGGCTTTCTTCGGCCACGGCGTTGGCAGGGGCGTGTTCGCTGTTACATGTTGTTTCCATTTGAGGCGGGCCGGATCGCGCAGGGCGGTCACGTTCGGCTCCCACGGTTCGGTGCGCACGTCGCTCGCCTGGTAAGCCACCGGCGACGTGTAGTACTCGTCGGCCAGGCCGGCGAAGTGGTGGCCGAACTCGTGCACGAACAAATAGTTGGCCCAGGCATTGCCCGCCGCCGCCGTGCTGAACTGGCCGAAGATGCCGCCGCCGCCGTAGGTCTCGTTGTTCACCAAAATCTCGATGAATTCATAAGGCGCATGCTGGGCGATGTCGCGCAGCGCGCGGTTGTCGAGCGTGAGCACGTAGCGTTCGCTCCCAAAAATGTCGTAGCGCGTGCCGAGCGGCGAAGCGTGGTGCACGCCGGTCGAAGGCCGCGAGATGCCCGACTCCCCGGTCGGCACCGCCATCGCCCACACGTTGAAGTCGTTCGCGCGCTCCTTGAACGGCGGCACCGTGAACAGGTGCTGCGCCAGGCGGCGTGCGTCGGCCTCGAACTTCTTCATGTCTTGCGCGGTGTAGCCATCGCCCAGGATCAGTAGATCGACCTTTTGCGGCGACGGGCCGCTGACGTGAATCGGAATCGGCTTGGCGGGGGCGGCCGGCTGCTGCTTCACCACGTCCGGCGCCTTGGCATCGACTTCCACGCTCCAGGCCACCGAGAAGGCGTTGCGTTCGTCGCGCTTCAGGATGCGCACGCGCACCGGCTTGTCGAACTGCGGAAAGCGCACCGACTCGCTGAAGCTGCGGCTGAGCTTATTTGCTTCCTCGGTCGTGCGCCACTCGCCGAACACGGTCGAGAAGCCGCGCGAGTACAGCAGGTCGCCGGTCTTCGCATCGACTACTTCGACGCGGTTCTGGCCGCGGTTCGTCTCATCGAAGTTGCGCGCCATGTCGCCTGGCCAGGGCAGCGGCTCGATCAGCACGCGCTCGATGGCGTAGCTGTCGCTTAAGGCGTTGCCGCTGTGGGTGTAGTCGAGGCGGACGGTGGCGGGCTGGGCGGCAAGAGCCGTGCTTGAGACAAGCGACAGGACGGCGGCAAGGAAGCGGAGCATGCGGTTTCCTGTGAGGTGGGAAAGGCATGCATTGTAATCCTGTGCATGACGAGCGGAGCCTGCTGCTCGCCATGCAGTCAGCAGGCTAATCGAGCGTCACGTGCGGATCGCCAGGCAACAGCGTGGCGCCGCAACTGGTCTTGTTGCCCTCGTACGCTACTGGCACGCCGTTGACGGTATGGCGAGCGGCTCCCTCCACGATCGTGCCTGGGCCATGGATAGGGCAAGTCGTTTTGTCGCCGACGCAGGCAACCGCAATGCCGCCTATCGTGAAGTGCGTAGCCGCGACACTCACGACCTTCCCGCCATGGCTGGTGAGATCGTTCAATCGGATAATTTTTGGCATGCGTGCGCCCTGTTACCGGTAAGCGCCAGGATCGACGGCCGGGGTGCCGCGGTGCGCAAAGACGTCGCCTCCATTCGGATGTTTCTGGTTTTTTCGCTGCTCGGCTGAAGGCGGGCTGATGAGGATGATCGAGGCCTCGTCAGGGCTGCGCATGTTGACCGCCGCGCTGACGCCGCCATCGCGGTAGCTGCCCATGACACCAATACCCATCTGAACGAACAAAGTTGCCGCGCCAGTATTGCCAAGGCGCTTGTCGGTGTCGATGAACTGGCTGGACTTGGCGCTGTCGATTTCGGGACCGCCCGCTGCCGCTTGTGCGTCCAGCACGCCGTGCAGGGCAATCAGCCGATCGGTGTTGTTATTCGTGGCGGCAATCACGCGAGCAGGGGATGTGACGCGCTGGGCTTCAGGCAGGGTCTGGAGTGCGGTTTGCCAGCCAGCCTGTAGCAGCTTCTGGCGCTCGGCGCGACGGGTGACCGGTTTGCCCTGCTCGTCGGTGAAGCGCACGAAGGTAGGACGATGGATGTAGCCGAGGGTCGGCAGGCGGTCGAACGTTTTTAATTGCTCGCGGTTCCAGGGAATCGGGAACCAGGGAGTGGGTTTCCATTCTTTTGGGGGGTAGTGGGCGAAGGGATTGAGCTTGCCCAGTACCCCGGGGACACCAGTACCGCGCACATCAGGGCGCTGAGCAAAGGCAGCGGCGGCTTCGAGCCATTCGCTGACGAGAGGTTCACGCTCCACAGGTCCGCGAAGGTCCTGTCGCGTCATATCCGCGCCGACCTGCGCAGGTGTTTGCAAAGCACTCTTGCGCTCGTGATTCGGAAGTGCAAAGAGCAGATTGCAGTACATCCAGCGAAATTCCTTTTGCAAGAACGCATCGTCTGGATCGTCCCAAACAAAAGGACGCCCCGGATCGACCCGTTCACGCCGAGCCAGCACAAAGAGTGCTGAAGCGTCGGGCATCTCGGGGATATAGTAGCCGTCCCTCAGCAATGCGGGGGTACCAGGAAGAATGTTAAGGTCGCGCGTTCCCATACTGTCTTCGGAATTCAAGACAACATAGGGAACATCCGGATGCGCGTCAAAAAAAGCAAATACGTCCTCGATAATGCGATCGGGCTGTTCGTCAAAGCGGCGAGGGCCGACAACGATCAGATGCGACCCCATACCGGAAGCCATTACCCCTCCCGCAAGTCCAGGATCCGGCATTTCGGGCCGATCTTTTAATCTCTGATTATTGGTAGGTGCGACGGCATTGAAGACAGGTACACCGTAGTACTCGGGTGTAAACCGTGCACCGTTCTCAAGTGTGTCGCCGCCACGTCCGCCTGACGTGCCTCCTTTGTCAATCCCAGACCAGTTGTATTTCTTAGGGTCCTCTTCACGGATCGTGGTATGCGGACGACCGGATTGAAGTGCGTCCCATAGTTTGCCTTGCCGATATTTATCCAAGGTAATTCCCAGCCCAATCACCTCCAATACATACTCGCGTTTCTGCTGCTCGCTCTGCGCTATCTGCGCCTGAGACACCTCCTTTTGCGTCGCACTTTGCACTTGTTTCGAGGCCTTTACCCAATGCGACCCAAAGAGCGCTGTAACGAGGATTGTCGGCCCGGCTACCCACCACAAGATTCGATTACCCATCGTCTGCTCCTGGTTGATTAAACTTTCCGGCTCAATAACTGTCATCACAAATGCTGTCCAACACGGAATCAGTATCAAAAGCACTAGAGAAGCTCCGATCAAATATTTCGCCGGATGGTTCTGCATGTCTCTCGCTCGGGTGGTCATTTTTCTGCCCTCTTTCCCTTGTTCGGATGAGTCGCTGTCGGCGGGATAGCGGCAACCCGCTCTCCCGCCACCGTTTCGCAGACGACAAGGCTCGGCATTCCTGTATGCAGCGCCGGCACGCAACGTGGCAGCTCACCTGTGCTGTAATAAGTGGCATTTCCCGAAATAAGTTCCTTCCGCTTGAGCCTCTCAACGCTCCAGTAGGAATTGAAACTCATGATGAATTTTTCCCATAACATGACAGACGGCCGCGCCATCGCGGCGCGGATGGCGCAATTCTCCCAGGTTGAGTTGGCTATGGCCGTGTTCGCTCGCCAGCTGGGCACTGATCTGCCCCGGCGTGTCGTCCATGCGCAATTGGTTGTACCGCTGGCC
>Ga0265798_10009485_pt1 | contig 12170 bp, 8 predicted proteins | sample P3T30metagenome_FD_192430 | JGI IMG/M metagenome (GOLD analysis project Ga0265798, IMG submission 192430) | Plant litter microbial communities from East Loma Ridge, Irvine, California - P3 T30 | ecosystem: Environmental > Terrestrial > Plant litter > Unclassified | place: USA: California... | reverse complement strand
ACCAAGTATTAGCTCTAGCAGCTTTGTCAGCTCATCGATCTCATCGAGCTTTGTGGCACCACCTTCCAGCAGCATCATTCAGAGCAGCGCGGCGTCAAGTTCCTCGATTGCTTTGAGCACACCAGCACCAGGTCCATCGTTAGATAGCAGCAGCATTGAATCAAGCATCGCGGCATCAAGCTCCTTGCCCGTCTCGAGCATGCCAGAAGCAACTCCAACACCGAATCCGACTCCATCACCATCGCCCTCGCCAGCACCCGCACCTTCTCCTACGCCTTCGCCTTCCCCTTCCCCCGTCGCACCTCCACCCGCGTGTGCCACCAATCTCCTCGTAAACGGCGACTTCGAAAACGGCGTTATATCACCCTTCTACGCAGCGCCAGGCTCCGACCCAGCCGTGACCCCCACCGTCGTAATGCAAGTCAGCGGCATCAAAGCCATCAACAACCCGCAGTCCGGCTTCTACTTCCTCGACCTCAGCTCCGATCAATACGCCTCAGCCAACATTCTTGGCCAGCTCAGCGTCAAAGCCGGCACACTCGTCTCCTGCGGCGGATTTTACAATTACCCTCCCGACATCACCGGAGCGTCAGCGGAAGTCCAAATATATGTTGATGATCAGCGGTGTGGGGGCACGATTGAGAATGTTTACTATTCGGATGAGTGGGAGCCGTTGAGTGGTGGCTCGGCGGTGGTTGCGCGAGATGATCCGGTTTATCGGATTTATGTTTTGTTTAAGGATTATCCGTATTCGACGGGGCATGTGGGACTTGATGGGTTGTTTGTGACGGCGAGTGCGGAGGTGGGAATGCCGTTTTGCGTTCCTCGGCCGCCGATGCCGACGTCTGATTGATGGTGTTGTCGTCTGTAAGTTAGATGTTTAGAATTTATTCATTACTAGTCACGAAGTTCGATTCTCATGGATCTTTCAAAGTCCAATGAGCATTGCTCGCCGTGGGTTCCAGGTCTAGCTTTCAGCACAGGATGTCTTCATATCTTCTCCACTCCGTATCTAAGTATAATCGACATTGAAGAGGATATGACAAGCTGTTGGAAGCGGTTGGTGAAGTTGTGACTTCAGTTTGCCCCTCGTTGTTAGTGGAATTAAGCAAGGGCCACCCGTGATTCTCGCGCTTTCTACGTCATGATCGCGACTCTTAAATGTCCATCACCATCAACCCTCACATCGCCATCCCCGACACGCATCTGATCACACCATACCATGGCCTTCATCCTGCGGCGACCGTTCGCGCTCACCGCAGCCCTCAAGCAAGCGACACCAAAGTCATCACAGAGCATCACATTCCGCGCCTTCCACAACACCCGCGCGCCACTCAAAGAACAGCCGCACTTCACTCCTCTCAAAGCCACATCGCCATCGCCGTCACAACATGTCTCCAAGTTCCGCCAGACATTCCGCCGCTCTTATCAACAAGCTGCCTACAACCCCGCGGCGCAAGGCGATTTGCGACAACGTCTACTGTATGGAGCAGGCATCTTTGGCGCGACCGTTCTAGGCATCAATTTGGTCTTCAACCGCGAGACTCGCGAAGACGGCGGCATGCCACCGTTTGAGCGGGCGTACCTCAACGACACGTTTATGCATACTGGACTGGGCGTGGGCATGATTGGTATCGCGGCGTCGGCGCTGCACAGGAGTGGATGGAGCTTCAGGCTGATGAGCGCGAACCCGTGGCTCGTCATGGGCGTTGGCCTTGTCGCATCCATCGGAACCATGTATGGAACCATGGCCACATCGCCACAGAAGTGAGTAGAACATGTAGCAGTCCGTGAAGGCTTCACCAACAATATGCAGCTACGTCCAGAAATACGCGCTGTGGAGTGCGTTCAACGTCACACAGGCGCTCCTCCTCTCGCCACTCTTCTTCATGAACCCCGCCATCCTCGCTCGTGCCGGACTGTACACGGCAGGCCTCATGGGCTCCCTCGCCTTCGTCGGTGCGACCGCCAAGACCGACAAGTACCTCTATCTCGGCGGTCCCCTGCTCGCGGGCGTTGCCATCGTCGCGCTCTCTGGGTTCGCGCCTCTTGTACTCCCCGCCACCGCCGCGCGCACGCTCATGTTCACCGAGAACATCTGGCTATACGGAGGTCTTGCCGTCTTTGGAGGCTTCACCCTCTATGACGTGCAGAAGGTTTTGCACCACGCGCGCCTGGCTGAGCAGGGTCTCAGGGCGAAGGACCCCGTCAACGAGGCCATCTCGCTCGAGCTGGACTTTATCAACATCTTCATCCGGATGGTGCAGATCCTGGGCATGAGCCAGAACAGAAGGAAGTAGAGGATGACGTGGCTTGGGGACCGAACTTTAATTTTTGCAATCTCAGCCTGTATGTAAAGTATTCTCTGCTCTAACACCAATGAAAGAATTGGAACGGCATTATCATCATAACCTTTTACTTTGTTCTTCGTGTTCTCTGTTTTCTCTCACATCGTCGCTTGAAACGGGCGTTGAAACATCTCCAATTTTCACCATCGTCATGCTGCTGTTTCACGTTACATATTTCGCCACCAGCTACACCACCGCGACATGTCTCACCTCATTCAGCTGAATCTTGTTGCTTGCTTGACTCGAGAAACTTTCTAGAACACCGGACAACCAAAAAGAAAGCCACATCAGTCACGACATTGCGGACGTAATATCATATCAGTTCAGCTCACACATCACGCACCATGGACCGCACCACTATCTCCTATTATCACCATGCGCATCGCAACCTCACATCTCACTCGCCTAAACGTCGATCAAGTACTGTTCAGAACATGCCGCCATCGTCGGTAGAAGTAGCAACAACATCACGCAAACCTTCAACCACAACAATCGACATGATGCATACTATCCAGAAAGACTTTGCGGCGTGTCGCTCCATGATGCTCGATATCCAGTCCCGACTCTGGCTTCTCGAGCGCAAGTCCAGCGCCCATGGGATAACTACTGTGCCGTACAACGCGGTTTCTTCCGGCGAGAAACCGACGACGGATTTCTTGAATCTTCCAAAACGCTTATCCGCCTTCCGATTCGACTTCGAAGAAGAGCTAGCGGAGGCGCCGGCTATCGAAGACGTTCCAGCGCTGAGTCCGACAACGCGTTCACTTGCGGAGAGCAAGACGAGTCGACCACGATACAGCGTCTTCCCGCCCGCCACGAAGAACGATCACATGTTTGAAATGCGGAAGGCACATGCACGACTTTCTATGGTGCCGCGAGAGCGCGTTTCTTCGACGCGTCCATCTGCAAGACGCGCGCATACCGCGCCGACAACGAATAAACATTCTTCACTTGCACCAGTCACGAAGGAAGACGACATCATCGAGCAAATCGTCGACGTAAACCTGATGGCTCGTCCCGCGCCTCCATTCATCCAGTCCCCACCGCTATCACGACGGAGCCGAGTGATATCGCACTCGAGAGAGAGTTTGGGCAACGATATTACGGCTCTACCGGCCATGCCGGCTCCGCTGATGACGGGTGAGATCGAGCGGAGTCAGAAGAGGTATTCGAGGAGTTTGAGGAGCTTGTTGGGGAGTAGGGGGTCGGTGAGGTCGTTGAAGAGGAGTTCTTGCGTTTAGGGATGGGGGCGAGTATGGGAGGAGCGAGGAAGTGTTTGGTGGGGGCGTATTGCTCGCATTGCATGCGTTCGGTTGGCTACCCGATCGATATGCGACTTACAGGGCTTAAGTCGGCCTTTTACGCAGCCTTGTTGTAGACTGCAATATGTTAGTTGGAACACAAAGACGATCGTCAGATACTGCGGAATCCGAGAATTTGCGATGCGCAAATAGCGCATCCACATCGCCTTTCGTATCGTTCTCAGCAAGACCGAACATTTTACAATCGCGCAATTACTGCCCATTCATGCGCATGCAGTCCGGAACAAATTGCAGTAGGCGCATCGAATTACCAAGCCAAGAAACATCCAACCACTCCGCATGTTGACCGGTGAGCGCAGCCGTTGCGACCGCCTCGCATTCTCGCATTTGGCACCGCATGTGGGTGGCTGATTTCCCACAACACCAGTGGTTCCCCGCGCCCACCACTAGAACACCATCGTGGCTTGCCAAGAACGTCGTCCTCGACGCTATCCCTGCTGGTCGTTCCGCCGGCGGGAGTACTTCAAGTCCGCCATGGACGTGCGGGGCTGTCGCGATACGACTACCTGACTTCGCGCTCACGATGCTGGGCCTGCAGGATCTGACCGTCGGTCAGGTCTCTGGTATGATAGCTGCGGCTGTCTTTATTGGTGGGTTGGAGTGTTTTGTCGTTGCGATGAACGTTGACTGATAGCGAGTACAGTTCAGTTTCTGGTCCCGGTGCTGCTGCCGGTTATCTTGCTGGGCCTATTGCGCCCTAGAAGAGCTGCTGTCACGCAGACTGCTGTTTCGTGGTATGCGTCCGGCGTCGCAGACATGTCGGACGAGAAGACTGATGTACTGCAGGTCAGTCATCGGGCAATTCTTGCACAATTCGCTATGGCCTACGTTCCTTCGTACCGACTCGGCTGCGACTTTCTCTTCGACGAAGCGGGTGCTCTTTATGTCCTTCTTCAAGACTTTCATGCTAGTCTTGATCGCTGTGACAGCTATCGTCACACCCTTGGGCCTGTACGAAGGCATCGTAGCAGAGCAAGCCAAAGACGACGCTGTCTTTCATTACATCAAAGATCTATCTCCTATGGGCTACGGGACTCCGCCCCGTACCAACGTATCCTGGAGTAGATTGTGCGGCTTCTTCGGACTCATCCCTTGCCCAAACGACAACAACGAGGCAAGCGTGTTCGAAAACAGGACGTTACTTCAGATCAACTTCACGACGGACTGGTACGACTCGAGCATACCGCAAAAGGTTATAGATGTGTTCCAGAGCGGGGCTTCCGACCTGGGAGAGACAGTCTCTGGTCCCTTCGATATCCAGTACAGGAGCTACATCAAGACCATGATCGACGACATGAAAGGCAAGAACCGTGGTCCGCTGGTCGACAATGGGACTGCCATGACCGTCGGTACATATCAGCCTTTATCCAGCCTAGTCCTCAGCGACGCCATACTCCCCGTCGAAGGTCTAATCGTAGACATGAAGAGCGGCGGCATCGGATTCCGCAACCACAGCGCGCCTGTATTCCGGCCTTATGGGAGCGCCTGGACCGAAGATCTGCTATTTGTCGTGCCAGACACAGTATGCGTCAACACAAACATCACCCTAGACTTCCACGTCGCCCGCACCCGAACCGAGAACAACCTCGCGCAAAGCAGCATCTTCAAGCCCGAACTCGTCGACGCCGGCGGATACGTCAATCTCAACAAGACGTACCCGCTCTGGTACCCCGAGGACCCGCAGTCCAATCCGAATCTCTACTATCGCGCATATAGAGGCGCGTGGCTACAAAACGCGTACAGCATGGTGCTTATGAACGTCACTAATTTGACCAACGAGACGATGAAGGTCAAGGCTTTTGCGTACAGGAATACTACTTTCGGCAAGGGGTTTCCGTTGTATTTTCCTGATGGGAAAACGGCGGGGACATACTTCGTCAAGCCTAATTCCATTTCGATTGCGCCGAAATGGGGAAGTTACTTTGATGGTGTGGAGGGACGGTCGAATTTTTCAAAGGCGGATAATAGGACGTATAATTATACGTCGTATGAGCCGATTTATTCTAATCCGTTTAGGATTACGAACAGTAATTGGACAGATATAGGTATGTTTTCATGCTTCCCATATTACTCAATTCACTTGTTCTCGTCACGCTATGCAGCGCGCGCGTACCGGCCTCGCCAAACACTACCTTCTGTCGAACCGAAATGGACACTGTCGCTGATCTATGTTTTAGACTTGCTTTGCAGAGGCCAGGGTGGAGCCGATCTAGCCAACATAACAAACATCGTTGCAGCATGCGGCTTACTCTACGGCGCCCCAAGACGCAAAGACAACACCACTTCGTCCCTCTTCGATCCCGGATCTGCCTGGACACTGCCCATGTACTCATGCCTGTCCACCGCCAAAGCAACCATCAAGACCGTATCTTTCCGCTTCAACGGCACAAGCGACGATCTTTCTGGTCTCGAGGTTATCTCCGTGTCTAACAAGGTTTATGCCAATGAAGAATCAAAGCCATTGTGGGGCGTCGAGAACACGAGCATGAGACTGAAGGATGGTGGTCCCTTGTGGGGCCTGATCTCCAAGGACAAAACCAACATCTTGAATCTCACCACCGTTCGAAAGGAGGCATTGTACCTACCCGGTCCAGAATCATTTCTGGGTAATGACAATACACCCGCAGCCGACTTCGCATCTATCGCACTCAAGATGACATACAAAACTGGCCCGTACGATACAAGCCCAGTTGATTACTCGGGCAAAGCCAATCTCGCCATGTACAAGAAGTGGCAGGAGCTCTCGCAGACGCCAGAATCGTCCGCCAAGATCTTGAACCTCATCTGGACCGATATCGCAGCCAACATGGTGGTCGGAACAAAGGGTTTGGAACCACACGTCGCACCAATGCGAAAGCGCGATGATACAACAACGAGCAGTGAATCAAAAACCCCTCCCGTGATAAACTACACAAGAAGAGTGCGCTACAAATACGTCTACGGGATCCCCGCGTTCCTCACGCTCACCCTCTTCGTCGCATCCATACTCACCACAACCGTCCTCGCAATTTTCGCGGGCGCGAAACCATCGACGATGAAAACTTTCCTCCAACATTTATCCGCGGGGCGCTTTCTCACCAGTCAATCGAACGCGACGGCAAACTCGCGGCATTCTTCGTTGACGGGGTATGCTGGACACAGCCCGTCGTTGCATGATGACGAGTACTCCAACTCGCCGACGGGTGTGTGGGTTAAGGGCAAGGGGAAGCAGAGGTTTACGCTGGGGGCTGAGGGGTGGATGAAGAGTGTGAAAGGGAGTGGGTTTGGGAGTGGGTTTGAGACGAAGGGTGGGGCTGGGGTGGCGTATGCGCGGGTGAGAGGGGAGGAGGATGAGAGGTAGTGTAGTGCTTTAGCAAAAAGGAAGGAATGACACAAACGGAGAAAATGCGTCACGTGGCCGATTCGAACTTACGCTTCATGTACCGAGAGCATCAAAAGAGGAAAAAAAGCTGGAGAATCTCATACGCTCATTCCTCTCGAGCCCGAAAACACTTATTCAATTTGGTGTTTTCTCAAATCCGCTAACGCGGGCTTGACAGTAACAAGTTGAGGCTTACTGATTTGTTGAGAGGATCGTGAATTTGGCGGAATATGTACTAGCAGAAAATACTTCCGCAGTGTAAAGGGTGGTCTAAGACTATCGAGATGATGATCAAGCCCACGAAAAGTGCTCAGAGTGAAGGTAAACGCTCTCAGCCGCCGAACCCTTCAAGCCGCGCAAATTCTCTGCCGCAACGGCGTTGCGCACGTCGTTTTGCATGGTAGTGGGTCCGCAAACGAAGACGCTGAGTGCTTGCCCACCTTCTCTTACTTTACTCGCCTCTTGCGCAACGACCGACGAGAGATGCGGTCGGCCCTCGTGCTCGCGCCCAGGCACGTGGCCCACAAGCTCATGACCTGCACCCTCGATCCCATCACTCCCCGACACTGAAGCAGCCGGAGAAGCAGTCTTTCCACGCTCCGTTGTCGTTTCAACTGCCAGTGCCGCATCGCCAGTCAAATAGACCTGGACATTCAATCCCGACGCAGACCCACCACACTTCGCCAACAACTCATCCACCGCACCGAGAAACCACTGCCGATTAGCCGTATCCCTCGTCGCCAGCACAATGCGCAGCGACACTGGTCCAGCCAGGCCCCTCGTCTTAACATGCAGCGTCTCTCCCTTCTCCGCATCGCTGTACGCATCGCCACTCTGCGAATACTGCATGACATACCGCTCAATAAACGGCAAACACCAGCCCGCCCCCGACCCCCCAGCAACAAGCAACACACAATCCGCATCCGAGAACTTATCCAGCGCAATACCCCCATACGGCCCATCGACCAGCACACCCACCGAAGAACCCGGACATTCCAGCGCGCGCGCACGTAACTTCTTCGTAAAGCCTCCATGCGGCCTAATGTAAAACACCAGCTCGGAAGCACATGTTGAAGAAGGAGTCGAGCAAATAGTGAACGGGTGACTCGACACTGCGCTCGCGATGCCGAAGCCCGTGAAGCGCAGGAAACAGTGCTGGCCTGGCTTCCAGTTGAATTTTGCGGGTACGGCGATGCGGATGAAGTTGTTGGTGGAGAGGGAGAGGGTTGCGCGCTGGATGCCGCCGTATTCGAAAAAGGTGCGGAGGTAGGGGTAGATGTAGCATGGGACGTATATGGCGGCTGTTGCGACGAAGTAGTCCCTAAGAGGTGTATGTATAGAGTCAGTGTATGTCTCATATACATTTCGTACAGTCGATACTTACGCTGATGTAAGGGTGAAATCGACGTGCCAGAAGAAGGTTACGATGAAGATGACTGCTGCGAGGAGGTGCGTTGCTTTGAAGAATTCGTAGCCGAAGCGCCTTGACTTCACGTCAGTCAACATACCAACCTTATCCACGCATAACCACTCACCTAATCGTGCTGTGCGACAAGAACGTAAGCCAAGCCTGTGCTGTCAACGCAGCGATACCCGTCCAGTAAAACAGAAGACTCGACTTGAAGTGCTCTTGCATGTCCTGGAAGTGCACGTGGTACACGATAAAGGGGAAAGTGTGGAGTAACGCAAGAATGAAGAAAGCGTATGAAATCCAGCGGTGAAACACTTGCAGGCGCTCGTGTGAGACGCCGCTCACGAGTGTTATCCAGTTCGCTTTTGTGGCCGTGGCGAAGATGAAGGGCATGCAGGCTAGGGCTAACCAGCCGCTGCGAGTTGCGAGAGGTGGTGAGCCGCCGAATTTCTTGTCGATCCAGTAGTATGGTTTGGGCGCGAGATCCATGCCTGGGACTGTTAGCTATTTATCTCCCCGCATTCCTCACTTGTTCAAGGACTCACAGAAGAAATATATGGTCCCGATCCCACCTAACAACAACACCCCCAACGGTGCCGAATTCCACCTCAAGCTTTTAACATGCCACCCCCGATACGACAAATACCTCCACCCAGCCAGTAGTTTCCTCGGTCCGCGAGGTTTCTTCTTTAGGAAGCTGAAGAATGTGGATAACACGTTGGCAATGATGAAAATGCCAATACTGCACATGAAGAACGCGATTGTCGGTAACGCGAAGACCCAGTCGGCGATGTACCTGAAGGGAAGGTAAGCTGAGAAATTAGTGATAAGAACGCAAAACTCACCAAAAGTGCCATTTTTGTCTGTACCAGTCGCATTCTGCGGGAGTCTTTTCGTCGCAGTCGGACATGCGCATGCCGTCGAGTTGGAGGGGTTTGGTGAGCCATCCTGCCATTTTGGCGGTTATGGTGGGGACAAAATATGTGCTATGACTGCGGTGCTCTCTGCCTGTGTTTTTGATACTATGCTGAAGTGAGGCAATGGACTTATCTTCAGACAAGACCCTGCTACCGGAGCACTGGGCTAGATGACTTCAAAATGTGTACCCGCGAGCTGACATATGCAGGTCGGTGTTCAGGCCCGAAATCTTCTCGCTCTAGTTCGATTCGCGACTCCAAACCGCAAATCCAACCAGTCAAAACAGGCTCAAATGGTGATTATACGGCGAGCTGCACATCCAGTCTCACTGACCGGATTGACACGCACATAACATGACTTCTCGTTGGTCAATTGATGTAAGCGTGGAGAAAGCTGAACAAGCTCAAAACAAGCTCATGGCAAGCGATGCTTATGTTCGTCAAGACGAGGTTAGTGCGAGCATGTTTGAGCAGTTTAACGCACGTCTTGTCCGGTATGGGAAGGTAACCAGCTTGTAGCGTTCTAGTGCGCATTATGGATTGGCCGGCTGCCGGGAATAGTGAGATAGTGGCATTTCGTGCTATGAAGCAACTTTGGAACGCGAAGGCTTTCACATCGCGACTTACATGATCTCTTTTTGATCACATATTTCACCACCTTCAATCTCGAATCAATGAGTTTGGTTACACTTCGCCAAGTTTTCCAACGACATCTCAGACGATCTTTTGCGAATTGATTTAGTTCAAGCAACACGGGTCAAAAAAGCTTCACACTCAAAGACTTCACGACGTCAAAATGAACATGGATATGTCAATGACAATGCCCATGTCGGGGTCACCAACTCCAACCGGTAGTATGGAAGGAATGGCAGGCATGGAGAATACGATGCACATGTCGGCTGCCGGTCAAATGATGATGGGCATGTCCTCCATGGCCATGACATTCTTCACCTCAACAAGTACGCCGCTATACTCTCAATCCTGGACACCAACGACCACAGCACAATATACTGGAACATGCATTTTCCTCGTCGCATTCGCAGCCATCTTTCGCGCGTTACTGGCTGTTCGCATCAACCTCGTCACACTGCTAGCAGCATACGAACGCCGACATACAGGAGCCGCGCCTTACGCATATTCTTCGGACATCAAGTCGACAGCTCATCGGCCGTGGCGTGCTCATGAAGCTGTTATTTTGGCGTCAATGGATGTCGTTGTTGCTGGTACTGGTCAGTAGTTCGATCCTGTGAATTGGAAGCAAACACTGACTTTGTACAGGCTATTTATTGATGATTGCAACCATGACGATGAACTGTGGATACTTCATGAGTGTCCTTGCTGGGGTATTCCTAGGAAGCTTAGTATTTTCTCGCTTTATGGCGTACTCTGTGGCGCACTGAGCGTTTGCAAATTCTCTGGGGGCTGAAAGAGACAATCCATCATCAACATTTGTCCGCATTCTGCGACGGCAATGTAATTAGATGAAAGTGAGGTATTGCATGTAAATTTCAGTAACTTTTGTGCACATCGTAAGCTCATAAAGTCAGCGGCGCTGCTTCCACGAATAAGAAAGCCTTTCGGCACACTGCCACGCCTGTTGAACCCCTTGGTACTATACCCCGACACTTCCCTCTACCGAAACTCCATAATATGTTACATGCTGACCCCCCAGGAAATGGTATAATATTTCACTTTGAGCGCCGCAAATCTTGAGAGTTGCGGAATTCTCGTGCTTCAACTTCTGCCCGCAGTGTGTGCATTATTCAGCCCTTCTTCTTGAAGAACGCATCAATACCGGTCTGCTTCGCACCAAATATTGGCTGCGTGGCGAACGCCAGCTTGGTAGCAAGGGCTGGCTGCACGGCCTATGTTGGCTTTGCGATCCTTGATGACTTTGAAGCCTTCACTTGCTTCCTGACCTTGGCCGGCCCCCTCGCTGCCTTGTAGGCTGCCACCGCGTTGAGATCGAGACCTATCTTGACCCTGAGGGTATCGAGCCACTGGTCCTGCTTCGGGCCCCTCGATGATAGCTCATGGCACTTGGCGTCGATCCACTTCGACTTGTCGAGGGGGTTCTTAGACCACGCGGACGACGATGTCGCATCACACAGGGAACAAATGCGACTGTAAATTGTAGCTGCATGCTCCTCAATGTAGCGCTTTTGACATTTCTTTAGATTAGGATTGTCGAAATCTGTGTACCACTGATAAGAGCGTGTCGCCCCGCATGCGCAAGCATGCTTGTCTGACTCGTTTCTGTGGTGACATGGAGCGCAGATTTTCGTGCCACTGCCATCTGGATTTGGGTACATCGAACTAATGCAAAGTTTGTTGCAGCCAGCGCAGGTAGCGTTTCGGTATTCTCGCTCAACGATCTCGTCATCGAGCTCTTGCAGCCTCATGGCTACCTGGTCCAGGATGTGCTCCATGTGCACCCGTAGCGCCTTCTTGTAGTCATGCCGTAGCGCTCGGCGAGCTGCCATTTGGGCACCGGTCTCGTGTGCGGCTGGCAGCTTCAGCATCCGGATTGCGCGGTTGAAATTGTCTAGGAGCGCCTGGTAAGATACTGCGCCGGCCACGAACTCTTGGACCCAGGATGGCAGGCCGTACTACTCTGTCTGCTTGCCTCCCGCCCACTTGTCGAATTTCTTGATGAGGGCCACCTTTTATTTGTTCGGCACGTCTCTAATGATGGCAGGGTATTGGCTACGGTCCACCTTGCCGTATCTGGACTGTCGGAGCTTCAGCAGCTTCTGGCGCTCGATCGTGGTGTAGGCCTCACCTTCAACAATGTCGTCGGGGACGGCAGTT
>Ga0265798_10009484_pt1 | contig 12171 bp, 8 predicted proteins | sample P3T30metagenome_FD_192430 | JGI IMG/M metagenome (GOLD analysis project Ga0265798, IMG submission 192430) | Plant litter microbial communities from East Loma Ridge, Irvine, California - P3 T30 | ecosystem: Environmental > Terrestrial > Plant litter > Unclassified | place: USA: California... | reverse complement strand
CCTGCATGTCCACGCCCTTGCGCGCTTCTTCGACCAGCGCCAGGATGTCGCCCATGCCCAGCACGCGGTTAGCCATGCGCGCCGGATCGAAGGCTTCGAGACCGTCCAGCTTTTCCGAGACGCCGGCGAACTTGATCGGCTTGCCGGTCACGTGGCGCACCGACAGCGCCGCACCGCCGCGCGAATCGCCATCGAGCTTGGTCAGCACCACGCCGGTCAGCGGCAGCGCGTCGTTGAAGGCCTTGGCGGTGTTGATCGCATCCTGGCCGACCATGGCGTCGACCACGAACAGGGTCTCGATCGGATTGACGGCCGCGTGCACGGCGGCGATCTCCTGCATCATCGCGTCGTCGATGGCCAGGCGGCCCGCGGTGTCGATGATCAGGACGTCGTGGTAATGCTTCTTGGCCCAGTCGAGCGCGGCCAGGGCGATGTCGACCGGCTTGTCGCTGGCGCTGGACGGGAAGAAGTCGGCGCCGACCTGCTTGGTCACCGATTCGAGCTGGGCGATCGCGGCGGGACGATACACGTCGGCCGAGACGGTCAGCACTTTTTTCTTCTTCTGTTCCTTGAGGTACTTGGCCAGCTTGCCGGTGGTGGTGGTTTTACCCACACCCTGCAGGCCCGCCATCAGGATGATCGCCGGCGGCTGCTGCGCGAACGAGAGCTGGGTCGCGTCAGGGCCGAGGTCGGCGCCCATCAGGGCCGCCATTTCCTTCTGCACCACGCCCACCAGGGCCTGGCCGGGGGAGAGCGAGCCGATGACTTCCTCGCCCAGCGCTTTTTCCTTCACGTTGGCGATGAATTCGCGGACGGCCGGCAGCGCCACGTCGGCCTCGAGCAGGGCCAGGCGCACTTCGCGCAGCATCTCGGCGGTATTCGATTCGGTCAGGCGCGCCTCGCCGCGCATCGTCTTGACGACCTTGGCAAGGCGTTGGGTCAGGTTATCCAGCATGTTCTACCTATATATGTAAGCTAAGCGCACAGGAGCAAACGAGCATTCTACCCCATGTCAGGGCGCGTTTTCTGCGGACAAGACCGGGATTTGGTGGTTTGCAAGCCGTTCAATCAAGTCCTTGATTTGACACTCCTTAACTGGCTGTACAGACAGTTTGACAACGTATTGCTTTGCGTTATACCTTTCCTGGGTCACACCGCGGCGGGCACCGCAGCACGACACGCCGCTTTTGTTGTTCATTCAAGCAGAACAATTACGGAGAGACAGGCAATGAAAGCAATCGTGTTCGGCAAGACCCTCGTCGCACTCACCCTGCTGGCCGCGGGCGGCGCCCAGGCCCAGGACGTGGTCCGCCTCGGCAACCTCAAGTTCGCGCACTACGGCGCCGTCTCGTATATCAAGGAAATCGCCCCCAAGTGCGGCATCAAGGTCGAGGAACGCGTCTTCGCCAAGGGCCTGGACGTGATGCAGGCGATCATCGCCGGCGAACTCGATGTCGGCACCACCGCGTCGGAGGCGGCGATCTCCGGCCGCGCCGGCGGCGCCCCGATCTTCGTGGTGGCCGGCTTCGCCAAGGGCGGCGCGCGCCTGGTGGCGGGGGCGGGCAGCAATATCAAGGCGGTCAAGGACCTCAAGGGCAAGAAGGTCGGCGTCACCCGCGGCGGCATCCAGGAAGTGCTCTTGATGGCCGAACTGCAGAAGGCGGGCCTGTCGTCGGCGCCGGGGCCCGGCAAGGACGTGCAGCTGGTGTTCCTGGCCTACGCCGACCTGAACCAGGCGCTGCTGGGCAAGAACATCGACGCGATGATGCAGTCGGAGCCGCAATCCTCGCAGGCCATCAACAAGGGCTATGGCGTCGAGGTCATCAAGCCCTACGATACCCCGATCGGCGAGCCGGTGCGCACCATGGTGATGACGGAAGACTTCTATAACAAGCGCCGTCCGGTCGCCGAGAAGTTCATGCGCTGCTTCGTGCAGGCCACCAGCGCCTTCATCAAGGACCGCGCGCTGGCCGAGAAGTACGTGCGCGAAGTGGTGTTCAAGGGCCAGATCAGCAAGGACGATTTCGACGACGCGATCAGCAATTCGCCCTATACCTACGACATCACGCCGGAACACATCCAGATCACCACCGACATCATGGCCAAGACCGGCGTCGGCCGCATGGCCAAGCCGCCGGCGGCGACCCAGTGGGTCAAGACCGACCTGCTGGAAGCGGCCAAGAAAAGCCTGAACGTCCAGTAAGCCGTCCAATCAGCGGCGGGAGGCCGGCATGGCGAAGCGCAAGGTAAAAGCGAAGGAGATCGCGGTCGGCATGGTGGTGCCGGTCGCCGCGATCCTGGTCTGGCAGTTCGTGGCGCAGATGGGGTGGGTCAACCCCAACGTGCTGCCTTCGCCGCTGCAGGTGTGGCGCAAGTGGGTCGAGTACCTGCTGCCGCTGCAAAGCTACGCGATGTTCCAGGAAAACGGCGGCGGCGGCCGGCTGGCCTGGATGGTCTCGGGAGAGCTGATCCACGATTCGCTCGGCAGCCTGTACCGGGTGGTGGTCGGCTTCGTGGTCGGCGCCGGCCTGGCGCTGCCGCTCGGCCTGGCGATGGGCGCGAGCAGCGTCGTGTATGCCTGGATGAATCCGCTGGTGCAGCTGCTGCGCCCGATCCCGCCGATCGCCTACATCCCGCTGTCGATCCTGTGGTTCGGCCTGGGCAATCCGCCGGCGGTGTTCCTGATCGCGCTGGGCGCCTTCTTCCCGGTGCTGATGAACACCATCGCCGGCGTGCGCCAGGTCGACGGCATCTACCTGCGCGCCGCGCGCAACCTCGGCGCCAGCGGCAGCACCATGTTCCTGCGCGTGATGCTGCCGGCCGCCGTGCCCTACATTCTGGCCGGGGTGCGCATCGGCATCGGCACCGCCTTCATCGTCGTCATCGTGTCCGAGATGATCGCGGTGAACAACGGCCTGGGTTTCCGCATCCTGGAAGCGCGCGAGTACTTCTGGTCCGACAAGATCATCGCCGGCATGATCACCATCGGCCTGCTCGGCCTGGCGATCGACATCGGCATGAACCGCCTGAACAATTATCTGCTGCGCTGGCATCGCGGCCTGGAGCAGTGAGATGGACGCGCACATCGTCATCGACAGGGTCAGCAAGGAATTCGACGCCGACGGCCGCAGCGTGGTGGCGCTCGAGAACATCAGCCTGAGCATCCCGCGCGGCCAGTTCGTCTGCCTGCTCGGTCCTTCCGGCTGCGGCAAGTCGACGCTGCTGAACGCCGTCGCCGGCTTCGCGCCGCCGAGCGCCGGCAGCATCCTGGCCGACGGCGTGCCGGTGACGGCGCCGGGACCGGAGCGCGGCATGGTGTTCCAGGAATACGCGCTGTTCCCCTGGATGACGGTGGAGCAGAACGTCGGCTTCGGCCTCGAGATCAAGGGGCAGCCGCGCGCGCAGGTGGCGGCGCGCGTGGGCGAGCTGCTCAAGCTCTTGTCGCTGGAAGACTTCGCGCGGCGCTTTCCGAAGGACCTGTCGGGCGGCATGCGCCAGCGCGTGGCGATCGCGCGCGTGCTGGCGCTGGATTCGCCGATCCTGCTGATGGACGAACCCTTCGGCGCGCTCGATGCGCTCACGCGGCGCAACCTGCAGGACGAGCTGCTGCGCCTGTGGGCGGAACTGAAGAAGACCGTCATCTTCGTCACCCACAGCATCGAGGAAGCGATCTACCTGGCCGACCGCATCGTCGTGATGACCTACCGGCCCGGCACCGTCAAGCGCGACATGCTGGTGGACCTGCCGCGCCTGCGCGATCCGGCCGCGCCGGAATTCAATACGCTCAAGCGCGAGCTGGGCCAGCTGGTGATGGAAGAGCAGCAGCGCCACCACGATGCCGAGCTGCGCGCGGCGGCGGTGGATTAGCCCGGCGCCGGGCCGGGACAGCGCTCGGCGCCACCGTCTTTACCTATTGGCAAGCTGTCCGCCGCCGACAAGGATGGTGTAGACTCGCGCGTATGCAAACCATCTTTTTCGTCGCCGCGGCCATCCTGTACGCGGTATGCGCCCTGCTGCCGTCGCCGCGGGGCGCGCTCATTTCGGGCGTCACGGCCGCGGCCTGGCTGCTGCACGGCGGCGCGCTGTGGCCGGACATGCTCGCCAACGGCACGCTGCGGGTCGGCTTCGCCTTCATGCTGTCGGCCGCATTGTGGATCTCGGTGGCCGCCTACTGGATCGAGAACCGCAACTTCGCGCTGGACGGCATGCGCCGCATGGTGATGCCCTTCGCAGCCGTCGCCGCCATCCTGCCGCCCCTGTTCCCGGGCAACCTGATGCCGGTGCAGGCGCAGTCGCCGGCCTTCGGCTGGCACGTCGCGGTCGCGGTCATGGCCTACAGCACGCTCACCATCGCCGCCTTCCACGCCGTACTCATGGCGCTGCAAGAGGCGCGCCTGCATACGCGCAGCGCCAAGAAGGGCTGGCTGGGCGTCGCGATCGACCAGCTGCCGGCGCTGCTGACCATGGAAAAACTGTTGTTCCGTATGATCTGGATCGGCTTCGTGCTGCTGACCCTGACCGTGCTGTCCGGCCTGGTATTCTCTGAACAATTGTTCGGTAAGGCGCTGCGCTGGGACCACAAGAATGTGTTCGCGCTGCTGTCGTGGCTGCTGTTCGCCGCGCTGCTGGCCGGACGCCGCTGGCGCGGCTGGCGCGGCAAGACCGCGCTGCGCTTCACGCTGGCCGGATTCGCCACGCTGGCGCTGGCCTATGTCGGCAGCCGTTTTGTCTTTGAAGTCGTTCTGCATCGGGGATTCGTATGACGCGACTGTTATTCTGGATTGCGCTCATCATCCTGGTGGTGTGGGCCGTACGCAGCAAGATCCGCGCCGCGATGGCGCGCGCCCAGGCCAACGGGGCCGCAGCCGCACAACAGGCCGGCCAGCAGGCCGGACAACAAGCCGGCGCATCGGCCGGAGCCTGGCAGCGGGTCGAGGATCATTCCGAGCGCATGTGTAACTGCGCCCAATGCGGCATCTATTTCCCGGCCTCGGAAGCGGTGCAGGCGGGCGGGCGCGAGTACTGCAGCCCGGCGCACGCCCGGCTGGCGCAGCAATAAGCGGCGCGTCTTCCCGCATGGCGCCCTGGCAGTCCCTTACCGTGGCCTCGCGGGAAACCTTCTGGCGTTCGCTGCAGACCTTCACGGTCAGCCGCATCGTGATCGCGCTGGTGCTGCTGGCCTACCTGAGCATCGATGCGGGCCGCGACCACCTGCCGCCGGCCGCTTTTGCCCAGGCCGGTGTCGCCTACCTGGCGCTGGCGCTGGCCTTCGCCGCCGTCACCTACCGCTGGCGCCGCCGCTTCCTGCTGCAGCTCGGCTGCCAGGTACTGGCCGACATCGCCCTGATCTCGCTGCTCTACCTGTCCGCCGGCGGCCTGCGCAGCGGCCTGGCGCTGCTCTACCTGTTCCCGCTGGCCGGCGCGGCCATGCTGGCGCCGCTGCTGCTGGCGCTGTTCTCGGCCGCGCTGGCGACCCTGTTCGTGCTGGCCGAGAGCACCTGGCAGATCTTCGTGCGCTTCGAGGAGCCGCCGCTGATGCAGGCCGGCCTGACCGGCGCCGCCTTCTTCGCGCTGGTGCTGGTGGTGAACCGGCTGGCGGCGCGCCTGATCGGCCAGGAAGAACTGGCGGCGCGGCGCGGCGCCGACCTGCGCATCCAGCAGGCGGTGTACGGCATCGTGGTCGAGGATGTCGGCGACGGCATCCTGGTGCTGGGGCGCGACGGCCATATCTTCGGCGGCAACCGGGCGGCGCGGCGCATGCTCGGGCTGGAGGCGGAAGCGGGCGACATCGGCGGCTTCCGGCTGGGCGATGTCGCCGCCTTCGAGCCGGTGGCGCACAGCTTCGCGACCTGGATCGGCTGTTGCATGAAGGCGCTGCCGGCGCCGCCGGCCGACTACGTGACGGTCAAGCGCTGGCACGAGGAAGAGGGCGCGGCGCGCGGCCGGCTCGACCAGCCGGCGCACCTCAAGCTGCGCTTCGCGCGCGTCGACACCCCGCACGGGGAAGTCGAGCGCAGCGTGATCTTCCTGCAGGACGTGAGCGCCATCGAGAACCAGGCGCAGCAGCTCAAGCTGGCGTCGATGGGGCGCCTCACGGCCAGCATCGCGCACGAGGTGAGGAATCCCCTGTCCGCCATCGGCCACGCCACCGCGCTGCTGGCCGAAGACCTGCACGGCCCGGCCGAGCAGCGCCTGCTGCGCATCGTGAACGACAACGTGGCGCGCGTGAACCGCATGGTCGAAGACATATTGAAATTGTCGCGCAAGGTGCAGCCGAACGCTGCGCCGGTGTTGCTGGAGGTGTTCCTGGGCGAGCTGCAGGCCGAGTTCACGGAAATCCAGGGCCTGCGCGGTGATATAGTATGGGTCGGCGCGGCGGAGGGATTGAGCGTGCGCTTCGACAGCCTGCACCTGCGCGAAGTGCTGGTCAATTTGCTCGGCAACGCGGTGCGCTACGCCAGCGGCGAGCCGGCCAGCATCCGCGTGTTCCCGGTGCTCGACGCCACCGGCCGGGTCGAGCTGCACGTGCAGGACGACGGCCCCGCGATCACGCCGGAAGTGCGCTCCCACCTGTTCGAACCGTTCTACACCACGTCGAGCAAGGGCACCGGCCTGGGCCTGTACCTGGCGCGCGAGCTGTGCCTGAACAACGGCGCCATGCTCGACTACGAGTACCGGATCGACGGCGGCCGCGGCGAGGGCGAAGAGGCCAGCGGCCGCTTCGTGATTACCTTCGCGGCCGCCTGATGCGCCGCACCACACTATATATAGAGAGGCTGACGAAAACAGCATGAGTGCCCCCCGCATCCTGGTGGTCGACGACGAAGCCGACCTGCGCGAGCTGCTCGAGATCACCCTGCTCAAGATGGGCCTGGACGTGGACAGCGCCGCCACCGTGCGCGAGGCGCGCGCGCTGCTGGCGGCGAAAGACTATGCCCTGGTGCTGACCGACATGCGCCTGCCCGACGGCCTGGGACTGGAACTGGTGCGCGAGATCGCCGCCGAGCACCGCAGCACCCCGGTCGCCGTGATCACCGCCTACGGCAGCGCCGAGAACGCGGTGGTCGCGCTCAAGGCCGGCGCCTTCGATTACGTGTCGAAGCCGGTGGTGCTGGACGAGCTGCGCACGATGGTGCGCTCGGCGCTCAAGCTGTCCGAACCCGGCGCCGGCGCCGCCGTTCCGGCGCCGGCGCAGGAGGGCGGTTCGCGCCTGATCGGCGCCTCGCAGGCGATGCAGGCGCTGCGCGCCCAGATCGCGCGGCTGGCGCGCTCGCAGGCGCCGATCGCCATCAACGGCGAATCGGGCAGCGGCAAGGAACTGGCGGCGCGCGAGATCCACGCCCAGAGCGCGCGCGCCGGCAAGCCCTTCGTCGCGGTGAACTGCGGGGCGATTCCCGAGGCGCTGATGGAAGCCGAGTTCTTCGGCTACCGCAAGGGCGCGTTCACCGGCGCCGGCGAGGACCGCGACGGCTTCTTCCAGGCCGCCAACGGCGGTACCCTGATGCTGGACGAGGTGGCCGACCTGCCGCTGGCGATGCAGGTCAAGCTGCTGCGCGCGATCCAGGAGCGGCGCGTGCGCAAGATCGGCGCCACCGCCGAGGAAGCGGTCGACGTGCGCATCGTCAGCGCCACCCACAAGGACCTGGCCCGCTGCGTCGAGAACGGCCAGTTCCGCCAGGACCTGTTTTATCGCCTGAACGTGATCGAGCTGACCCTGCCGCCGCTGCGCCAGCGCCTCGACGACCTGGGCCTGCTGGCCGACGCCATCCTGGCACGCCTGGCCGGTCCCGGCGGCGCGCGCCTGGGGCCCGGCGTGCTGGACGCCTTGCGCGCCTATTCCTTCCCCGGCAATGTGCGCGAGCTGGAAAACGTGCTGGAACGCGCGCTGGCCTTCGCCGACGACGGCGTGATCGAGGCCGCCAGCCTGCTGCTCAAGAGCGCGCGCGTGGGCGAGGCCGCGCCGGCGGGAATGCCGCCGGCGGCGCCGGCGCCGCTGCCTGAGCTGCCGCCTGGGCGCTTGCCCGAACCGGCGCCGGAGCGGACACCGGCGCCGGCGGGCGGGCTGGCGGCGTTCGCGCCAACGCCCTTCGATGCGCTGCCCAGCAACCTGCCGGACTACCTGAGCCAGGTCGAACGCGATATCATCCTGCGCGCGCTGAACCAGACCCAGTTCAACCGCACCCAGGCCGCCAGCCTGCTCGGCATCAGCGTGCGCCAGCTGCGCTACCAGATGCAGAAACTGGATATCCAGGCGCCCGAAGCCTGATGCGGACGCGCGCGCCGTTGTGTTTTCGCCATCGCAGCAAATCGCCGGCGTGCGCGCCTGCGGGGCTGGGAGCGCACCATGCTTGTGCCCATGAAACGCCACGTTAGTGCTCACTATCGCCCGAAGTCAGCCACGCGCTCGCTTTAGCAAAAGTCAAGGCTGAGCTCGCAAAAAAAAAGCTGGGTTCAAGTCCTTTGATATTCCCGAATATCGACTACAATTAGTTTTGTTAGCCCGTTGGACACTAGATGTAGTGGTCCTTCAAGCGGCTTGAATAGTGAAGCGAGGGGCCCGTGCCCGGCAGTTCATCGACATGGAGCCTCTCTTTATTATTCTCAAAAAGTTACTAGGTTGCCAACTTTAACGAGTCGGCAGCATTCTTTCGCAAATGACAGGGCCGTATCGCGGCCCATCGGTGGCGCGCACAAGCGTCGACCTGGGGAGGCTCAATGCAAACATCTTCGGACATTTCCATCAATCCGCACGCGGCAACGGCAAACGCGGCTGGCGCAAGCGCAGCCGAGCTGGTCGCCGGCAGCGACTACCGCATCATCCGCCGCAACGGCGCCGTGGTGCCCTTCGCTCCGGACAAGATCGCGGTCGCGATGTCGAAGGCTTTCCTCGCCGTGAACGGCGAGAGCGGCCGCGAATCGGCGCGCATCCGCGAACTGGTCGGCCAGCTGACCAACAACGTGGTCGCTGCGCTGGTGCGGCGCCAGCCGAACGGCGGCACCTTCCACATCGAGGATGTGCAGGACCAGGTGGAACTGTCGCTGATGCGCTCGGGCGAGCATGACGTCGCGCGCGAATACGTGCTGTACCGCGCCAAGCGCATGGAAGAGCGTCGCGCCGCCAAGGAAGCCTCGGGCGCTGTCCAGGTGCAGGCGCCGCAGATCCACGTGGTCGACGCCGGCGTGCGCCGTCCGCTGGACATGAACGAAGTCGTCTCCCTGATCGGCGCTGCCTGCACCGGCCTGGAAAAGCACGTCGATGCCGACGCCATCCTGGCCGAAACCGTCAAGAACCTGTACGACGGCGTGCCGGTCGAGGAACTGTACAAGTCGGCCATCCTGGCTGCGCGCGCGCTGATGGAAAAGGATCCGGCCTACGGCCAGGTCACCGCGCGCATCCTGCTGCACACGATCCGCAAGGAAGTGTTCGGCCACGAAGTGCCGCAAGCCGGCGCCGCCGCCGAGTACATCACCTATTTCCCGCAGTACATCGCCAAGGGCATCGACGCCGAGCTGCTCGACGAAGAGCTGGGCAAGTTCGACCTGCAGAAGCTGGCCAAGGCGATCGTCGCCGACCGCGACCTGCAGTTCGGCTACATCGGCCTGCAGACCCTGTACGACCGCTACTTCCTGCACATCCGCGACACCCGCATCGAGATGCCGCAGGCCTTCTACATGCGCGTCGCCATGGGCCTGTCGCTGCGCGAGGAAAACCGCGAAGCGCGCGCGATCGAGTTCTACAACCTGCTGTCGAGCTTCGACTTCATGAGCTCGACCCCGACCCTGTTCAACTCGGGCACGCGCCGCTCGCAGCTCTCGTCCTGCTACCTGACCACGGTCGCCGACGACCTGGAAGGCATCTACGACGCCATCAAGGAAAACGCGCTGCTGTCGAAATTCGCCGGCGGCCTGGGCAACGACTGGACGCCGGTGCGCGCGCTCGGCTCGCGCATCAAGGGCACCAACGGCAAATCGCAGGGCGTGGTGCCGTTCCTGAAAGTGGCGAACGACACCGCGGTGGCGGTCAACCAGGGCGGCAAGCGCAAGGGCGCGGTCTGCGCCTACCTGGAAACCTGGCACCTGGACATCGAGGAATTCCTCGACCTGCGCAAGAACACCGGCGACGACCGCCGCCGCACCCACGACATGAACACCGCGAACTGGATTCCCGACCTGTTCATGAAGCGCGTGATGGAAAAGGGCTCCTGGAGCCTGTTCTCGCCGTCCGAAGTGCCGGACCTGCACGACAAGGTCGGCCAGGCCTTCGAGCAGGCCTACCTGGGCTACGAAGCCAAGGCGGCCCGCGGCGAAATGTCGGTCTACAAGAAAATCGAAGCGCTCGACCTGTGGCGCAAGATGCTGTCGATGCTGTTCGAGACCGGCCACCCGTGGATCACCTTCAAGGATCCGTGCAACATCCGCTCGCCGCAGCAGCACGTGGGCGTGGTGCACTCGTCGAACCTGTGCACCGAGATCACGCTGAACACCAACGAAGACGAGATCGCCGTCTGCAACCTGGGCTCGGTCAACCTGCCGGCGCACATGAAGGGCGACGGGCTGGACGCGGTCAAGCTGCAAAAGACCATCCGCACCGCGATGCGCATGCTCGACAACGTCATCGACATCAACTACTACGCCGTCGACAAGGCGCGCAACTCGAACCTGCGCCACCGTCCGGTCGGCATGGGCATCATGGGTTACCAGGACTGCCTGCACATGATGCGCGTGCCGTTCGCCTCGGACAAGGCGGTGGAATTCGCCGACCGTTCGATGGAAGCCGTCTGCTACTACGCCTACCTGGCCTCGACCGAGCTGGCCGAGGAACGCGGCCGCTACGAATCGTATGCGGGTTCGCTGTGGGACCGCGGCATCCTGCCGCAGGACTCGATCAAGCTGCTGGCGGAAGAGCGCGGCGGCTACCTCGAGCAGGACACCTCGGAAAGCATGGACTGGTCGCTGGTGCGCAACCGCATCAAGCAATTCGGCATGCGTAACTCGAACTGCGTGGCGATCGCCCCGACCGCGACCATCTCGAACATCATCGGCGTGTCGGCCTGCATCGAACCGACCTTCCAGAACCTGTACGTGAAGTCGAACCTGTCGGGCGAATTTACCGACATCAACGCCTACCTGGTGCGCGACCTGAAGGCGCGCAACCTGTGGGACGAGGTCATGATCAACGACCTGAAATACTTCGACGGCTCGCTGTCGCGCATCGACCGCGTGCCGCAGGACCTGCGCGACATCTACGCGACCGCCTTCGAAGTCGAGCCGAAGTGGCTGGTGGAAGCCGCCTCGCGCCGCCAGAAGTGGATCGACCAGGCCCAGTCGCTGAACCTGTACATGGCCGGCGCCTCGGGCAAGAAGCTGGACGAGACCTACAAGCTGGCCTGGCTGCGCGGCCTGAAGACCACCTACTACCTGCGCACCATCGCGGCGACGCACATGGAGAAGTCGACCACCCGCACCGGCGCCCTGAACGCCGTGGGTGTCGACGGCGGACTGTCGGCAGCGCCGGCAGCGGCGGCACCGGCTCCGGCCGCGGCGCCGGCAGCCACCCCCGACATCGTCGACGGCGCCGCCTGCTACCTGCGTCCTGGCGACGCCGGTTTCGACGAGTGCGAAGCCTGCCAGTAATCTAGCGCGTCGCCCCTGCGAAGGCAGGGGTCCAGCTTGTGCCGGCGCTGTCGACACGCGCGCAACCCGGGTTCCCGCCTGCGCGGGAACGACGTTCTGTAGCAAACACTATCAAGAAGGAATTCATCATGGCTCTCTCCTGGGACGATGAGGCCGCACCGGCTCCCGCCGCTGCCGCCACCCCCGAAGCCGCCGCCGCCGACGTCGCCAAGCGCGTCAATGCCGACGACAAGCGCATCATCAACGGCCAGACCGACGTCAACCAGCTGGTCCCGTTCAAGTACAAATGGGCCTGGGACAAGTACCTGGCCGGCTGCGCCAACCACTGGATGCCGCAGGAAGTGAACATGCAGCGCGACATCGAGCTGTGGAAGAACCCGAACGGCCTGACCGAAGACGAGCGCCGCATCGTCAAGCGCAACCTGGGCTTCTTCGTGACCGCCGACTCGCTGGCCGCCAACAACATCGTGCTGGGCACCTACCGCCACATCACGGCGCCGGAATGCCGCCAGTACCTGCTGCGCCAGGCCTTCGAGG
>Ga0265798_10009483_pt1 | contig 12171 bp, 11 predicted proteins | sample P3T30metagenome_FD_192430 | JGI IMG/M metagenome (GOLD analysis project Ga0265798, IMG submission 192430) | Plant litter microbial communities from East Loma Ridge, Irvine, California - P3 T30 | ecosystem: Environmental > Terrestrial > Plant litter > Unclassified | place: USA: California... | reverse complement strand
AGGAACTCCTCCATCTCTGGGCGGGAGTTCGCGCCCATCATGCCGGGGTAGGCGGCAGCGAGGGCTGGCAATGCCAGAGTGACTGATTGAGTGAACCTCATGATGTCGGTGACACAAGATTGTCTGTAGGAGGAGAGAAGAGAAGAAGGAGCGAGTGATGGCTCTGGCTGAAGAACTGATACGGAACACACGGTGAAGAGGATTTATACACTTCTACTCTGCGCAGCTACTTCTAAGCCTCTCCACCGCTCCGGTAAAGCCTGCAAGGATGCTATCTGTTGGCACCGTCCACGTTGAGTATGATCTTCATCAACAGTCGCCGAAGAAGTGTGTCGCGCTTCTATTATCGTACGGCTGTCATCATGATCGCCAACTAGAACTGGGGAAGACTTAGTCAAAACGCCATGCCGCTACAGATCCACACATGGATGAGGTAGAGCGTAGCAACCCAATCAGATGTTTCCGGATTACCCATTACTTACCTGAGTCGTGGTGCTCCGCGGCCAAGCATTTGAAAGCGAGTCAGATTCATGGCATTTTGACATTCGACACAGCTCGAGTGACCCACTTGTATCCACAGTGCGCCAGGGATTCAACTAGATCGAAGGTGAATTCCCCAGATTCAAGGTAGTGATCGCGATGATAAAGGAGGCGTTATCATTTGCTCTCAGCAGCTAACATCCATTCGGTTCGACCAAGCCACAATGGTGAGCACAGTCTCCTGTCATCGAAGAAATGTGGATGGGTAGAGCTGTCGAAACGTGTCAGTCGCAATTTATGAACCATTGCAGTGAATCCGAGAACGAATGTGATAAAGTTCTCGAAGCGATCTCCTATGGCCTACACATCTCCCGTACATGGAGCAGGGATTAGGTGACGGTAATAGATACATCATATCTTGGTGCACTATGCAGTAGCTTGCAGAATCGGCAGGTAGAATAGCGCCGGCTCTCTTATTTGACGGAGAATTTGTACTCACCCTCGCCGAACGCTGGTAGTACACAGGGGCTCCCGGGATGCCTATGCGGCCCCATCGGAATCAGAACAGGCTGCCAATAAGCCTAATGCTATTTGTACAGGGCGTTCGCTGTAAACTTGCAAAGTCCACAGTGTGCTGGCGATATGACCGACGTCAGGATGCTGCAGGAAGTATTGGCACACTCGCCCATGTGCCATGATGTGCCGTGATGGCAACCAGGATCGGATCGGAAATCCGCAGTTTGCTAGTGCTCGATACATGGAGATACGGTTCGGTTAGATTCACAGCGTCGATCCGGCTGATTGAGATCGGCGGCTCTGCGTTTCGCGTTGCGATCGAATTTTGGCCAGGAAATGATGCGAAAGTTGAAATCCCGCGTTCTCGCTCGATGGCGTTAGGTGTCGCTTGCCTGGTAGCAGAACGGGAAAGGTCTTCACCGGCGACGTCACTGCGCTATCGCGGAGCCCCGTACCGACGATGATCATCGACGCTAGCGCCAACCTTAACCCCAAAACGCGACAACGTGGCGCTTTCGCTCGTGATGGCGCAGTGATATGGGACGAAGCCACTGCCCAAAAGAAATGTTGAGCTCGATACATGCCTGCCAGCACCAATCGCAATCTGTTCACCTCCCGAAGTACCAATCACGACTCTCACATTGGTCATGACAAGGACAAGAGCCTAGGCGGCAGGTTGAGCTAAGGGAGCTGACTCTGATGCACGCATTACAGACCGCTTGCGCAGACACATTTTGGCAATCATTGAGCGCGTCATGTTTTCGCGCTGTGTACCTGAGGATCTACCAAGCTTACGTGCCCCTAGCAATCTAACATCAGGAGCTATTTACGGGGAGTTTCAGAGTCCCTTGAGATCCCCAATCCCAGCGACGACCCCAGCTTGCGGAAGTTTTTGCTTTTTGACGGGAGCCGGCACAAAATACTTCCACTGTTCCGTTCGAAATGGACTTGTGCTTTCGCCTACCGCTGCGGGGACTATGTCATCTTCCTGACTTCACAAACTCTTTGGACCTCATTACCTTCAAACAACACCATCGATGAGTTCGGGCAAAAGTACAGGACCAACGCAGAGGGCTTGGGGAGGTAATGGAGACGACATACTAGTCTCAAGGTCACTAAGAGTTGTCCGGTCCGTGGTCGTACCCACTCAGTCCAGGCGCGGTTGTCGACATGGACTCGATTCTGGGATTTGCGATCCTTATCACCTCACACAGCCTGCTGGTCTCTACAAGGCATCTTGTTAATAAAGCTGCGAGCGGCTTTCGTCGATGGCTTGTCAAGTAACAATAGATGCAGTGGACGACTGACCTAAGCACGGCTTCCGGCAACATCACGCAAATCACCAGAAGCTGTGTGAATTTAGTCTGGGTTATTAATTTCTCACCTGCTTGTCTCCTTCTAGCACCCTCCCAGGCGTCAACGTTCACTCAGCTATCCTTGCGATTCCATCTCTTAGTTGCCATCCACTTCACCCCATAGTACTACGATGACGCAGAGCGAGACGAGCCACTCACAACTTCCGCAACATCGGCGACCTAGACGAAAATATACTCTCAAATAAGAGAAGTCGCAAGTATAACATGCTGTCAACTTCGTGGCTCAGTACAACAAAAACAACAACGGTAGTTGGAAGCCCACAGCATTGTGAGCGTACCTATCTCTCAGACAGTGTGCTTGACAATTCGATCTACAATGTCATTTCAGTGACTAAATATGCTCCATACCTCATGGGACCATGTCATTCACTCCGACGCAAGCGACACCAAGAGACGAATCCACGACCATGGCGACGAGCACGCCTCCATCCCCTTTACCCATCCTCGTCAACATCCTACAATCTCACACAAGGGCCCCAGAGGAAGGTTACAGAGTCCTGCAGGCCTACCAAATATTCGTTGACTACGCCTTACAATGCCGCACTGATGATGCTTTTGTAACTCTCCTCGACGCCACTGGCATACCTGAAGACTGGCACGACCTCCGTAGCTGGCTCCATACGCAGCACCCAGACACCAACACTCTTGAAGCATTCCCCTCCCACTACGACGTCGCCACCGAACTCATCCGCAACCTACCGGAACATGACCGTCTAACGCTAGTGACAACTTCTAAGAGCTATTGTTATCACGTTGGCGAGCAGGCAGGTTTTACGCTGAGAACTCTCATTCGACACGGAGGCTTCAAAGAGCTATTGAAATACACCATAAAACTGCAGCCACGATGCGCAGTGCAGAGCAAGGGAAAAGAAAACGAATTAGAGATAGCCATACACCGAGATTGTGAGACACATTTTATCGAATCAATACGCAAACAGATTGATACTGTAAACCCGGAAAAGATTAAAAACACGCTAGCTGTGCTCTCGGAATTCTCAGTGCGTGCCGCTGCTTTCCTCCAAAAGTGTGACTTCACGATTACGCAGGAAACTGCCCACGAATATTCCATGGATGCACTCATGTACACCCGTTCTATCGTATCAGAGCCTTTCAACCGCGTTCCACTGGCTGAGAGGTGCGATTTGGCGCGCCTTGATGTAATGGTGTTGGCACGTTCACTGTTGCACCAAGCATTTGCCATCGCGAAGACAAGTCCTGTACGGCAGGAATTAGCCTGGCGTCTCCATCACTGGATGGCGCATCGCGTGAAAGATGCTTCCAGGCTTGAAGTCCATAGCCAGTTCCGCTACTTCGAAATTGGAAACGCAGTGACCGAAGTCATGCGCAGTCCGTTCCGATGGCAAGGTTTCTTCGCTAATAATCCGACGCCGCTTGCTAATTTCCTCCCGCACGGTTGGGAAGACCAGGATGGGGACCGTTTCTTCTATGGTGACCTGACTATTCCGCCGCTCGAGGAGGAGGAGGATGCGGCTTGGTTCATGGAGGACGTGGATAGGGTGCCGGATAGTCCGCGACGAAGTGCGCGTATCTGCTCTTCACCGGTACGTGTAGCAAGTGAGATGGAGCCAGACGCTACTTGCACGATATGTGGCGACGCGCTCGCTGTAGTCGAAAGACCATGTCTGCAAATGCCTATGCGTGCGCATTGCAGTGGGGGACACATGTATCACTATGAATGCTTGACGATGTTGATCAATGGCATTGATGCGTACGCAAATAAGTGCCCTGTTTGCCGTCAAGAGATTTGTTCATTGCGACGCAGCAAGCCTATCATTGATGACGACGAGGAGATGGACGAGGAGATGGACGAAGAGTTGGACGAGGAGACGGACGAAGAGGTGGCGGAAGAGGTGTACGAGGTGGACGAAGAAGTGAACGAGTGGGTCAACGAACGGGTCAACGAGTGGGTGAATGAGCGGGTGAACGAGGGGTTGAGCGAGGAGTTGAACCAGGAGATGGACGAGGAGGTGAACCAGGAGATGGACCAGTCGTAGGAACAAAAGCATAAGCCCACTTATCGCTATGTTACAATACATACAATCCTATCTCTCGCCACACCACCAAGTAGCAACACCTTCGCAACACATTCTCAAATATCATCTGGATCCTTCATACAAAATAACCCATCCTTGAAGTTTGCCCAAAACGTCCTATCGTTCGTTCTGCGCAAAACCGCAACTGTGGTGCCCACGAGTAACCACAACAACAGTATCGTCATGCTGAGAAAGATGACCGTGTATAAGCCCGCTTTTTCTGAGTGCGTGAAATCGTTGTCATCGTGATCGCTTTTGCGGAGGAGAAGGACTGGAAAGGGGGATTTGTATCGAGTTGAAGACGCAGAGGGGATGGGACCGGCCCGTATCGCGAGGCATAGCGTAAAGAAGAGCTACGGGGCTGTTAGTGGGAACTCTCGTTATTTAGTGTCTCTTTGGATACTCACCAGCGCGAAGAGTAAGCTTGCAAAAGCCATCGTTTCTGCAAACAATACGGTGCGGAGTGATTAGTTCAGTAAGATCAGGTATCGCAAATCCTCAGCAGAGCAATACTGAGATTTTGTATGGTGCAAAAGATGTACTATGCGAGGCAGAGAGCAAGAACTCATCATTCCGAATTTATGTAGCGCAGCACTGTTTGTGCGTGAAGGCTGAACGACACGACATATGCCAGCGTTGCTTTACCTAGAAATGTGAACGGGTTCATCAAAGTGACTAGAGAACTTATTGTGAAGCCTTTTCATGATCAAGGTACGATACAACGATCATGCGCGGGACTTTGACTCGAAGCTCGAGAATTCCAGGTATCCAGCTTCAACACTAGATGCTCCGGGTCGAGCCTACTTCCAAGAGCCGGTAGGACAGTCGCACACACCTGGATTCTCTCAATGAGATCGCCGTGATCCAGAGGACTGGCTATGCATCCACTACGTCAATTTTGTCGATCCGCGTAAAATGAGAGTTGAGCGCGTGAATCAAAAATCCTTCCAACTCCCCCACCACGCTCCAACAGCCCACATCTCTTACGTCAAGCCTGAAGCAACGTGGCAAGAAGAGAGACTCATCTACTCGATACCGGAGTAGGGCCGTCCGTTCTCACTTCGCCCGGTGAAATGTGTCATGAAAGAGGTCGATGATGAGTCCGGGTGACCGCGATCGATGTCTTCCAGTCACGCATCTCTGCGGCCTTGCGGCACAGTAGAGCTCGCCCTCCTGCCCAGCATTGTGTGGAAGGAACCGTCGGTCCCACTGCGGCACACACTCAATGAGACACAAAGAGCGGCAGCGGCGGCCAGTTCGCATGAGGCACGGCGTGAGAAGGTTCGGAACGCAGCGTCTGACTATCGCGGACGTTCCCGTAGAGGCACAGTTACGCCCGTGTGCCTGTGCCTGACATGCGATGACGGGATGGGACCTGAGGGCTGAGGCCAGATAGCTACGCCGCAGCTACAATCTGTCAGATCAGAAGTCTTGATGCACTTTGCCGCACCTATCTGACTGCGCCGCAGAGTCTCGAGCCGTAGTATGCGCGGGGTTAGGTGATGGGTCTCGCAGGTCTTCTTCTAACCGACGGCCATACTAGATGGTAGTACGGTGTTGGTTCTGAAACGTCTTTGCATCGCCTCGTTGCTGCATAAGTGTATTGCTTGCGATGCATTAGCGGGCTTGTCGTTCAATACTCACACCATGTGATGGCCGTTACTGCGACCTTTGATAGCAATTACGCAGTGAGGTATGTTGTCTCACTCTGTAACACGGGTTCGCAACGCCGTCCAGAGACATAAGCGACTTCATCTCGGGGGATGTACTGTCTGGAAGGCCTAGTTCTCTGTATAGCCGTATATGCAGCCGATGAACCGAATGATCAGTCTACACTATCATGTCTTGCCCCGCGGTATCCGCTCTTACAAGGTCGTATTGGGATTACGTTGACCTGCGCATTTCGACGACCATATCTGCGACCGCTGTTAGTGCATTTGAGAGTTTCAGTATGTCTTGTTGGCCGGCAATTCGGCCGAAGGTACTTCTAAGCGCCGGCTCTCAACCGTGGGATTGGTTATCGAGCATGTAGTCGTGTTGGTTCCAGTACTAACAAGTAGCCAGAGTGGCCGCCGTCACAGCAGGCGATTTATCGAAACTGGCTTGCAAGTAGCTGTTCATTTATCGACAAGAGGTAAGCTGCAGTAGTAAGGCGGCAATGTAGCAAGTGATAGCAGTAGAGAGTGCTTCGAGTAGCTCGCGAATCCAAAAAGGGTTAGTGAGCTGAGGCTGCGAGGAACGAAATGTGTAAATTGACAAGTACACGAAGCATCGCCTCAGCCAATCCTTCTATTTCGAACTTTTTCATAGGGCTGAGTCATGTGGTTTGCCTGAGGCTCTTTCTCCCAGGCAAGAAAAACGATGGGAAGATGGGAGACAGTGGTTGAGTGGTGGCTTGCTGGGCGGCGCTTACAGGTTGGGTGGGGGTGGGGGACTTGCTGAAGGCTTCTTCATTCGTCCAATAGGGAGAAAGCGAAGATGTGCGATGTACAATCCCGTAGGTGCCGGTGTCGCAACATGAGAGGCACGTCGAAGAGAAGGCAGCAAACTCGGAGGGCATGTGGATGCTCAGTATTCTGGGCATGGCGGAGCCAGGCACGTGTGGGAGCAGACCAGGCTGCGATGGCACATGGCTGCCTGCAAACCTTCTTCCGGCCGGTGCATACCGCGATCGGGATTCAAAAGTTGATTGCTAGCGAAGACGATGCCGTCATTGCGACGAGTGATGAAGAAGTCGCGATGATGTGCTGCTGGCGATGACAGTTTTGGCGAGGCAGACTTTGTCGGTTCAGCCTCATGGAGGATTAGCCGGGAGGCAGACATGTGGGTGGAGCTACTTTTAGGCACGGGAGGCAGCGACGCTAGTCTCGTTTGGGCCTGCATTTGGTGCAACTGCCCCGCGCAAGATGGAAGATAGAGGTACAGCCCTGCCACGGCGGTGAGGCTGTGATGGTTTGGCGCACGATGAGGTAGTCTAGGTAGAGGTGAAAGAGGTAGAGGATGCTGCCCAGATGCGGCTGTTGCATATCGCAATATTGACCGATGCATGCCATGTAAGCGACAGAGGGTGGGTGTAGTCGACGAAGGATCAGCTCCCCAACCGAATCAGATAGCTTTCGCGACAGAAGTGGGTCCCGCACGTGCCCGACTGTGATTGCATCCTTCGATCAAGCCATGCCCGTTGTGACGGACATAATCTGCAGCGTGAGGTGATCCTACTCGAATTATCCTGCCGTGTGATTCCTGCCTCTTCTTCCCGGCGACCTGTTTGCGGGGACGCCGACAGTCGAGTCTCCATAAAGAGGCTGTTGTCTGGGTACGTCATTTCGGCGAGCGCGACACCAGCACCAGCTCTATCATGCCGATGATCTTGATCTGAGTGTGGCATCTCTATGTGTTCCGAAAGGGTAATCCATTCGCCGTAGATCTATCCAGATGGTAAGTACCGGCGGGCTGACTTCGGTGTTTCCACAACCTCAGGAAGGGGAGAACCAGTCCAGCCCGAGCAATCGCCTGAATCGCGCCATCAGCGGGTCGCGGCAAAGTGCTCTCGACCTCCATCCATGAATGTCTCACTCATTGTGACCCACCCGCGATGCTCCACGCGATGCAGCCTCCCTGGACCTTGCTGCTTGGACAACAAACGCATGGTTGTGACGAAGCTAAGTCGGCTGCCCAGCACGTGCCTCTCATTTCTCAACATCCCGCACTAATCCCATCGCGCTTTGAACCTTTCCGGGCGGGCCAACGGTGATCACTGGCGCGCTCGTACGTTACAGAGCGCTGGATTGGTCATGTCTCAACGCACAGGTCTTTGTCGGACGAATTCGAGTGTCTAGCCCTACGGCTATTGAACTATCAAGCTTGTAGGCCGTCGCCTGTCAACAAACACCAGCGCCGCGGAGAGGGGCCACATCTGCACGCTGCAAGTCAAGTCAAGTCATCTCGCTTGATCTTCTCTACACCCTAGACGCGCTCATCAGCCGACGCGACCCAAGCTGCAAGAGCTCGACGGCATCCAACCCAGACACATGCCGAAGCGAGCAACGGCCCTGGAGGCCGCTGGATTGAGCTCCCTATTCATCAAGATTACCGGCTATACTGCGTCTTACGCCCCCATTGAGCAAATAATGTCATTGTCCTCACAAATTCGGCAAAGCTCTCACCGCTGCAGTTTCACATCGCTTTACATGCTCAAGGGACGAATGTATAGCATGCCGGACGTTGCGGTTCATTTCCCACCGTGCTAAGCTGAAGTGGTGCTATTAGGCGATCTCTGCCGGCTGGCAGCCTCGCGAAAAGATCGTGGGTGCCAGACCCGACCCGCGCATCCAACGCTTGAACCAAAACAGCAAATGCCATGGGCCAGCTCTAACTAACCGACAAGCTTGTCGTTCATGGAGTCGCGAGAGCCGCCGATGGAGCATTGCATAGTCTATGGGCCGCGAGAGCACGTCGATTGCACCTGAAATACGCGCCGGCTACAAACTAACAGCTCTGGTCACCTCGCCCTACTCCACGGGTCACGATTCGTCTGCCCTGGTTCAGCTTACAAGGATCCCTGCCTCTAACCATCGTCTCGGTTACGGAGGAGCTGAGTCCTCATGAAACAGACAGCGGTCCTGGCCCGACAGTCAGGCTCGCCAGCGCCCAAACGCGCAAGAAGCTGCTTGTCCCATGTGCAAGGCGACCGCCATCGTCAATCTGAAGGCGGCTCCGCCGGCTGGGGCTGTCTGCATGGGGTTCTAAGCTGCAATCCTCAGATGTGCAAATGCAGGAGCTTGAGCCCTGAAAACCGGTGAAGGCTGTGACGTGCGTGATGCAGTCGTCCTGTGTGCCGAGCAAAGCGCGTCGATGCTCATCAAATCCCCAGCGGTCCCCATGCCTGTGCGAGCCAGTGCAAATCAATGCAAAAGTGGATGCCGTCGTCCGGCGCCTTTTCATTTGCCTTGTGCCTTGAAGGCTGAGGAAGCTTGGTCGACGTGTTCCCAAGCTTTGCGCGAGCGGACGCACTAAACCATCAGGCCCCCCGCCTCACGAGTAGCCCTACGCCCATAGCGGGCTGCCGTGTGGAGATTGGGTGAGGGTCAGGGACTGCGGGACCATCTGAAGCCGCTTCATGTCCTCGCGGAGGGACTGCTTACCGTGCTTACGCCTTGGACATTTGCACCTTGACGAATGAACAGAGCAAGCCGGTGGGTGCGAGGCGGTCGGCCACGAAGAGTGTGTTACAGCTCTCGCCGTCTTTCCCATCGCCGACTTGTTATTCGGCGACGAGATACATTGCAGTTGTCCTGCGTGCTGTAAGGTGTCTGGCGCATGGATCCCTGGTAGGGCTGGTGGGCTTTGACAGGCGAGACTACACATCTGCCGCTCAGTGCACCTAACAATGCCATGTCCACCAATGAGGGCGCAGGGCACCGCGAAACTGTCGGACATATCTTGCTCTGCAGGGGCGGGCATCGCAAACCCGACGCCTGTAACGCCGCGATTGTTCAGCATCCTTCGACAAGCTTCTCTGCAAGGCACATCGTATGTCGTTGTGATGACAGCATGGTGCGGTGCTGCACCGTGGTGTAAGCAGCAGCATGGGCGCCGTTGCAGGAGGGCTGAGCACGGTCATGCTCCACGCGAGTCTCTATTTCGGGTCCCTCATGGCTCTCCCAAGCCACGCTCCTCTTAGCAGCCAGCGTGAAGTTTGAGGCGGGAACGGTCCGCAGCCTGGCCTAGCGGTGCCCTCAGGCTGTCCACTCGCATCCCGGCCATGTCCCAATTTTGGTGCGCGGACGCCCTGTTGCTCAGTGTGACTGACGGAACCGTTCGCCTGCACGCCCGCAGCCATGCCCGTGGGCTCAAGCCATCGACTTGCTGTAAGATCGGCCAATGCACTGCCTATGGTGGACACCCTGGAAAGCTCCATGTCTACACCCTGGACATGTCGGCTTGCAGCGTCTATGACCCTCGTCATTTTCCAACCCCCATACTCGAGTACCCTCCTCGTTCGGGGTTGGCTCAGGCACAGCCCACAGATATTTACAGTCTCTCCATCCACAAACCTATCCGGGCGCAGCAAATTCACTCTACAATCATCGCAAATGCCTTGTTTTGGTCCGGCTTTCTTTCCCAATTAGGTCTACTACACACCACGTTAACTCTTCTCCCCTGGCGGCTGTTCCTTAATTCAAACTTCCGTCCCCCGGCTGCCTATCATCATCCCGTGGGAAAGCACCGACTCGTCCAAGACATGACCACTAGCTCATAGCCGTCAATCGTACCACCAAATCTGGAACGTTTAGCACACATTATCCACATCCCCACTTGAGCCTCTGACCCCCGTTGTTCTCCAACTTAGATATATACCATCCATCGCCTCGTCCCTCAGTCATGTCCGAACCAAGTGAGACCGGAGGCCTCCCATTGGACTTGAACCCACACCAGCAACAGCAACCTACAGGCAGCACCATTCATCAACCATCACCACCGCGTGTCGACTACCGCAAGACATCACAGTCATCTATCGATCTACCCAAAGCATCTAAGGCTGCCAGCCCTCGCCGTCGTCCTGGAACTACCAAACAAGCGCCGTCAGGCCCCCACACCGGTTCCTCCCGCTCTGAAGAACAGCCAGGCCTGAGCCCTACCAACATGTCATCTCACAACAACATCCATTACACCCGGACTGGGCGTATCAGCAAAGCAAAGAAGGGACTCAAAGTTCATAACTGCGAGAACTGTGGAAGAGTAAGTCATTTCGATTCTATACCTCTTTCAGCCCTACGATGTATGTGGCTAGCTGTGCATGGTCCGCCACTGTGTTATTGTGTCTCATCACACGTAGACTTATCTACGTAACGCTATGCATCTCAACCACTTCTGCAGGAAACCTTGCTGACGTACCATCAGTCTTACACCCGCGCGGAGCATCTAAGGTGAGACGGCTTCCACAAAAAGCCGGAATAACACTGACAGTATACACAGGCGACACCAGAAAAACCACGCCCAGGAAGATGCGCTTATCTGCCAAGTCCCTGGATGCGGCAAGACCTTTGTCCGTGTTGATCTTCTCCAAAGACATCAGGAGCGACAGTACGCGGAATCTAGAGTAGTCTCAACAGCCGTACTGACTTCCAACAGCAACGAGCCTGCAAGAGACTCTCCTGAGCAAAGTCCAGAAGGCTCACCAGAGCCCACATCCATGTCTTTGCCCGCTCTCGAGCAGCCTATGATGGAAATGACAACCAACTCCGCAAGCACATCCTTCTATGAGACCGTATCTCCCGTGCAGGAGACGGCGCCATTTACAAGGTACAATCACGCCTCGTTTCGTACTCCCAGAACGCCTCAGCGTCTTTCGTTAAATCCCACTCTCATTCCTCGTTCTTCTCCTCAAATCACGTCCAGCCCCAAGTGAGTTTCATTACACATCATCGAGCACTTATTTCGTTCTCTTCATTCGTCTCTTGTCTTCTGCTTGGGTGGCTGCTAATGCTCTTTTAGCCAACCAAAACATCATCGCTCGCATATCAATCGCCAGTCTGGATCGATGTCGGTAGCAATGGAAGCTATGACACCGGCTCTATGGCACGAGCCATACAGTCCCACCCCAGGGTACTCCTCTTCGAGTGGGTACGCATCGCCGATCGCATCGACCGACTTCTCCGTGTTTGGCAACCCGTCCTATCGAGCGCGCACGCCCTCGAACGCATCCATGATGGACCCATCCTGGGGATACCCATCACGATCGC
>Ga0265798_10009479_pt1 | contig 12174 bp, 10 predicted proteins | sample P3T30metagenome_FD_192430 | JGI IMG/M metagenome (GOLD analysis project Ga0265798, IMG submission 192430) | Plant litter microbial communities from East Loma Ridge, Irvine, California - P3 T30 | ecosystem: Environmental > Terrestrial > Plant litter > Unclassified | place: USA: California... | reverse complement strand
AGGGTACGTGTACTCGATGCTTATGTTCTCCGCCGGAGTCTTCTCGGTAACATAAGAGACAGTCTTGCCACAGGCGCCATATATGGTAGCGAATGTGAGAATATGGTCTCCCGGAACGAAAGTGAGATTTCGGAGCACGGTATTAATACCAGTGGTGGCATTGGGGACGAATACAATAGTTGAAGAAGGCGTTTTGAGGAACTGTAATGTTGTTGGTAACAGTCTTGCAGTAGATGCATATATACAGGGCATGGTGTGTTGCTCATGTATCGAATGGCTTTGATATAGGGACGTGGTTACGTACTTTTGCCAGAGCTTCTCGAGCTTCATCAAGGTAGCGTGGGTAATCGTAAATGATGAATTGGTCAGGATGTGCTTCGCCTTCGTCTTGAAACGCACGCAGGGTATCGCGGATGACGCGAGGATAGGTGCCAAATGAGCCTTGATATTGTTAGAAATCGAACGCCCAGCGGACAAACATTGCTATAAGAAGTGGACCGCAAAACATGTAGAAGATACCAGCCATACCGTGGTTCAAGTTCAAATGCCCCTTGCCAAATAAGAACTCCTTGTCTCTGAGCCCTTTTCCAAACTTGACTCCGTCCTTTGTTGTGACCTGTACCACGCTCGCATCAGAAGTGCTACCCTTCATGTTTGACGTCATGACTTTGAATCTGAAGAGGATGCTGTATTAATCATTGAAGGTTGGCTGTGCCATTCGCGATTTATATACACCAGACAAGTATGTGACTCAAAAGCATTGGTGACTCAATGCTGTGTCTGCGAGATGTGCTCGGCAAATAGCTACACACTGGGCTCATAGGGCGTGTAGTAGCGTCTGGATTGCGGGTTGTCCAATCGGAGAAGATGGCGGATAGCAGCGGGATAGTAGTAGAGTTTTTAGTGGGGCTGGCTGGAGCTATGCCCTTCGAGTCGCGAGCTCTCCAAATGCTATGCGTCACTTACACCCAACACACATGGGATGGCAATTGGCATCTTCTGCGACGAGTTCCAACACCATGAGTCATATCTACAGACGCGCAGAATATGTTGTTCCTGCCAGCGACAAATTCTCCCCAGGTTTGTTAGCCGCTACCTTCGCAGCTGCGGTTCCTGCTCTTCGCCCAAACACCGCGCCAGAGGTTAGACCACTGCCTCCAGGGTAGTTACCATAGAACAATCCACCTAGCATCTCACCAGCGCAAAAGAGCCCTACCACCTCCCTGTCACTGGAAGTCATAACAGCCGTGGTATCTGGATTGACGGCTAATCCACCAAACGTGAACGTGATGCCGCAACAGACCTTTACCGCCATGAACGGACCTTGATCAAGCGGCAACGCCCAATTGGATTTTGCCAATGCCAATTTCTTCGTCGAAGACTGCGTGGATAAGCCATCCTTCACTGCAGGGTCCCATTTTCTCTGGGGGTTCTCTTTCTGAGACGCATACACCGCCCCATTGTACTCCTTTACCGTCTCGACAAACTGCTCTGGGGCATTCAGTCCCGCATTTCGTGCGAGTTTCTGTGCCAGATCCTCAATCGTAGCCCCCCAGATTTTGAGAACACGCTCGTCGCGATACTCCTCATCGCGTAGCCACGGGATTGCACGCTGATCATAGACCTGAAAGGCCACTCCCTCAGGTTGCTCATGGATAGCGCGTCCAAACTTTGCGTATGTATAGTTTCGCATATCGACACCTTCGTCAACAAAGCGCACGCCGTTGGTGTTGAGCATCAGACCAAGCGGGTAGCCAGATTTTGTGAACTCATTGGAAATGGCACGGTCGCCACTGTCGGCAGGGGCATTGGCATCCCAGCAGGTGGAATGGCAACCAGACCAGTTGCCTGCTTGTTTGGCATTGACATCGCGGATGGCGAATTCAAGAGCTTCGCCAGTGTTGTAAGGGGTGCCGCAGACTCGTGCAATGTCCCAATTTGGGCCCAAATACTGAGAGCGCATGCGTGGGTTTGCTTCAAAGCCTCCTGCTGCTAGGACGACGGCGTTGGTGTTGACGATTATGTCCACGCCCTTGTACTCCACTACAACTCCTGTAACGACACCGGATGGAGAGGTAGTTAGGCGCTTAGCGGGAGTGGAGTAATACACCTCGACTCCATGTCGTTGAGCTGAAGCTTGGTGATCTGCAATGAGCCCTTTCCCGCCATTCTCAGTCATAAGCGACATGCCGCCCCAAAACTTGAAGCGGCCATTGACCTTGTACGCCTGACGATTGAAAGACAGCTGAAATCTGATGCCTTTTTTTGCAAGCCACTTGACGGCATCATTAGAGTCGTCGACTAATGCCTGGGCCAATGCTGGATCCGACCGTCCTAAGCACACACGATGAATATCCTTTCGAAAGTCTTCCTTGGTATACGGCGCCATGTCGATTATTTTTGACGTCTCAGAATCTACGTTGTTGACGATTGGTAGTAGATCTTGGGTGCCAGTATGAACTGTTCGGAAAGCGCCGGCCGTGAAATAACTGTTTCCACCAGCCCACTCTACTGGGGCTTTTTCAATAAGCACCACGCGATGTGCTCCAGCTTCTGCAGCTGCGACCGCAGCAGAGAATCCTGCGTTACCGCCACCTATGACAAGAACATCGACGTTTGGGGACGAGGTGAGTGAGGCCATGATGCGAGACTAGACCACCAAAAACCGATACTGAATTTGTCTACTGGCAGAGTTTCTGATCCTGAATATTTAATCGCGAGAGTCAAAGGGTATATAAAGAGCATAGCATGTAGATGTTTACCAGCTATCATCGGGTGGCTGTTGGATATCCCCGCAATGGAGACATATACCCGCGGCAGCTGGCCCGCGGGAGCAGAGAGCAAGGGTCGTTGCCGACGTAGTTAGCGCAAGCTAGCCATCATGTAGTAGTTTTACTACAACTATATTCGAACAGGCACGTGATGTTATGATAATCAAGGCATTGGAAAAACCAATGCCGCATTAAAAAACTAAGGTGGTGCTTTGGCTCATTGTCTTCCCAGAATTTGATGCAGATATAAAAAAGTAAGCTCTTGTTGATGTCAGCATGCGTGACGTCACGCGACAAGGTGGCGACGCCTTCAATATGTGGATGGAGCCCAGTATCTGTAGTCTACCTATGAATTCTCAAGTCATAGGGAAAAGCTCGTCAGATGCGCAGTTTACTGTTCTGCCTATTCCCTTCATCCCTCCTGTCTCTTCCCATTGTCGGACTAACGTCACCTTACTATACTCGCAATTGAACTTACTTGCTAGGCAATCAACTCGGTGCTCTACTAGACTCGCTACTTCCACTTCGACCTAGCAATCCTTGACTTATTCTCCACCAATTATCGTCCTCTTCCAAAATGAACACCAGCAACAAGTGTCCTCCAATACACATCCGCGGGCGGTTCTTCTACCAAGAGGATACCCGAGTAAGCCTTGCCACCATGTCTCTTCTCTCTATCTCTCTCTGGAATACTAAGATGAGCACCAAAAGTTCTTCGTTCGAGGTGTAGCATACCAACTGCATACCAGCCAAGACCCCATCTCAGACGATCGCCTCGGCTCGCTCGAACAAGACATTAAACTCTTCAAAGAGCTCGGCCTGAACACACTCCTTGTCTGCAAGTGCACTTGGCCACAAACTAAATCGCGAGGAAAAAGCTGATTATTTGCGCTGAAGATTCCATCGACAACACCAAAGACCACACCCGGGCTATGAAACTGCTCGAGGAATCGGGAATATACGTATACACAGTGAGTAAAACCATCGCTTCCTGCCACTGACTTTTGTGATATTGGACTAACATTTACATGCTTTTTTTCTCACCCATCAAAGACTGTATCAACACCGTCAAACTCAATCAACCGTTTGACTCCAGGCGAGTCGTACAACCCAGACACCATGACATCCTTCTTCAAGACAGTGGATGTGATGGCCAGCTTTCCGAATACACTGGGTCTTCTCGTTGCCTCGGCGCTGGTCAACAACGATGCTACCATGCCAGTCGCAGCCGTTATCAAAGCCGCAGTGCGCGATTTGAAACAGTACATGCAGCTCAAGCATGACATGGAGGGGCAACGCGTGCTTCCAATTGGTTACAATGCAGCGACAGGTGGTGCGAGAGATGGACGGTTGCTGGATTACCTGACTGCCGGAGGCGATGGCGCGTCGCTTGATTTCTGGACGGTAAGCCGGGGTCGCTTTTGTTTGTGAGTTGAGATGAAGGACGAATTGTTGACATTACATTACCGACAGTGCAGTCACTTTGAGTGGGACTCGAAATCTGAGAATCCTGAATCCGCATACGGGGATTTGGTAGGTTTCTCACTTCCATTCTCCCACACACTCACATTATCTGACACTTTTCCTGAGCAGATTCAAACATTTCGCAACACTACAATCCCAGTCTTCATATCCGAATACGGTAATAGGACTCATCAACCCCGTCTCTTCCATGAAACAACAGCCTTGTACTCGCGGAATATGAAACGCGTCTTTTCCGGCGGTTGTGCGTACGAGTTTTGGCAAGGTAAGAATGCCTACGGGTTGGCGGAGTTGTTGGAACGTGGGAAAGACAATAGACGCCTAGCTCAAAGGCAGAATCATGATAAACAAGATGATGAGGGTAAAGTTGCCGAGCGACGCGAGACGGAAAGAGGGACATTGCTTGTTTTTCAGGACTTTGTGAATTACAAGACGAAATTAGCCGAGGTTGGTGAAGTTGGAGTGGAAACCGGTGTTGATGAGGCAGCTACAAGAGGGTTAGAGTATGGCGAGAGTGGTGCGGAGGACAGTGGAGAGTGGCAGATTGGATTGAGCGTGCCAGAGAGTTGCGTTGACTGGGGGGAGATTGAGGGGAACCTGAGAAGGTAGTGCATGATTGCCACTTGTACCTCCGAATGATCAATACTACATGCTTGAATACATAAAAGACCGCGTATTCCACCGAAGCTTCAGAATGCATGTCTATATCCACAATGCCATTGTTTTGTTCATATTACCAGAGCAATCAAGATAACGCCTGTTTTATTCCTCACAGTCATTGAAGAGAGACTCTCAAACCCAGAACAATTGAAGCTCCAAGGTAATTTTTGCTCCTCTCACTCCTAAACTAGATCAGGAAAAGTAACCGTCGTTTGCGTTATGGTAGGAATGCAGTTCGTGACGAGGTGTTGTTTCCCGACGCTACACCGCTTCACATACTTTACAAACGCTCGCCTATACCCAGCACTATATAATAACCTCAACGACAACCCGTTCTCTTATTAGTTTTTGAACATATAAAAACACCAAGCCCGGAACCGACACAATGGATACCCTACCGCAGGAGATACTGGACGAGGTCTTGACGCACATTGTTGACCGACACCAGCCTGTCACCGAGCGTTTCAAGACTTTTACACCTGCCTCGCTCCATACCGTCTTAGCCTGCCGTCTCGTAGCGCGACGCTGGTTTGAATCAGAGGTACTGGTCTACATTTTCGCTTGGGTGTTGTCCGAGACACCCATGGTGTGGTACAACCATCGACTGCCTGTGCTGGAGGAGATTAGCGAAATTCCAAAGTATGCGTCCTGGTTCAATCAAAGTATTACGATATGCGGCATGGATATGAGCCTAGTGGAGTACGGAGCATATGAGCGCTGGGGCCCAGGTCGCGACGAGCTTGACAAGGAGAATCCCATTGTGCCCTACCTTGCACATCTGCTGCGCAGGTTCAGTTGGGTGGAGCACTTCCGATTCTATCCAATCCACCCAAGGTGTCTCAATGGGAGCTGGCCAAATTGGAAAGTATCAAAAGAGGAGAGAGTACCTGTTGACGCATGTTTCGATGACAGGACTAGCCCACGATATGGATATCCAGTGCTTGCCGAAGGCGAATACTCTTGGCAAGGTGTTCAATGTGAAAGTGCGTGGATCTATCCCCATATCATGGAGGGACTGCTGTATTCAGATCTCTGTTTGTACAGCGTTGAAAGTGCTCTGTTCGGCAACCGGGCGTCGTACTGTGCCATTTCGTTACCGGTCTCGGGCAGCGGCTTTTCACCCGTTGAGCATTTCTCTTACGACTTGACACGTATTGCTATAACGTGTACCAATGTTGCTCCCATATCGATTTTCGGTACATGGATGATGGATATAGAAAACCTCGAATACGTGGAGATTACGCTATCAAGAAGTCCCAAAGATGAGCACCATTACTACAATTTGCCCTTGGGCGGTTCACATCTGATGTGTGGGTACCGTCCGGAAGACGAAGGGAAATTCCTCAAGAAACTGAAAGACTTCCGCTTCATGTCCGACTGTCAGTATTTCTACTCCGTCGACGATCTTCTAGCATGTCTGCGCCCCTTTTCAAATCTGGAGAATGTAGCCTTTGGTCATATCTTGTTGGGTGAGGGCGACTGGAGTAGTCTTGTGCAGCGGCTAGTGCCTTTCAAACTGAAGAAGCTATGGTTGCTAGACCCCCGAAACCTCATTATCACTCAAAGGACATACTTCCCACTCGAAACGGGAGCAATTAACAGCGACGTCGAAATGGTCAAGTACGTGGGAGATGAACACTTGCTGGAAGCAGCGCTGGAAGTCCGCCTAATCGACACTGATTCTTTGTGGACTTCCGACCAGCACCCAGCTTTGAGGAGGGATTTCGAATATCCGGGCTTTCGGATGTTCGAGATGGAAGATGACGATTAATGTGGACAAGACAGTGGCTATTTTTCGGTACATGACCTTCCGCTAGCTCTTTTGATGAATGCATTTGGTGTGTTCATAGGTATAAGTCGCTGGAACGGCGTAAAGCGGCTGAATGACGAAAATGAAATGAAGAACAGGTTCACGTCCAATTGATCTGAATGATGTGTGTTCCAGCAAGAATTTGATGACCAAAGAAGTCCGGGTATCAATAAACACCCAACGCCATGCGCCAGTTCTACCCTTGCATTACCTTTTTCTTGTTCGTTTTGGCGCGGCTTTAGGTTTAGCACGATTCGTTCTTCGAGTAACAGGCGCGCTGTCTTCTTCGGACTCGACACTAGATTCCTCCTCGTCGTCATTCTCGTCTTCTTCTTCGGCAGATTCAGATACGGTGCTCTGAGCCTTACTGTTCTTTGCAGCATTGGCTCCAGCCTTGGCACCTCTTCCAGTCTTGGTAGCTCGAGCTCCCTTGGCTCCTTTTGCATTCTTGGGTGTGGGTGTGGCTTCGGCTACGCTCTCAGCCTTTTGACTGCGTACGCTTTCGGGTAGGTCCTTGAGCAAGCCGATACCTGGGGCGTAGAGGTCTCTGTACTCATCGATGGGGACCATGGGCGGTGACGAGGCAGCGGCCGAGACTTCGCGGTGGAAGCGCTTTTGCCACATCATCTCTCCAAACTCGTCTTCGGGGAGCTCGAATTCGGGTATGTGGGCGGCATCCTCAGGGTCTAGAGGATCCGGTTCTTCAGAAAAGGCGAACTCGTTCTCGCGCGTGTCGAGGGCATCCAGATCGTACCACTGCCATAGCTTCTTCCATACACCGGGTATGCGCGTGTGTGGTGCATCGTCGCTCGCGAAACCATGCGAGCGCATGTCGGTATGGATGCTGATCATGCGAAAGTGCTTGTGCATGCCTAAACATGTCACTTAGTTCATGCGCTATTTGTTGACGTAACAGTACCACTACTCTACCTGTTGGCTTCCATTTCATCATGCTCTTCAGAAGCTGTGTTTCCTGCTCGTCGGCCCACGGATCGTTGAGCAGCTCATCGTGCAGCTGTGCGAGGCCAGAATCCTGCGGTGTTTTGGGTTGTGTATCGCGCAATGGTGTTGAAGCTGCGCTCGCCTTTGCCTTTTTACGGGGTGGCATATCTGCGTACGGTGTGAGTTGGAGGGTGAATGGTGGGGGAGTGGCAGTGAAAGAAAGAAAGCTGAGATGGAGATTCGCGACGACGGCCGGGGAAGTCGCGCAAGCTGCAGCTGCAGGTACCGATACAGTGACGGAAGGTGCAGGGGGGGTTCCGCGTAGGGCTGAATCGCCAAATCTTCGGGCGCGTCATACCCCTCACCACCCACGCCTCGACTTCCATTTGCTTGCTTGCTTGCACCGCAATGGAAGCAGCTGATTCGGGTTATAATGTCTTCAGCACTGACGAGCTGTGGCGGCAGCCTTCCTTTCTGGAAGATGCCGACACGAACGAGTCTTTCCTGTTCGCCCCGCTGGAGCTAGATAGTGAGCCGTCGCGTCTTCAGTACAAAACACGTGAACGCGTCGATTGACCCCCCCTAGTCTCTGCTATCAGGTTCGACCACCCCTATGCGCCAAAACACAGTCTCGAACGCGAACTGCGGCTGCCCGATTTGGAGACATTCGAGTTTGGACCTCTACCTGACCTCGAGAGTCTGGATGGGTCTAGCATCTGCATCGATACACCTCCACTAGAGCCCGAGGAAGACGTCTGGGAGACAGCGCTTGAACAAGGCCCTGCCAACAAAAATGTCTTATTCTACACGTGGGAATCTTTTGAAAAGAGAGAACAGCTGGAGAGTCCGACGCCATACATAACGGAGCAGGGTCCCGAGGCCTTCGATGCGACGCTGGTACGCGATGAGGAACTCAACAACGGCAAGCGCCGTGCTGGCCGGATACTCAAGGGAAACGTTCTCTTGCAATCGTTGTGGAATCTCGGCTTGGGTCGCTCCTCTATACTCTTCCATTTCAACTCCAAGTTGAAGACGTTCGAGCCTGCGGTCCCGGATGGACGAGCCTCGGGCTTGACTCTACTCGCCGCCCAGAGCTTGACTATGCACTTTACGCACATCGGCAACACCTTTCTGTATCTACGCTCCTTTGCGGAGCGCACCTTTTCTTCGGCTGCGTCGATTCCTGCAAAGGTTGCACTAGCTACCTCGGTGTCGAGCGTCTTGTCGAGCTTGGAAGACACGCTAGGGAAACAATCGGCAGAAATCCGTTCCCTCATGCAGTTGCAGCACCAGTTTGCCCGGCCTCGCGATATCCTGATGCACGTTGCTCGTATGGTTGACGCAGTTAAGCACGCTACAACCAATGAGCAACTGTCTTCTATTCTGCATCATCGCCTCCTCGAGCTGGAAGAAGGAGATGAGCACCTCCGACAATTATCTTGCCAAGTGCTTTGTCAAGTTGCCAGGCCTAGCCTAGAGTTGTTGGGTGAGTGGATGGGGATACGAAAAGAAGAAGAATCTGCGCCTATCTGGCAACGGGATAGCTTTGTGGCGGTGGATGACCCCACTGTCGACCCTTCAGCCTTCGAATATACTTACAAATCTGAGATGATGCCTAGATTCATTTCGCCAGAAGATGGAAACACGATATTCGAGACTGGCAACAGTCTTCGCTTCCTGAAGACGCAACACCCACAGCATCCACTGGCTCGCCTGGATGGACTGGCTGTTCAGCCTCCAGATATGGAATGGGGCTTTGGGTGGCAGGATATTGAGACGTTGTCGTCGAAAGCAAAAGCTTACGAGGACAGACTGAGGCGAGCACTGCTCGCATATAGTGCAGGCCTAGTTGACGTTACTAATCCTCTCCCCATGCAATCTGCACCAGAGCCTGCGTCAGAGCTTCCAGTTGCAGTTCACGACCTCGATCGATACTTTGAGAATTCCATTGAGAGCATGAACGCGGCGCCCAAGTGGGCCGCCCAAGTTCTTCCAGACGAGCTTCAAATCTTGATGGGAAGCATACTAAACACCACAATGGAAGAAAAGAACGCCTCCTCTAACACGTTTTCACCACCCATGTCGCTAGCATCCACTCTATCGTTTCGTCCACTCATCACGGCACAGGCAAAGTTGGTCAATGCGGCCACCGTCCGTCTGTTCTTCCGCTCGCATCAGCTACGACTTCATATTTCTCTACAGCGGCAATACCACCTCCTCGGTGATGGTGTATTCTCCTCATTGCTAGCAACCGCTTTATTTGACCCCAATCGAGAGAGTGCCGAACGCCACAAAGGAAAGATGCGTAGCGGTGTACAAATGGGTCTGCAGCTAGGCTCCCGGAAATCGTGGCCGCCAGCAAGTTCAGAACTTCGCCTTGCGCTGCGAGGTGTTCTTAGCGCGAGCTACTATTCTTCTGCACTCTATCAGACTACACTAGCAGCCGGCGTCGTAAAATTACCCAGTCTGCTGCTCAATAGCAGAGACAACGACGAACTCCCCGGACAACTCAACTTCGCCATCCGTAACCTCACCGAAGCCGAGCAGGAAAAAGTCATGGACCCAGATGCACTACACGCCCTAGATTTTCTCCGTCTCCAGTACGTGGCTCCCGCTCCTCTCAACCTCGTCATCACCACTACGGCTTTGGAAAAATACGACTACATATTCAAATTCCTACTCCGCCTCCTCCGCATGCTCTTCGTAGTCGCACATGTACCCCGATCCTACAAGGACACCGTATCCCGCCAGTTCAGAGCAGAAGCCTACCACTTTGTCATCACACTCACAAACTACGTCTTCCAAACCGGTATTGCAGAGCCCTGGGCCGATTTTGACAACTTCGTCGCAACAGTTGAACGGCGTCTCGACGAAGAAGACAAAGCGCGCGAACTAGGTGTTCGTGTAACAGAAGGCGTGGCCTCGTTACGTGATGCACATGAACGCTGTCTGGACAGCATCCTATTTGCACTCTTACTGCGGAAGCGTCAGAAGAAGATCATGGGCCTTGTAGAAGACGTGTTTGAGCACATCTTGCTGTTTGCCAAGATGCAGAGTGCAGGCGCGCAGCATGAGCAATATGGCGACGAGACCGTCAAAGGTCTGTACGCGAAACTGAGGGGGAAAATACGAGTCTTTCTAAGTGTTTGCCGCGGCTTAACGGGGAAGCAGGGGTATGGCAAGGGGAGGGGGACTGCCGAGGAGAATCAGATGGAGAGATTGGTTGTTGCAATGGAGATGAATGGATATTTTGCAGCCACTTAAATGTAAAAGCAAATCGGATTAGTAGCTTGGAACTGCGTGCGATATATACGTTGCACCAATATTATCGTGCATTAATTACCGCCCATCGCCTTATAAACAATTCACCTATTACTATTAAGAGTTAGATAGCTTATTGCTTCGTCCCCATGAGTCCACCAGGAGGATAATCAGGCTGGCCATCTGGCCCCAAGTCCTCTTCTCCACTCGTCCCCGTCCTAGCTGTAGGCTTCATCTCAGTCACGGGCTTCGTCGGCTCACCCACGCCATCCGGCTTCGGTGGTGTCTTTGTCCCCGGGCCGCCACGCCTCTGCCAATCAAGCCATGAGCCACGGTATTCCCCCACATTGGTATATCTATCACAACGGTTAGCAAAAAAACCTCCATTTACCAAATCCCTTCCTCGTCTTTTCCTTTTCTGTTTTTCACTCTCAACCAGCATGGAAAAAACAACCACCACCACGCCCAAACTAAAAGATCAAAACTCACCCAGCTTGTCTCGCAATCCCCGCCGCCGCCGAACTCCTCACACCCGCCTTGCAGAAAAACACCACTTCCTTGCCCTTGGGCGGCTTCTGGAACCCAAACACATCCTGGAACTCGTCCTCGTCTAGTAGCAGCGCATCTGGGTGCGACGTCACGGGTATGTTGATGGCGGTTGGGATGCTGTTTGCGTGGTATTCGTGGGGTTCGCGGACGTCGATGAGGAGGCGGGAGTCAGAGGGGTGCTCGAGAATATGGAGAATCTGTTTTGGGGGCGTATGTGTTAGATATGGGTGTGGGGAGGGGCAAGGGGTGAAGAAAGATGGGAGGAACATACGTCGTTGAATTCGTAGAGCTTGTTCTCGCGCAGAGAGTGGGGGGCTTGCGAGTGCCATCGCTTTTGTGCTGCATCTAGCTTGACAGTTTTGGCGCTGATAAATGGCGCGCTTCTCCTTGGAGAGACACTGTTTCGGTCTGATGGTGGTACAGCGCTGAAAGCTCGCGCGGTCTGGACAGTGAAGCGTGGGGTTTGACGGCCGATGACGGAGGCTTGTAAACGACCACCGAGGAATTGAACAGCGCGTTTCGAGGCCATTACCGCGGTAATGTTTTGATTGCTTGGAGGGAGGTTCTGTGTTTTTTTTTCTCGCCCCAAATTATTGTGGTTTCCGCGCGCGTGGATTGATGTTGTTGTCAAGTAGAGATGCCTGCAGAAAGTTAGAGCTCGGATGTAGCGAATTAACGCCGACGTCACTCTTCGCCAAC
>Ga0265798_10009477_pt1 | contig 12175 bp, 9 predicted proteins | sample P3T30metagenome_FD_192430 | JGI IMG/M metagenome (GOLD analysis project Ga0265798, IMG submission 192430) | Plant litter microbial communities from East Loma Ridge, Irvine, California - P3 T30 | ecosystem: Environmental > Terrestrial > Plant litter > Unclassified | place: USA: California... | reverse complement strand
ATGGCAGCTTGCTCGTGCCGCACGAGGATGTGCTTGAACTTGTCTTGTTTGAAGATTTCGTCGTAGATATAAAGCACTGCACCACCGGGGTAGCCGAACACATGTTCGACTTGCTCTTCGGCGAGGCAGCGCACGACGATCTCGGCGCCGCTGAGTTCCATGGATGTCATCCATTCAAGATCGACACTGACACCCCGGTTCGCATCTGCCTTCTGGGCAGTGAAGAGCGTGATCCGCACAGTAACCGTCAACACACTCGACGCTTTTCGGTTCACGGAACCGATCCGCTCGAGCACCTTGCCGACCCTGTACGCATCCACCGGAATGGGTGCTGAAGGTTGAAACGGAAGTCTGGGGACCGGAGAACCCGGTAAGGCTCAAAACGCTCGTGGCGTGGTCCGCAGATCAAGTTTGGCGCACATGCTGGCCGACGAGTGAGCCGGTCCTGCAAGGGCCTTATCAGGAAAGCTAGGTTTGTTTCCTGACGGTATGACAATCTATCCTGTCGTTATAGGAGGGTCAAGCGACGGCACGCGGAAATGCACGTGAATCGCCCACTTTCGCAACGAAATGGGGCAATCCGCACCAGCATGTGGCACGCAGATGTCGCAGTGCGGCAAGCATTTCGCAGGTTCACGCACCAGCAGGTACCAAAGATCGTCTGGCGACCGATCAGGGTAGCCTCTGGGGTTGGATCGGCGCCACGGGGCGCTAGCCGGGTTATCGTTGCGGCCATGAGCTCCCAGCCCCCTGCCCACACGGCATCGGCCGCTACGCGCGCCGCCTCTGCCCCCAACCCAGCCCGTGCGGCTGCCCCCACGCCAGGTCGCTGGCGGCGCTTCGCCTGCATGATGTACGAGGCGATTCTGCTGTTCGGCGTGCTGTTCACGGCCGAATACCTGTTCGACACGCTCACGCAAAGCAAACATGCACTGGCCTTGCGCGAATGGCGCCAGATCTGGCTCTTCGTTGTCATTGGTGTGTATTTCATCGTCAGTTGGCGGCTTGGCGGGCAGACGCTGGCAATGAAAACGTGGGGTATCCGTCTGGTGGATCGCGACGGCAGCAAGATCGGGCTGGGCAAGAGCCTGGCGCGGTATGTCCTGTGCTGGCCGGTGACGCTGACCGGGCTGGGATTCGTGTGGACCTACTTTGATCGCGACAAGCAATTCCCGCACGATCGCCTGCTCGGCACCCGATTGATCATGACCGGAGAGGGCCACTATTGATGCACGGATCGACCCGCAAGACGCAAGCTTCCAACCCGTTTTCCTCTGCGCACGAACTTGCAGGTCGTGGACCTGCAAGCACTGAATCAAAAATCTGTATCGGCAAACGCGGTGTCGGTAAACGCGCAGCCTTGATTGCCGCCGCCCTGCTCACCATCGCAGCAATGTCGCCGGCCAGCGCGCAGCGCCAGGGCAATACCCAATGGGCTGCGAACGCGCCAGGCAGCAGCTGCAAGGTCTGGGGCCCGTCGATGCTGATCAACGCAGGCGGCGATCAATCCGATTACCTCATGCGCTATCAGGGCGCGTGCAAGGATGGCGTGGCCCAGGGCCGCGGCACGGCGACCTGGTTGTATCGGTGGGCCGACGGCAAGGTGCACTCCACCTGGACCGGCAATTTTGTCGACGGCATCTTCGTCGGCCAGCAACCCGTGCGCAGTGTCACCGGCCTGCCCGGCGACCGCTTCCTGATCCCGCTGGAAGCAAGCAGCCCGCGCGTGCTGCTGCTCAGCCGCAGCGAGCAGACCGGCGCGCTGGAAATGTGCAAGATCGAAAAGGTCTACGTGGAAGCCGGCACAGGCTCGAACGCGCTGGCGCTGGACGATGACGAGGCGACCAAGGCTGCCTTGTCGCAGGCAGTCGATGCGGTGCGCAAGCAGTGCCCGCAAGCCGGACGCCTGTCCTTGGAGGTGTATGCCGGACCGGTGCAAGCCGATGCCAACGGACGCATCCAGAACCCATTGGTCAGCGCTGCGGTACGCGAAAACGACAACGCCATCGCCAGCTATACGAACCGCACCAGCGACGCCAAGCGTCGTGCGGTGCAGACGTCGCAACGCGCCGAGCAAGATGCCGCGAGCCGCACTCGCTTCATTGATTTCAGCCGGCACCATGGCCTGACGACCTGGGCCTTGAGCAGCCAACTGGATGAGAATCCCTTCTTGTTCAGCGGCCAGCGGGTTGGCGTGATGCTGCAACTGGAACGCATGATCAGCCCTACACAAGCGGTGGTGCGCGATCTGCGCGAACGGGCCGGCGGCAGCCTGCTGCTGAGCGGAATCACGCCAGAGACATTTCGCAATACCTATGCCGTGGTCGCCGCCACGGTCGCGCCCCAGCGCGCGAAGCTCGATGGCGTATATCGCGGTGAGCTCACCGAGTTGCAGGCGATCGAAGCCCTGCCTTGCTCGGAGCGCTATTGCGCAGAGTGGACCGGCTGGATGCGCCTGGGCGAGCCCTTGGACTGGGGCAAGCCGATGCGCTGGAACTGAGCGCTGCCACTGAAAGCCGTGCAGTGATCCAGACGTGACATGAACGAAAAAAGTCCTCGGACGCATCGCTGCATACGAGGACTTTTTCCATTGCCTTGCCGGAGCCAGGTCGCCCCGGCTCCGCAGTCCTCATCAATACTTGAAGTTCGCCGTCAGAATCACCTGGCGTCCCGGCGCCACCGACACCATGTGGGTCGAGTAGGCACGGTCGAAGTAGGTCTTGTCGGTCAGGTTCTGCACGTTCAACTGCAGGCTGACATTCTTGTTGATCTCGTACTCGGCATACGCGTCCAGACGCACATACGAGGGCACGTACTTGGTGTTGGCCGGGTTGCCGAACACCTTGTCGACGTAGAACAAACCGCCACCCAGGGTCAGCTGGGGCAACAACTTGTAGCTGGTCCACAGGCTGGCGCTGTTCTCGGCGGTGTTCGGGAACTGGTTGCCGTTGAACGCAGCATTGACCGGGCCGGCATTGGCCAGCTTGGCGTCCTGGTACACGTAGCCGCCGTAGATCTTCCATGCGGGCGACACGTTGCCGGCAAAGCCCAGTTCGAAGCCGTTCACGCGCTGCTCGCCGACGTTGGCAACGGTGGTGGCGCTGGTGGACACCTTGGCGTTGGTCTTCTCGATATGGAAGACTGCACCGGTCAAGGACAGGCGGCGATCCAGCACATCCCACTTGGTGCCCAGCTCCAGGCTCTTGACGCGCTCGGCATCGAGGTCCTGATTGGTCAGCGCCAGGGAGTCGGCGCCATCGCCCACCGAGATACCCGGCTGGTTGGACGCGGTGGCGTAGTTCAGGTAGACGCTGCCGTTGGACGCAGGCTTGTAGACCACGCCTGCCTGATAGTTCAGGTAATCATTCTTGCTGCGCAGGAACGTGTTCGACGCGAGTGCAGCACCCACCGTGCTGTACGGGCTGGCATGGGTGTCGTAGCTGTCGTAGCGCAGGCCGGCGTTGATCGACCACTGGCGACTGAGTTCCAGCGAATCGAAGATGTAGGCCGACTTGGTCTCCGCCTGGGTACGCGTGCCCGCCGTATTGCGCGTCACGGTGCCGGTATATATATCGTTCGGATTCGGATTCAGGATGTTCGCGACCGGGGCGTTGCCCACCACGTAATTGCGGTTGTCGACCTTGTCCTTGCTGTACTCGAAGCCGACTGCCAGCGAGTGCTTCAGGCCGCCGGTATCGACCGTGCCGCGCAGTTGCGTCGAATTGATGAAGCCTTCGGACTGCGAGTTGCGCGACTTGGCGTTGCGGTTCAGGAAGCCCGGCGGCACGTTGACGGTGGCCGGTGCGGTGCCCACGATGATCGGCGCGTTCGTGATGTTCAGGCCGCTGGAATCGCCCGGATTGCTGGCGATGTAGTTGTTCTTCGACTCGGTATAACGCGTGGTATTGCTGATCGTGAAGCGATCGTTGATGTCGTGCTCGACCCGCAGATTGCCGCTGTCCACCTGGGTCTTGCGGAAGTCGCGCCCGGTCAGGCCGTAGAAGTTGTTGCGGTTGACGGCCAGCGGGCCACCATCGCCATTGAAGCGAGCGTTGGGCGTGCCGGCGGTATAGGGGTTGTTGTACGGAATGCCGTAGTCCGGCATGTCGTCGGTTTCGTAGTGGTAGTAGCCCACGGTCACGCGGGTAGGCGTGCCGATACCGAAGGACAGCGTGGGCGCAATGCCCAGGTGTTCGTAGTCGACATTGTCGCGACCGGGCACGTCGCCCTTGGCGCCCAGCAGGTTCAGTCGGAAGGCAGAGGTTTCGCCCAACTGGCGGTTCAGGTCGACGGTGGCACGCTTGTACTTGTCGGTGCCCAGCCCCAACGAGCCGCCAATGCTGTTTTCCAGCAAGGGGGCCTTCTGCACCAGGTTGATCGAGCCACCGACTGCGCCGCCGCCGTTGTAGACCGAATCTGCGCCCTTCACCACATCGACGCGCTCGACGTTGAACATGTCACGCGATTGCGAGCTGGGGTCACGCACGCCATCGATCAGCACGTTGGACTGCGAATCGAAACCGCGGATGAAGGGACGGTCGCCTTCCGGATTGCCGCCCTCGCCCATGCCGAAGGTGATGCCCGGCGTGCTGCGCAAGACTTCCTGCAGCGAGGTGGCGTTGGTTTCCTTGATCAGTTCCTGGGTGATCACGCTGACGGTCTTCGGCGTGTCCAGCAAGGGCGCAACGTACTTCGTCGATGCTGCACGGTCGGCCTTGAAGCTACCTTCGGCAACCCCCTCCGGCGATGCCTCGACCGGAATCGTCGGCAAGGCGCTGACGCCTTGGGACGAGGACTGCGTGGACGTCTGCGCCATCACCGGCGACACCAGCAAGGCGCCACAAATGGCGAGGAACAGACTGTTCAACCGAAACGACTCATTGCGCGCGTTCACTTTTTTATCCCCAGTTCTTTTTACTGATCACTCGCCTGTTTATGGAAGGCGAATACAAATATTTCTCATTAGCAACAATCCTATGAGAATCACCTGACTGGTTTCTGAATGTGAACGGGTGAGTTGCGCCTGCACGACAGGTGAATGCCCGATCGAATTGTGTTGACCTGACTGGGGAATCGAGCCGTCACGGTATGGTCACCCCGTGTTCATGTCCGCGTCACGGGCAGGTGGTGAGATGGATCGCATCAAACACCCCCATGGATACGCCGATGAACGATGCAACATCGACGCAATGGCGCACGATCTGGATCTCGGACACTCACCTGGGCACGGCCGGGTGCAATGCGCCACATCTGCTGGACTTTCTGCGCAGGAACGACGCCGAGACCCTTTACCTGGTCGGCGACATCATCGATGGCTGGCAGCTTCGCCGTAACTGGGTCTGGCCGCGTTCGCACAACGACGTGGTGCAGAAGATTCTTCGCAAGGCCCGCAAGGGCACCAAGGTGATCTTCATCCCCGGCAACCACGACGAGTTCGCGCGCCAGTTCGCGGGCTATGCCTTCGGCGATATTGACGTTCAGCACGAGGCTGTTCACGTCACTGCAGACGGCCGACGACTTTGGGTCACGCACGGAGATCAGTTCGACGGCGTGATTCAGCACAGCAAGTGGCTGGCACGTCTGGGCGATGGCATGTACACCTTCGCGCTGTGGCTGAACCACCGGCTCAACCGCGTGCGCCATCGCTTCGGCATGAACTATTGGTCGCTGTCGCAGTATCTGAAGCACAAGGTAAAGAACGCCGTGTCTTTCATCAGCGACTTCGAACAGGCCCTGGCCGCAGAAGCGCGGCGCCGCGGCTTCGATGGCGTGGTCTGCGGTCACATCCACCAAGCAGAGATGCGCATGGTCGACGGGATTCTGTACTGCAATGATGGCGACTGGGTCGAGAGCCTGACCGCGCTGGCCGAGGACCATCGCGGCGAACTGCACCTGATCCGCTGGGCAGACCGGCATCTGGCCCCGCCGCCCACCACCGCGCGCCGGACACGCCCGATCGAGCTGCCCGCACTGCCGTCCGTGCTGCGACGACCACGCGCCGTATCGGTACACCACGAGCGCGAACCGGAACGGGAAACGGCGGATACCTGAGGTCTCGACGGTGGTTGGCGACAAGATGCCGCCAGGCACCATACGGCGGCTATGCAATAACCTCAGTCAGGGATTGAAATCATCTTTCCGACAGCCGGTTGATGATGCAGCTATATCGATTGTCACAGACCATGAACAAGCCCCGATATCGCAGCGCTTCGCGTAGCATCGACGCGATACTACGCATTGAACGCGACAAAACCAAAAGGGGGGAACCAGCATGAATGACATTCAGACCCGATTCGACGAAGCCGTGGCCGCCTCGAAGTCTTTGCCGGAACGGCCGGACAATGCCACCCTGCTTCGCCTTTATGCCTTGTACAAGCAGGCGGTCGAGGGGGACGTACCGGGCGAGCAGCCCGGCATGACCGACTTCGTTGCACGGGCCAAGTGGGATAGCTGGAAAGCCCAGCAGGGCAAGAGTTCGGACGCGGCCCGCCAGGAATATGTGGCGCTGGTCGACTCGTTGAAAGACGACTGAGCCCCTGGCTTGGCGCCCGCGCCTCAGCCGCGCTGGGGCATCGAGGCCTCAAGCGGCAAGGCGTCGGCATTCACCGTGCAACGCGGCGCCTTGCCATCAAGCCAATCCACCACGTTGTCCACGGCCAGGCCAAGCATGGCGCGACGCGTGCGTGGCGTGGCGCTGCCGATGTGCGGCGTGAGCACCGCACGCGGCTGCGCCAGCAGATCCGGGTGCACCTTGGGCTCACCTTCGAATACATCCAGCCCGGCCGCAGCCAGCTTGCCCGAGGCCAAGGCTGCCGCCAGCGCAGCATCGTCCACCACCCCACCCCGGCCGATATTGACCAGCACCGCGGTCGGCTTCATGGCCGCCAGCTCAGGCGCGCCGATCAGGTGATGGCTTTCGGCGGAATACGGCACCACCAGCACCACGTGGTCGCACGTGCGCAGCAGCTCTTCACGCGTGACCCACTTGGCGCCATGTTCGCCGATCGGCAGCGGACGACGGTTGTGATAGACCACTTCCATGCCGAAACCATGCGCGCGTCGCGCGATCGCGCGGCCGATCCGTCCCATGCCGATGATGCCCAGACGCGTGCCGTGATAGTCGGCACCCAACCAGAGATCGAAGGCCCAGGCCGTCCATTTACCGTCGCGCAACCACTGCTCCGACTCTGACACGCGCCGGCCGGCTGCCATCAACAAGGCCCAGGCCATGTCGGCGGTTGCTTCGGTCAGCACATCGGGCGTGTTGGTGACCACAATGCCGCGCTTCGTCGCCGCCGCCACATCGATGTTGTTGTAGCCAACGGCGATGTTCGCGATCAGCTTCAGATCGGGCAATTGTGCAAGCAGGGCTTCCGTGACGGGCGTATCGGCAGTGGTCAGCAGGACCTGGGCGCCGGCAGCATGCTTGGCAAGCGCGGCGGCGTCCATGGCGACATCGGCGTCGTTGGTGCGCACCTCGGCGCGACCGTCCAGGACGGCAAGACCTTCAGGGAAGACGCGGCGGGTGATGGCAACGACGGGACGGGACAAGGCTGGCTCCTCGGACGTACAGGGTTGGGACCCTCGCGCCGGGGCGCTGGATCGCGGGCTCCGGGCATAGTAACCGATGACTTTTTGCTTGCTGACCCTGGCAAACCCGCCTGGATCAACGACATTGATTAAAGGTTTACCCGTAGATCGCGAAAAATGCCTAACATGCACCTCGCCTGGATCATTTGCAAATCGTTTGCATTTGGCTTCACCGATTTCTATTCGCCCGTCGCTTGCCGCGCGTTCTACATGCTTAAAAAAGTCTTTTTTCAGCTTCACTGGTTCCTGGGCATCACCGCCGGACTGGTGTTGGCGCTGATGGGCACGACCGGCGCCCTGCAATCCTTCCAGCCGGAAATCCTGCGGCTGCTGAACCCCGGGGTGCTGACGATTGCGGCGCCCGCAGGCGCCACGCCGCTTGCGCCGGATCTGCTGCGCGAACGCGTACAGGCCGACATGCCCGGCCGTCGCCTGAACTCACTGACCCTGTTGAGCGATCCCGGCCTGCCGGCGCGCGCCGTCTTTGCGCTGCCGCCCCCGCCACCGGGTCAGCCAATGCGGCGAGGTGAATTGCGCTGGGTCGATCCGTTTACCGGCAAGGTCTTGCCTGTGCCACGCGGCGTGGGCTTTTTCGAGACCGTGCGGGAACTGCATCGCTTCCTGTTGGCCGGCGAGATCGGCAAACAGATCGTCGGCGCCTGCGCCATGATCCTGATCTTCCTGTCCTTGTCCGGCCTGTATCTGCGCTGGCCCAGGCAGGTGGCACAGTGGAAAGCCTGGTTCAGTGTCAGCCCCAGGCAGAAGGGGCGCGCCTTCCTGTGGAACCTGCACGCCACCCTGGGTACGGCGGCACTGTTGTGCTATTTGCTGTCGGCGCTGACCGGCATGTACTGGGCGGTGGACATCTATCGCAGCACGGTGTCGTCGATGCTGGGCGCGCCGCAACGTGGGGCCGGTGGGCCCGGGGGTGGCGCAGCGAATGCGCCACAGAATGGATCCCCCGCGGCAGCCTCAGCCCAGACGCCCAGCCGGGGCGGTTCCGCATCCGCACCAACACCCGCACCGGCAAGCTCCCCGCCGCTCAGCCTCGACCAGGCGCGAGCACAGATCATTCAGGCGGCGGGCGCAATCGACACGATCACGTTTGCCTTGCCTGCCCGGCCCGATCAGCCCTTGCAGGTCACCTACCTTGACGCCGGTGCGCCCCACGACCGCGCAACCAACCAAGTGGTGTTCGACGCGGCAGGCAAGATTCGGCAGCATCAGCGTTATGCCGACAAGCCCGCAGGCGTCCGGCTTGTCGGCAGTGTCTACCCGCTGCATACCGGCGAATTCTTCGGGCTGCCCGGTCGGCTCATCCTGATGCTCAGTGCGCTGGGCCTGCCGGTATTTGCCGTGACAGGCTGGATGCTCTACCTGGACAGGCGCCGCAAGGCACGCGAACTGCGCGATGCGCGCAGCACAGCAAACACGGCAACCACTACGGCATGCACGCCGGACGATGCAAGCGCCAGCCCCATGCTGATCGCCTTTGCCAGCCAGAGTGGCACTGCCGAACGCCTGGCCTGGCAAACCGCCCACGCGCTGCAGGGCGCCGGTGTACAGGTGGCGGTCCATTCCATGGCCGGGCTGGACCTGGCCATGCTGTCTGGATTTCGTCGGGCGCTCTTCGTCGTCAGCACTTTCGGCGATGGCGAAGCGCCCGATACTGCGCGGCGCTTTGCACGCCAGGTGATGTCGCAGACACCATCTTTGCGAAACATCGGCTTCGGCATGTTGTCGCTGGGTGACCGCAGCTATGCCGGGTTCTGCGGTTTCGGCCGCAGCCTGCACGCCTGGCTGACTGCCCACGGCGCACACACCTTGTTCGACACCGTCGAAGTCGACAACCACAATCCCGCTGCACTCGCCGCCTGGCAACAGCAGCTTGGCGCCCTGGGCGCAGAGCCTGCCGCGCCGTGGCAAGAACAGGCCTTCGAGCCCTGGACGCTGCAAGCGCGCGAGCAGCTGAACCCGGGCAGCCAGGGATCGCCGCTGTTTCACCTGGTGCTGACCCCGCCGCCGGGTGTCGCTGCGCAGTGGCAGTCGGGCGACCTGGTAGAGGTGCTGCCCCGACATCGCGACGAAGACGTCACGCGCTGGCTGCGCAGCCATGCGCTGGACCCGGACGCTCCGGGCGACGCGGGCAGAACACTTGCCGAATCGGTGGCCGACAGCGAATGGATCACCGCCCTGCCCGCCGACGCCGACCGAGATGCGCTGCTGACCCGCTTGCAGCCCATGCGCCCTCGCCAATACTCGATTGCGTCCATCCCGACGGATGGCGCCGTGCACCTGCTGGTCAGGCGCAGCGAACACGAAGCAGGCCTTGGCCTGGCCTCGGGGCTGTTGACGGCCACGGCACCAGTCGGTGGCACCGTGAGCCTGCGGCTGCGCACGCATCCCGGCTTCCATCTGGCGGCACACAATCTGGCGATCGACAACCGTGAGCGTCCGCTGATCCTGATCGGCAACGGCAGCGGCATGGCCGGCTTGATGGGACACCTGAAGGCGCGCATCGCCGCCGGCCAGCGCCGCAACTGGCTGGTCTACGGCGATCGCAATGCAGCCGTGGACCTGCCGTACCGCGAGCAACTGAACGCATGGCAGGAAAGCGGCGACATCGAACGCATGGACCTCGCCTTCTCGCGTGACCAGCCCGAGCGCGTCTACGTGCAGCACAAACTTGCCGACGCCTCGACCAGCTTGCGCGAATGGGTCGAGCGCGGCGCGGCCATCTACGTGTGCGGGAGCCTGGAAGGCATGGCGGGCGGTGTCGATGCGGTCTTGCACGCCGTGCTGGGCACCGAGCTGGTGGACGCGCTGACCGCCGCCGGACGTTATCGACGCGACGTCTATTGAACGCAGACGGAAGGCTCATCGAAAGATGAGAAAGGGGCGTGGCGCCCAGATGTGCGCCACGCCCCTTTTTTGTCTTGCGCCCGCTCAGCGCACAACCAAGCGCTGAAATCAGGCGATCTCGAACACCTGCTTCAGATAGGTCAGATACGCCACGTCATCGCACATGGTCTTCTCGGGCGTATCGGACAGCTTGGCCACTGGCTGCCCCTGGCAGCGCACCATCTTCATCACGATCTGCAGCGGCTTGTAGCCCAGATCGTTGGTCAGGTTGGTGCCGATGCCGAAGGCCACGATGCAGCGATTGGCAAAACGTTCTGCCAGCTGGATGGCCAGCGGGAAGTTCAGACTGTCCGAGAACACCAGGGTCTTGGTGCGCGGGTCGACGCGATTGCGCTGGTAGTGCGCAATCAGGCGCTCGCCCCATTCGAAGGGATCGCCGGAATCGTGGCGCGCCCCGTCGAAGAGCTTGCAGAAGTACATGTCGAAGTCGCGCAGGAAGGCGCTCATGCCGTAGACGTCCGACAACGCAATGCCCAGGTCACCGCGGTATTCGCGCGCCCAGCTCTCGAAGCCGAAGGTCTGCGAATCGCGCAGACGCGGTCCGAGCGCCTGGCAGGCCTGCAGGTACTCGTGCGCCATGGTGCCCAGCGGCGTCATGCCGTGCTTCATTGCGAAGTACACGTTGCTGGTGCCGGCAAGGTGTTCGCCCATCCTCGACTTCATGGTCAGCAGCACTTCTTCGTGCCACAGGCGCGAGAAGCGGCGGCGCGTGCCGTAGTCGGCGATGCGCAGGTCGGGCAGATCGGTACGGCCCTGCACCAGGTCGATCTTTTCCTGCAGGCGACGACGACCTTCGGTGTAGTCAGGCAGACGCTGCGTATTGCGGAAATACACCTCATTGACGATGGCCAGCACCGGGATCTCGAACAAGATGGTGTGCAGCCACGGGCCGCGCACCTGAATGTCGAGTTCGCCCTGGACGCTGCTGCGTTCGACCGTGACGCACTTCTCGGGCAGATGGAACAGGCCCAGGAAGTCGACGAAGTCGCTCTTCATGAAGCGCAGCGTGCGCAGGTAGGCCAGCTCGCCTTCCGAGAAGCGCAAGGTGCACAAGAGCCGGATTTCCTCGCGGATTTCCTCGAGGTAAGGCCACAGGTCGATCCCGGGCGTCCGGCACTTGTAGCGGAACTCGGCTTCCGCAGCGGGAAACTGGTGCAGCACCACCTGCATCATCGTGAACTTGTACAGGTCGGTGTCGAGCAGCGAAGTGATGATCATTGTTGCCTGCCCGCCGCAAGCGGCGAGGTCGGGTTGAATGCCGAAACGGCATGAAAGGCGTGCGCAAGGAGTCGTGCATGCACTTGCAATAGTGCCCCGCAACTTAGCACAGCAAGGCCCGGTTTCGGCGCCATGCCCATGCGAACGGACCGCCTTGCAGCACTGCCTGACCACGGTATCCCGGCTGCGGATGGGGTTAACGCGGCACGACAAGCCCCAGTCCGGTAAAATCCTCGGCTATCCCGAATATTCAACGCTGCATATTGCCTGCACGCAGGGTCGCGAACCATGGAAGGCCATGGCCCGAGACTTGCGTCTGTCGCTGTTCGTCCAGGCATATGCCGTGTTCAGTTATTTCTTTATGCCTTTTTGGCTGGAGCTCTTTCCATGACTCACGTCGTCACCGAAGCGTGCATCAAGTGCAAGTACACCGATTGCGTGGACG
>Ga0265798_10009474_pt1 | contig 12176 bp, 9 predicted proteins | sample P3T30metagenome_FD_192430 | JGI IMG/M metagenome (GOLD analysis project Ga0265798, IMG submission 192430) | Plant litter microbial communities from East Loma Ridge, Irvine, California - P3 T30 | ecosystem: Environmental > Terrestrial > Plant litter > Unclassified | place: USA: California... | reverse complement strand
CCTTTTCATAACCTAACCTTTTTAAATTGAAAAATAAATTCAAGCTTTATACTGTGTTTTATTTTGACGGGTAGAGCATAGTAAAGGTTTAATTGGTTTTACCTAAAAAAGATCCGTCATGCTGATCCGATAGCTATCAAATCAGGGTGACAACCGACCACTAAACAAAAAACGGCCTGACCTTATTTAGGCCAGACCGATATATATATTTATTTTAAAAAAAGATTAGAAACTATATCTCGCTCCCAATTGCATCTGGTAACGTGAGGCAAAGAAATCTTTTGAATAAGAGGTTACATCTTTTTGTGCAAAAGTATAAACCGGATAAGCGGTTGGTGTTCCTGCAGTTCCAACTTTGATACCCATACTAGCCATCGAGTTGAATGTATTAGGAGAAAAATACTGAATACCCCAATCTTTATTTACCAAATTAGTCAGGTTAATGATATCGTAAGTTAAAGTAAGTACGTGTGGATGTTTTCCTTTTGCAACCTGAATATCCTGAGAGAAACGGAAATCAGCCTGAACATTCCAAGGGGTACGTGCACCATTACGTTCTGTAAAATTGCCACGACGGCTGCTTAGGTATTTATCACTATTGATGTAGCTATCAAACGCTGCTGCCTGTGCAACTCCATCTGCTGTATTGGCAAAAAATTTCTGTGTTTCGCCAGCTGCCGGAACATACATTAAACTTACTGTTTGTCCGGTTCCATTGATTGTACTGTTCACCAAACCCAATGAATAAGGAGAACCTGATTGACCACTGAAGAACAAAGAGAAGTTAGAAACGTATTTACCATTTTTAGCCCAATCTAACCTATAATTGATGGTAGAGATAATCCTGTTACGGATATCGAAGTTAGAATAAGCCAAACCTGGGTTATTTGGGTTAAGCGCCTGGTTTAACTGCCAGTTAGATTCCATCGAGTTCCGGATACCGTTTGCAATATCTTTTGACTGACCATAAGTATAAGCCACCATTACATCTAATCCAAACGGTAAAGATTTACTCACCTGTCCTGTTAAGGAATATTTATATCCTTGATCGGTATTTGATAATAAATAAGCATTTGTATACTTGTTATTAATTTTTCCATTTCCGTAAGCTCCAGAAGACGTACTATAAATTGGTTGTTGCTGTTGTGTATCATAAACCATGTATTTTGGATTATCTACATAGTTAATTTGCTGGAAAGCAACATCCTTAATCACCTTGCTATAAATACCCTCTACAGTAAATTTCCAGTTATCCTGTGTTTTGAAATCAAAGCCTAGGTTACTTCTCCATGCTTTTGGCATTTTAAAATTGTTATCCACTAAATCTACCTGTGTTGAACCATTTGCATCGTTAATGTTTACACCTTGTTTAGCGGCGTATCCTGCTTCGCCATTCCCACCTAATGCATCTTTAATTGGATCGCTACCCGGTACTTGCGTTATAACCTTGTTTCCTGTTGCAGGTTTAAGATCATAAGAACCATAGTTTACACCATTATTGTAATACGCATAACCTAACCAGGCAAAAGGTACACGACTGGTAAATAAACCACTACCACCGCGTACAATCAAACTTTGATCACCCAATGCATCGAAATTAAAGCCTAATCTTGGTGAAATCTGAACTTTATTTAAAAACTTATTATTAATGTTTGAAGGCTGGGTATAGGTATATGTTGTACCATAGTTAGGATCAACTGGTGAGTTAGTTGTTTTACTACTCAAAGTTGGCATGGTTGGTAAATCAGCCATATCGAAACGCAAACCTATTGTCAGTTTAAATTTATCGCTCAAACGCATTTCATCCTGCCCATAAGCGCTATAAAGATTAACATTGAATTTAGCTGTCGGATTCGCAATAATATTATCGCGGGTATTATCAGCATAATCAAAACTTGTACGCACTCTTTTTGGCTTGTTATTTAAGAAGTCATCAACACTATCATAAGCTACCCTACCGTTCCAGGCATTTACAAAACCATAATTGATTTTATAAAATTCATTGTGCGTACCCACAGTAAAATTATGTATGCCTTTGCTGAATGAATAGTTATCCGTTAGTTCAAAAGTATTTTGCTTCATATTAAAAATACTTGCTTCTCTATCTGTACCCAGGAAAATAGTACCACCACCAGAGCCAATTTCAATTTGCGGAATAGCAGGATCTGAAAGAGGTGTACGGAAATCGTGTACAGTTGAATAACCTAAAATCAGGTTATTTGTAGCAGAATTGTTAAACCTTGTTTTTAAATCAGCAACGGTTGAACTTTGATTATTATTCTGCTTAAAATCGATACTCCCAAACCTGAAGTTAGACTGGTCTCTTTCTAAGTTAGTAGCCTTTGAAACGATCGTATTGTTTCTGATGGTTAACTGTGTACTTTCACTGATGTTCCAATCTAATCGATTAAAAAACTTATTAGATTGAGAGTAGATATTATAATCACCATAAGCACCAGCATCTATACCATAAGCATTTTTCATGCGATCTGAAATTTGTTGGGCTTGAGACAATGAAATAATACCCTGCGGAGAACCTGCACCTAAAATTACCGGATCCTGACGGCGGGTAATTTCCTCATTGGTGAAGAAAAATAACTTATCTTTTATAATAGGGAAACCAACACGGAAACCGGTTTGATAATCGTGAAAGGCAGAAGGCTCTTTTGCATTATCGCCGATTTTATTTCTACCGATCAATGAAGCGTTACGGCCATAACCATAAACCGATCCTACTACCTCATTGGTACCACCACGCGTAACAGCGTTAATACTACCACCTAAAAAGTTACCCACTTTAACATCGTAAGGAGAAAGTAGAACGGTAACATCCTGGATCGCATCAAGCGAAACCGGGTTGGTACGTGTACTGCTTCCCGGCATGCCCGAACTTCCGCTCTGGCCACCTAGTGAAGGACTAAAACCAATGGCGTCATTGTTAATCGCACCATCAATGGTTACGTTGTTATACCTGAAGTTGGTACCGCCAAAGGTATTGTCTTTACTACCTTGAGGCGTTACACGGGTAACATCCTGCAAACTGCGGTTCATAGTAGGTAAGGTTTTAATCTGACCTTCGCCAATGCTGGTACCTGCACCAGATTTTGTTCCGCCCTTTTGGCCCTTAATACTTACATCAGCCAGTTGATTACCCTGCTCCTGAAGATCAAGATCAAGTTTTAGGTCTGAACCAAGAGTTAAATAAATGTTTTCTTTTACTACTGGACTATAACCTACAAAGGTTACGGTGATTTTGTATGGTCCACCAGGATTTAAGTTACCAATGCGATAAAGCCCGGATTCGTTTGACGAACCTTTGGATACTGTTCCTGTAGGAACGTGTACCATAACGATGGTTGCACCAGGGATGATACCTTTGTTATCCTTAATCTTTCCATTAATACTAGACGTTGTAACCTGCGCTTGCGCAAACGTGACCAGGAGTACAAGAATACTTACTAGCGATAGTATACGTGATTTCATTTTCTGTTATTTTATTTTGGCACAAAACAACAGTCTTAATGTTAACTGAATATTAACTTGAAATTAAGTTTAACCTTATGTTAACAATATGAAAATCAGAATTAAACAATAGGAAAACAATTCCTTAACAGCTTTTTAGAAGCCGGAATATGATGAAGAGCGATATGCTCAAATATCAGACAGAAAGATGAAGATTTGATGAAGATTGAAAAAGTCCGAAGTCTTTAGTCGGAAGCCCGAAGTCAATTTTTAGTTAACAATTTTCTGTTGGCGGTCACTCAAGCTCTCTACAATGATACCAACAAACAAATGACCAATAAACAACTGAACGAATAAACCCATCTATTATCTTTGCACCTATGACAATAAGATTAGCCGTTACAGAAGATATACCATTAATTATGCAACTTGTGGGCAAGGTTGTACCCTTAATGCGTGCTGCAGGAAATTTCCAGTGGGGAGATGATTATCCGAACCCTGAAGTATTTACAAAAGATATTACGATTGGCCAGTTATGGGTAGTTGAAATGGAAGATAAAATTGTTGGTGTTTCAGCAATTACGACAGATCAGGACCCCGAATATGCAGATGCGGGTTGGGACATTACGAAAAAAGCCATTGTTACGCACCGTTTAGCCGTAGATCCGGATTGTCAGGGCAAGGGCATTGCCAAAGCTTTGATGAACCAGGCCGAACAGGTAGCAAAAACTTCGGGAATCTCCATCTTAAGAGTAGATACCAACAGTAAAAATATGGCCACACAAGCACTTTTCCCAAAACTTGGCTATCAGTTTAGTGGCGAAATTAACCTGGCCAAGCGCCCCGGACTACGTTTCTTTTGTTATCAAAAGCTGTTGTAACCCTTAGTTACACTCTTAACAAACCGCGAAATGCCCTTGCAGCATAATACGATTGTGCGCCATTGTGGTACACGAACACATGATCATAGCGCCGATCACCAAAAAGAGCACCTCCTAATTTTCTGATTCCGGGAGGAGTAACAATCCAACTGGATGTTTTCGTATCGAACTTGCCGAGTTGCTGCAAAAAGCGATATTGCTCTTCTGTTAACAGCTCAATACCCATTGCAGCAGCCATATCAATAGCATTATTTTCTGGCTGATGCTCTTTTCTTGATTCTAGTCCTTCCAAATCGTAACAAATACTCCTACGGCCTTTAGGACTCTCTGCCGAACAATCGTAAAAAATATATTCGCCTGTTTTTTCATCATAATCCACAATGTCGGGTTCGCCACCGGTTATTTCCATTTCATCAAGTACCCAGAGTTTGTCAGTATTCGCTTCCAGTTTCGCCTGTACTTTAATCCATTCGATACCTTTATGACGCTCCATGTTTTTCTCGAAACGGGTTTTCAATGTATGCAGCAATTCATGCGTTTGTTCTACAGATAGTTCTTTTTTGCTCATATTAAAGTTTCAATCGAATAGTTTCTTAGTTTTAAAAATATCAATTTATATTTGGAGCGCAAGGCTTGTACTAAACAAAAAGCTTCTTCCCGTTTTTTGCTTTTACGCTTCGCTTCCTCGTACCTCGTTACTGCAGGGTAATGCTCAATGTCATTAAGTTAAGGCATAAGAAAATAATTTAACCACAGATAGGAAGGATGCACACAGATATGAGAATCCGTGTTTATCTGTGTTCATCTGTGGCTAAAACCCTTTACTTAATGACATTGGGCTAACGCTTCAACCGGGGCTAGTTGGCTACGACAGCATTTCATTTTGAGGTTGCAGGGTGCACAAACCCTTGTTCCTAAACCCGACAGCAGCGGCAGCCTCCGATTTTTTCTATCGGAGCTATAGCGAATGGCGGGACTTAACACCGCCAAGAACTACTGTATGCTCGTTTCCTATAAAGAAAACCTTATTATGTAAAGAACTTAGGGCCATAAAGCTTATATTTTGTTAAAAATCCAAGCCCTTAATCAGGCTTTATTTTTTGAATTGAATTAGTGTATCATCAACCAAATATGCTATCGATAGAAAATTATTAGCCAGTGATAAAATTTCATTTTGAAAATCGTCTGCATCACACCTTACCCAGCCCTGCATTAAAGTTAGCGGACCATAACTAACCCTCACATTTGGCCACTGGGTTTCAAAAATATTGAAACTGCTTCTGAAGAGATCGGCAAACTGCCTGCTTTGTATGGCGTAACCTTTAAGATGCCTCAGTTTAAATGCATGAATGTTATAATAAATCTTTTGCTCTTGTATGGCGGTATCATTTATCCAAATGGAAAAGAAAATCCTCGAAACTGCAGTTAAGGGATCCTGTGCAGAACTTGCCCACGATTTTTTATAGAGTTTTAAAAATACAGCATCCAAAACCACTCCAACAGTAGCCTCAATTTCTTTTTCATGAAGTATTTTTTGATCGAGCTGGCCAGCTGCTTTTTGAAATTTCTCTAAGTAAAATGAAGTATTCATATCGTAGTTTGGTAATTAATGTAGTGAGAAAAGAGTAGATCGTTCACATAAATAAGTTCCCATCTCCTGAAGCATAGCAGAATGAAGGGATCTTTAGACATAGATTTCTCGGCTTCGTTGTACTTCGCTCGAAATGACGAACCTATAGTTACCACCTAATCAGTGCACTGGCCCAGGTAAAGCCCGATCCGAATGCGGCAAGGCAAACCAGATCGCCATCTTTAATTTTACCCGCTTCCCAGGCTTCGCATAAGGCAATAGGAACAGAAGCCGCTGTAGTATTGCCATACTTCTGGATATTATTAAAAACCTGCTCGTCGTTTAAGCCCAACAACTGCTGTACATACTGGCTGATACGCAAGTTTGCCTGATGGGGTACTAACATATCAATATCTTTCTCCGTTAAATTATTTGCAGCTAAAGCTTCTTTAATTACTTCAGGAAATTTCACCACTGCCTTTTTGAAAACTGATGGCCCATCCATGTAAGGTAAAGCAGCACCACTTTCTAAAATTTCCTGTGTCATAAATAATCCACCTAATTCTTGTTCGGGGTAGGCAGGTTTATCTTTCAACCATTTATTGGCATGGGAACCTGGATAATACATGGCCAGGATTTCGGCATCTGCACCATCGCTATGCAAATGTGTACTTAAAATCCCTTTCCCCGGTTCATCTGTAGGCTGTAGTACTACCGCACCAGCACCATCACCAAAAATCACCGATACATTACGGCTTCGGGTCTCAAAATCCATCGCAAATGAGTGCTTCTCACTTCCCACTACCAGCACATTTTTATACATGCCGGTTTTTACAAACTGATCAGCCACCGAAAGTGCGTATACAAAACCCGAACATTGATTCCGGATATCTAAAGCACCGATCTCACCCATCCCCATTTCACGCTGCAACAATACACCACAACCTGGAAAATAATAATCCGGACTAAGGGTAGCAAAAACAATAAAATCGACATCCCTGGCGGTAATTCCCGCCCTTTCGATTGCGATTTTGGCGGCCTCAATACCCATTGTAGTAGTGGTTTCCTCGTTACGATCTGCAAAACGGCGCTCTTTAATCCCGGTACGCTCCTGGATCCACGCATCGTTGGTATCCATAAAACGGCTTAAATCATCGTTGGTATATACATTTTTCGGAACGTAGTAACCTATTCCGGCTATTTTAGACTGGTGCATACTCGTATATTATTTGGTTAACAAATGTATTAAAAGGGATGTAAGATGTATGAGGTAAGATGGAAAATGTAATGCAAAGACCAAAAAGTCTACTTCGTATAGTCCAAAATAATCACAACCATCTTCCATTTAACATATTACATCTTCCATAAAAATAGTTATTTTTGCACCATGTCTACAGAAACCAAAGAAGAAACCTTTACGCTCGAAGAAATTTTAACTTCCCTAAAAACCGTACATCGCCTTATTTTGTGGAATGATGATATCAATACTTTTGATCATGTGATTTATTGCATGATGAAATATTTGGATTATAACGAATCGCAGGCTGAAAAAATTGCATGGAAAGTGCATAATGATGGGAAATGTCCGGTTTTAGAAGGCTCATTTACCGAAATTGAAGTTTATCGCAAAATTTTACAGCAGGAAGGCTTAACTGTTTCTGTTGATTAAGGCTACTTCTTGCGCGAACAATCCTCGCAACAACGTCATTTCGAGCGGAGTGCAACGCAGTCGAGAAATCTATCTAGGCAGATCTCTCCATTTCGCTTCGCTACAGTCGAGATGACGACTTATTCTGTAAAATTAACTCTCTAATCTTTTCAAAACCTCATTTAACCCGGCCTGTGTAGTCTGCGTTTTATCTTTAGCGTACCAGCCATGAAGTTTTTCCGCTAAAACTGGCATTTCAGTACTTTCTTTTCTCCATTCTTTTAAAAGTTCCTGCAAAATTTGTGGTCTTGGACCCCAGCTCGCCAGAACTTTATCACCAGTTTCATTTAAAATTAAAAGAACAGGAATTGCTCGTCCTCCATTAGTTAAATGCGCATCAATTAGGGGCAAATTTTTATCTCTAAGCACAAACTTCAGATCAATTTTACCTAATGAGGCAGTCGCAATTTTATTAAATACCGGAACAATCTGGGCAGCATCGCCACACCATCCCTCAGTAATCACTAAAAATTTATAATTTTCTTTAAGATGATCAATGGTTGAAGTCAACTCATCGGTTAAGCTAACTGTTTTATCCACCCGACTCATCCTTTGCACATTCATCTTAGTATAGTGCAAATCGTAAGTTACATCACCTGTAGCTTTTCCCTCTAACAGAAGTTGATCAATCAATGCACGGTAGGTTTGATAATCCATACCTTGTTCGCTGAAAATTTCGCTGTAATTAACCATGATGTTTAAAATTATGTCGCAAAGGAAAGGAGAAATTCAATGAAAATAATCACGGATTTGCAAGAATCGCTTCGCAGATAATTAGACAGATTTTAGGATTACACTGATTTTTTTCACTCCTGTCATGCTGAGGCACGAAGCATCTGGATCTTTGAAATTTTACCTCGTTAAATAGCCCTGATGGCAATGGAAATCCCTTTTGGATAATATAATTGTTTATCCGGATAATTTACCAAAAGGATTGCAATGTACAGCAGGACAGAACCCCTCCTATCGGCTACAGGATTTGCGCTTCAAAAAAAATTGCTTTGCAGAGTCGTCGGGTTCTCCACTGCATTCAGAATGACAAGAGATATATTAAACCTCCATCAACTTACTCACATGTTGTGTTAGTGCTACAAAATCTGCAACAGTTAGCTGCTCGGCACGTTTCTCGAAGTAGATGTGATCGTCCATTTTATCTTTAGGCATCACAGCAGAAACAGCATTACGCAAAGTTTTTCTCCGTTGGTTAAAACCTGCCTTAACCACACGCCAGAATAATTTTTCATCGCAATCTAAAGTCTCCACTTCATTTCTGGTTAAACGGATCACTGCAGAGTGTACTTTGGGCGGTGGATTAAATGTACCAGGTTTAACCGTAAACAGGTATTCAATTTTATAATAGGCCTGAAGAAAAACACTTAAAATTCCATAGTCTTTGGTTCCTGCAGGTGAGGCACACCGCTGCGCAACTTCTTTTTGAAACATCCCAACCATTTCAACAACCTTGTGGCGGTTATCTAATATTTTAAATAAAATCTGTGATGAGATATTATATGGAAAGTTACCGATAATGGCAAATTGCCCTGGGAAAATAGCATCGAAATCAAGTTTCAGAAAATCGCCATTAATCAACCGATCGCCAAGCTGAGGGTATTTTTCATTTAAAAAATGGAAAGATTCGGTATCGATATCGATAAGATAGGTTTCCAGATCTGTACGCTGCAGCAAAAAATCAGATAAGATTCCCATCCCTGGCCCTACCTCTAAAACCTGATTGTATTTATCGGTGTTCACCAATGCCTCTACAATGCGGTTGGCAATACCTTTATCAGTTAAAAAATGTTGGCCTAAATGTTTTTTCGCTTTTACTAAACTCATACCTTAAAATTAATCGAATATTTTAACCGCAAAGGGGTGCTAAGATTCGGCACTACAGACGCAAAGATAGACTTATTATTTCTTTGCAAATCACTTTGCATGCTTTGCGGTTTCATTTTTTTTAAAGGGTTTAAGCGAAAATCAGTAATTTGCGCTAAAATTTTCCAGTAATTATGAGCGATAAACTTAAAATTGGCATCAGTATAGGCGACGTAAACGGCATAGGTTTAGAGGTAATCATTAAAACATTATCCAACCCTGCTATTTTAAATTATTGCACTCCAATTGTTTATGGCCATACCAAGGTTTCATCTTTTCACAGAAAGGCGAATAATCTGGGCGATTTCAGTTTTAATGTAGTGAACCACGCAAACCAGGCACAGCCAAAAAAGGCAAACATGATTAATTGCTGGGAAGAAGATGTAAAAATCGAATTGGGTCAGGTTACGGCTACAGGCGGAAAATATGCCCTTTTATCTCTGGAACGCGCAACGGCCGACCTGGTAAATGGCGATATCGATGCCTTGGTTACTGCGCCAATCAATAAACACAACATTCAATCAGAAACTTTTGCTTTTCCGGGACATACAGAATATCTTCAGGAAAAAAGCGGAAGTAAAGATGTACTGATGTTTTTGATCAGCGAAAATTTAAGGGTTGGGGTAGTTACTGGCCACATTCCTGTAAAAGATGTTCCAACCTCGATTACAAAAGAGAAAATCATCAGTAAGTTAAAGCTGATTAACGAAAGTCTGAAAAAAGATTTCTGGATTGAAAAACCAAAAATCGCCGTTCTGGGTTTAAATCCACACGCCAGCGATAATGGATTGCTAGGGACAGAGGAAGCTGAAATTATTACACCAGCCATTCAGGAAGCATACGATAAAGGTATTGTTTGTTTTGGCCCATACCCTGCTGATGGCTTTTTCGGCAATGGCAGCTACAAACAGTTTGATGCCGTTTTAGCCATGTACCACGATCAGGGCTTAATCCCTTTCAAAACATTAGCATTCCATAATGGCGTAAACTATACTGCTGGTTTGAACTTCGTGCGTACCTCTCCCGATCATGGAACAGGCTACGATATTGCAGGTAAGGACCTGGCTGATTCGACTTCATTTACCGAGGCTTTGTTTTCAGCCATTCACATTGTAAAAAACCGTCGGGAGCAGGAAGAAATGTTAGCTAACCAGTTGCGTTCAGGCGGAAAGGTGGTAGAAACACAGTTTGATATTAAAGATGATGCTTCTTAAGGGGTAGAAGGTTGAGGGTAGAAAGGTGGAAGGTTTTTAATTTTAAAGAACAGAAAGACCAAACCAGATAATCTGTGGTATAACAAACCTGGCTCCTGACTTCGGACACCCGACCCCGGACTTTCTAAAAGGAATAAAAGATTAAAATTGAAAGACCAAAGCAATAAACGTTAGGATATAATAGCCATGTCTTCCGACTTCGGACACCTGACCCCGGACTTTCTAAAAGGAGTAAAAGATTAAAATTGAAAGACCAAAGCAAATAAACGTTAGGATATAATAACCATGTCCTCCGACTTCGGACACCCGACCCCGGACTTTCTTAAAGGAGTAAAAGACTAAAATTGAAAGACCAAAGCAGATAAACGATAGGATATAATAACCATGTCCTCCGACTTCGGACACCTGACCCCGGACTTTCTTAAATAAGGTAGATGGTCAACTCTTTTTTTTTTGCAAAGCAAGGTCTTGTGTTCCATCGGTTCCGAAAGTCCTGCTTTTCCTACAAGCCCAATGAAGAATTGGGGCTTTTCGTCCAATCAGGTTTATTTTAGTTAAAATTGTGCATCAAATTAAAAATGAGCGGCACTAAAAAAACCAGTTACATTCTCCCTACAATTGTTATTGCGCAGTTTCTCTGCACATCTTTGTGGTTTGCTGGCAATGCGGTATTACCTGATATTGTTAAAAACTTCCCAACCGAAACTAACCTTTTGGCCAACCTCACCAGTATGGTGCAGTTCGGTTTTATAAGCGGAACTTTAGTATTTGCCTTTTTTGCCATTTCTGATATTTTTTCACCCTCAAAAGTGTTCTTTATCTGCGGAATTGCAGCCGCCTTGTTTAATCTTGGCATCTGTTTAGAACTAACCGATGTCCATTTATTATTGCTCTTTCGCTTTTTAACTGGTTTTATGCTGGCTGGAATTTACCCCGTTGGCATGAAAATAGCATCCGATTATTTTAAAGACGGACTGGGAAAATCCTTAGGTTTTTTAGTTGGTGCTTTGGTTTTGGGTACTGCTTTCCCTCATTTATTAAAAACATTTACAGCAAATTTTGCCTGGCAATATGTAATCTTTGCTACTTCTGGTTTATCTCTAACTGGAGCAATTGCTATTTTCTGGTGTGTGCCAGACGGCCCATTTAGAACTGCCGGACAGAAATTCGATTTACGTTCTTGTTTTAACGGCTTTAAAGATTCTGATTTTCGATCTGCTGCTTTCGGCTATTTCGGCCACATGTGGGAACTTTATACCTTTTGGGCTTTTTTACCCGGCATGCTGTTGCTTTACAACACTAAACATGTACATACAACCTTAAATATACCGCTGTTTTCGTTCCTAATTATCGCATCGGGAGGTTTATCTTGCATGATCGGTGGTTTGCTCTCACAAAAATTTGGTGCAAAACGAGTTGCCACCATTGCCCTTTCCATTTCGGGGTTATGCTGTCTGCTCTCGCCG
>Ga0265798_10009473_pt1 | contig 12178 bp, 12 predicted proteins | sample P3T30metagenome_FD_192430 | JGI IMG/M metagenome (GOLD analysis project Ga0265798, IMG submission 192430) | Plant litter microbial communities from East Loma Ridge, Irvine, California - P3 T30 | ecosystem: Environmental > Terrestrial > Plant litter > Unclassified | place: USA: California... | reverse complement strand
TTGCGCGTCGAGGACCGCTGGGGTGGCGCGGGTATGCTCCACATCCGCCCCACCCCAGCGGTCCTCGACGCGCAAGTCCGCGCGGCCGTGACCGCGCAGGGCCGCCCGGAACAGGGCCGAGAGGGTGCGGCCCTCGGTGCCGCCGTCCGCGAACGGCCAGAGCGCCGTCACCCGGGCCTGCTCCTCGGCCCGCGCAGCCAGCGGCCATCCCGCAGTGGCCCACGACAACCCGGCAAGGACGCTGCGCCGCCTCATCCGATCACCGCGCCGGTGCTTCCGCCATCGCGACCCAAACCCTGATTCCCCCCGACGCCCGATCGAGAACTTACGGCACGCTTGCCCACGCCACCAAGGCTGAGCCCTGGACGCGGTTATCAGAATGCCAGGCGCATCCCCCCGACGATGTTGCGTGGCGCACCTGCGAACACGGACCCCGTGGTGGTCGCCAGTACGGCGGCGCCGTTCTGGAGGCCGGTCGTGCCGCTAAGTGAGTTGGCGATCGTCTGGGCCGATGCGGCGTAGGTCGTGTCGAACAGGTTGCGCACCTCCAGGTAGAGGTTCAGCCGCTTCGCGTAGCCGCCGGTCAGCTCCGTCGCATAGTGCACGTTGGCGTTGACGATCGCGAAGCCGGGTGCCTTCAGCTGGTTGGCGTTGTCGATGTAGAAATCGCCCTGCACCACCGTCTCGACGAACGCCCCGAGCCCGGCCAGCGGCCCCGCCGGCACGTCGTAGCCGACCCGGGCCAGGAGCTGGTGGGCCGGCACGCCGGGGATCTGGTTGCCCGCCCGGTCGAACCGGCGCGTGAAGCTGCCGGCACTCAGCTGCTCGGTGTACCGCGTGTAGATCTGGTCATCGAACGTGTAGGCCAGGACCCCACGCCAGCCCGGCGCGAAGGCCCAGTCGGCCCCGACCTCGAGGCCCCGATGCTCTGAGGCCGGCGCGTTGAACGTGTAGGACAACAGGCCAGCGCCCGGCGATTGCGAGACCAGCTCGTTGCGGAAGAACTCGTAGAAGCCGGTCACGCTGAAACGCAACGTCTCGGTCGGGCTCCAATCCGCCCCGAGGTCGAAGCCGAGATTCTCCTGGGTCTGAAGCTGGGTGTTGTTGCCCGGCAGGCCGGCCGATGTGACGAACAGGTTGCTGGCGGCCGGCGTGGTGTAGCCGGTGGCGACCCGGCCCCGGAGCGCCCAGGCCTCGTCCGGCCGGTAGACCAGCGCGATCTCGGGGGCGACGTTCAGGAAGTTGCGGTCGGCATCCGCCACCGTCCGGGTCGCCCCCCCGGCCGTGTAGCTGTAGGCGAGGTTGCGGCCGGTGATGGCTGTGCCCTCGGCGCTGATCCCGAGCACGCCGGTCCACCGGTCCGACAGGGCGAGCTCCAGCCGCGCCCGCCCGCCGAGATTCGACTGCACCGCGTCCTGGACGCCGATCAGCGCCCCGAGCCTCGGGCCACCATAGGGCGCCCGGTTGTAGGTCGTGCTGTGGTTGTCGATCGTGTTGTAGGCGAGCGCGACGTAGCCCACCGCCGGCAGGCCGAACAGGTCGCCGCGCCGCGTCAGGTCGGTCAGGAAGTTCCAGGCCGGGAACGAGCCGCGGCCCGAGGTCGTGTAGAACGGCTGGTTGAAGTTGCGTTCGTCGAAGCCGAGCTGCGTGCGCCAGGTGGTGAACGCGTCGATGTCGTGCTCCCAGCGTGCCGCCACGACCGTGCGCCGGTCCTTGCGGCCGAACGCGCCCTCGTCGGCGGTGACCGGCACGGTCGCACCGAATGCTCCGTTGCGGAACAGGCTGAAGGTCGTGCAGCCCGGGGCAGCGATCGCGGCCGCCGCGCAGCCGCGTTGGTACGGATTGATCCGGTACTGCGCCAGGGAGGAGCGGGCCGCGAGATTCGTGTCGAGGTTGTTGTTGATGACCTTCAGGGTGAAGCGGTTGTCCGGCGTCGGCGTGTAGCTGGCGAGCAGGTTGATGGTCTGCGTGTTGAAGCTCGAATGATCCTGATACCCGTTGGCGCGGACGTCGCTGGCGAACAGACTGATCTCGAACGGCCCGCTGGCCTTGCCGACGGTGAAGTAGGTGTTCAGGTAGCCGAAGCTGCCCGCGTCGGTGCCGATCTCGTAGCCGTCGATCTCGCGGCCGGTGCGGGTGCGGAACGCGATGGCGCCGCCCGTGGCGTAGTTGCCGAACAGTGGCGATTGCGGTCCGCGGAACACGTCGATGCGGCTGTAGGCCCGCGGGTCGGTCAAGTCGAAGCGGGACGCGCCATCGGGCTGAGTGAGGATGAAGCCGTCCTCCAGCACCACCGTATTCTTGATCACCCCGGTGGACCGGGCATTGTTTCCCCGGATCGAGATGATCACGTCGCGCCCGCCATTGCCCTGGCGGACGGTGACGCCCGGGCTGTTGGCGAGCACCGAACCGATGCTGGTCGCGGGGCGATCGGCGATGCTGTTTTCGCGGCCGATCCCGGTGACCACCTGGCCGACCGGGTGCTCGATGACCGACGGGGCCGAGCCGGGAGGGGCGGCGATGCCGAAGGGTGACGCGATGGCGGTCCGCCCGGAGCCGGGATTGGCCGCACCCTCTACGGAGAGTTCGTCGAGCGTGACGGATTGCTGCGCCGAGGCGGGGAGGGCGCCGCCGCCGAACAGCAGGGCCAACGCGCCGAACCGCGCGGCATTCTGGTGGATCAACATCCTGAATTCTCGTCTGATCGATCTGGGGACCGGACGGCACAGTCGCCGCACGGGAGCGCACGTGATCAGGCGATGAGGGGCGGCGCCCGGGGTTGGCCGGTGATGCGCTGTGGCGCGTCCGGCCGCGATGGGGGCGGGATCGACCACGCCACCGCGATCCAGCGCAGCGGCCGGGCGACGGTGGGGCTGCCCGTTAGGGGCGGGGGGACGATCCCGGCGCGACACAGCCGACAGACCTCACAGGCCGGGGGCGCGACCGGTTGCTCCACGGTGGCGCTGATCGCGTCGTCTCCCGCCGGGTGACCGCACAGGATCGCCCCGGGCAGCATCCCGGGTGCGTTCAACGCCATCCGCAGAGCGGCCATCGGGGCGAGCGCCTGCACCCAGAGGGCGAGCAGGATCAGCCCGGCTCCGAGGAATCGGGTACGCGTCCCAGGATGCGCGAAATCGATCGTCACGGGCGTCGAGCCCGTCAGTCTGGAGTCAGGCGGTCCTACGCCGGTGGGCGACCTGAACGGCGCAGTCGATCGTGAGCATGCCCAGGATCGCGAGTCCGGTCAGGGGAAACAGCACGCCGAGCCCGGCGATCACCAGGGCGACGGTCGCCACCACCCGCCGGTCCCGCGGCCAGGGCGGCACACCGAGTCCGCCGGCTGGGCGCCGCTTCCACCACATCGTGGCGGCGGTGACGGCGAGCAGGATCGTGGCAAGGCAGAACGCCAGCATGGCGAACTGGTTGATCCGGCCCCAATGCTCTCCCTTGTGGATGCCGATCCCATACTGGATCGCGCGCGCGACCGAGCCGAGGTCGGCAAAGTGGACGTCGACCAAAGGTGCGCCGGTGTACTGATCGAGGGAGATCATCCGTTGCTGCGCGACGTCGTGCGGGTAGACGGCGGCCGCGTAGACCCCGTCGACTCCGACCGGGAGCGCGAGTTCGTAGCCCCGCTCCATCCCGAGCCGCGTGAGAATGTCCGCCGCCTGATCGATCCCGATCGGTTCAGCCGTCCGCCCAGCCGGCAGCGAGCGCGGCACCGGCGCATCCTGCAAGGTCCAGCCCGCATCCGGCAGCCGCGCGCGCAGCGGCACTCTCGAGACCGGTTTGCCGGCCCACAGGATCGCCGGCTGGCCAAGGCCTGCGGCGTTCGACCAGGTCCGGAGCTGCTGCCCCCACCAGATCGACCAGGGTAATCCGGTGATCGCCAGGAACAGCAGGCCGCTGCCAGCCACGAGCCCGGTCACCGCGTGCAGGTCGCGCCACCAGACCCGGCGGCGCGGCGTACCCCGCAGGCTGACGATGCCGCCGCCCTGGCCGCGCGGCCACCACAGGTACAGGCCGGTGACGACCAGGATGATGGCGAAGCCCGCCACAACTTCGATCACCGCGTTGGCCAAGGCGCCGAAATAGCTGAGGCTGTGCAGCTGCCGCACCACCATCATGAACTCGCCGTCGCGATCCACACGGTCGAGCACCGAGCCGGTATAGGGATCGAGGTAGACGAGGCGCTTGCGTCCCCCCTCGGACAGCGTGACCACCGCCGATGCGTCGGGCGCGGCCGGGTCCGCATAGGAGACCGGTACCCCATCCGGTTCGGCCTGCAGGGCGTTGAAGATCAGGCGGTCCGGCCCGAGCGGTGCCGTCGCCTGGACGGCCACGCGGGTCCGGTAGGCGAACAGGCTGCCGTTGATCTCGTCCTTGAACAGGTAGAGCGCCCCGGTGGCCGACAGGGTGATCAGGAACGGCAGGCACAGCAGGCCGGCGTAGAAGTGCCAGCGCCATACGGCACGATAGACGGCCTCGCGGGACGCGCGCAGAGCGGCGACGGCCCCGAACACTGGGGCATCGCCGTGCAGAAGAATCGACATGGGAACGGTCCGGGCCTGAACGATCGGGAAGCGGGATCGTCAGGCGGCGGGCGGACCTCGGGCGGAGGTGGCGGTGCGCGGCGGGCCCGTCTTCGGGCGCTCGGCTTCCGGCTGCCAGGCGAGGCGCGAAGCCGGCGCGAACGGCCACACGACCAACGCCGGCTCGGGCACGGGCAGCGCGACGCTTCCGGCCTGCACGAGCGTGCAACACGGATGGGCGTGGTGCGCGACAGTTTCGTTGTCCGGCGCCCCCGAGCCGTGCTCGGCGCACAGGACCGCACCGGGCAGCCCGACCGCGCGGGCCGGCGTCGCAAAGCCGAGGAAAGCCTGAAGCAACAGCGCGTAGAGCGCGACCATCCCGATGATCGCGCGGCCTTGAACCGTCTGGGGCAGGCACCGGCGCATGGCGTCGTTGTTAGGCGTCTCCGCCACCTGCCGTCAACGGGATGCCGGAAGCGCGGAAGCGGCTTCCCACGCGACGTTCGTTCAGCCGGCTGCGCGCAACTCCGGCAGCGCCTCGGTGCTCCAGACCCGGACATGGGCGTCGATAGCCAGCGCCTCGTCCACGTCGGCGGGTGCCGTGCGGTACGGGCCGGCGAAGTGTTCGCAGGCCCGCTCGACGATGTCGCTGATGCCGTAGAATCCGATCCGGCCGGCGATGAAGGCTGCCACCGCCACCTCGTTGGCCGCGTTCATCACGGTGGGCGCCGCACCGCCAGCGGCCAGCGCCGCCCGGGCGATGCGCAGGCACGGAAAGCGCTCCTCGTCGGCCGCCTCGAAGGTCAGCGCGCCGAGCTTCACGAGATCCAGGGGCCGGCCCCGGGCGATGGTCAGGCGGTCGCCGAGCCCGAGGCAATGCGAGATCGGCACGCGCATGTCGGGCAGGGCCAGCTCCGCGGTCACGGCGCCGTCGAGCCAGTAGACGAGGCCGTGGATCACCGATTGCGGGTGCACGACCACGTCCAGGCGCTCGGGCTCGATGCCGAACAGGTGGTGGGCCTCGATCAGCTCCAGACCCTTGTTCATCAGGCTGGCCGAATCGATGTTGATCTTCATGCCCATCGACCAGGTCGGATGGGCCGCGGCCTCGGTGGCGGAGGCGGCGGCGATCCGCTCGCGGGTCCAGGTCCGGAACGGGCCGCCGGACGCCGTGATCATCATGGTGCGGACATCCGCCAGCGGCCGGCCGGCGAGCGCCTGGCTCAGGGCGTCGTGCTCGGAATCCATCGGCAGGATCGTGGCGCCGTAGCGCGTGGCGTCGCGCATGAAGGCGTCGCCGGCACAGACCAGGCTCTCCTTGTTGGCGAGCGCGACCTTGCGGCCTAGCCGGAGCGCGGCGTGGGTCGATTTAAGACCGGCGGCGCCGCTCACCGCGGCGACCACGATGTCGGCGTCCCGGGCGGCGGCCTCCATCACAGCGCTCTCGCCGGCTCCGTTGGCGATGCCGCTGCCCGAGAGCGCCTCGGCCAGCGCCGGGCCAGCGGTCTCGTCGGCCAGCGCCGCGAAGGATGCGCCGAGCTCGCGCGCGACCTTGGCCAGCGCGATGGCGTCGCGACCGCCGACGACGGCGCCGGTGCGGAACCGGTCCGGATGCTGGGCGAGCAGGTCGGCGGTGGAGCGGCCGATCGAGCCGGTGGCGCCGAACACGGTGACGATCTGGGTCACGGGTGAAACTCCCTCATCGTCATGGAATAGCGTCATGGGATCAGGCCGCTCCCGCGCAGGGCGAGATAGAGCCCGGCCAGCACGGCGACTGCGAAAAACCCGTCGAGCCGGTCCATGACGCCGCCATGGCCCGGGATGATCTTGCTCGAATCCTTGACCCCGTAGCGGCGCTTCAGACCGGACTCCACAAGGTCGCCGGCCTGGCTCAGCACGGAGGCCAGGGCGCTCACCCCGGCGACCATCGGCAAGGAAGCGGCGCTCGGCAGTTCCAGACCGGCGAGGTCGGCTGCCATGGCCGCAAGCGACCCGGCCACGACGGCGCCGATCAGGCCGCCGATGGCGCCCGACCAGGTCTTGTTGGGCGAAACCCGGGGCATCAGCTTCGGGCCGCCGATCTTGCGGCCGGCGAAGTAGGCGGCGATGTCGGTGGACCAGACCACGGCGAACATCCAGGCCGGGCCAATGAGGCCGATCCCGGGATCGTCGCGCAGGGCCACGGGCACCGAGGCGATCGCGGCCGCCCCGAGTACGCCGGCGAGCACACGCAGGCGGCCGGAGGCGGTGCGGGCCACCGTGGCGCAGGCCGCGGCCCCGAGGAGCAGGACGGCGATGCAGGCGAGGGCGGGTGCGCCGCCACGCTGGCACAGCAGGAGGGCGGCGAGCGTCGCCGCGCCGAGCGCGATCAGCACCTCGCGCGGCTCGGTGCGGCTCATCACCATCCACTCGGCGAAGCCGATGATGCCGGCAGCGAGCCAGATCCCGGCGAACGGCCAGCCGCCATAGACGAGGGCCGCCAGGATCGCGGGGGCGAGCACCACGCCCGAGGCGACGCGCAGCCAGAGTTCGCGCTGCCCGGAGGGGCGTGCGACCGGTGGGGCGGTGGGGGTCACGCGCGTCTCGGCCTTCGCCTCAGACGTGCATGATCTCCTTCTCCTTCGAGGCGAGCACGCCGTCGATCTCGGCGATGTACTGGTCGGTCGCCTTCTGGACGTCGGCAGCCTGGCGCTTCTCGTCGTCCTCCGAGATGGCGCTGTCCTTCAGGAGCTTCTTGAGGTGGTCGAGCCCATCCCGGCGGACGTGGCGCACGGCGACGCGCGCCTCCTCGGTGTACTTGTGGGCGACCTTGACCATCTCCTTGCGGCGCTGCTCGTTCATCTCGGGGATGCGCAGCCGGATGGTCTGGCCCTCAGTTTGCGGGTTGAGGCCGAGATCGGATTCGCGGATCGCCTTCTCGACGGCGGTGACCATGCTGCGGTCCCAGACCGAGATCGAGAGGAGCCGCGGCTCCGGCACGCTCACGGTTGCGACCTGTGCCATCGGCATCGAAGAGCCGTAGGCATCGACCTGGATCGGATCGAGCAGCGAGGGCGTGGCGCGTCCGGTCCGCAGGGATCCGAGATCCTTGGAGAGCGACGCGACCGCGCCCTGCATGCGGCGCTTGATGTCGTTGAGGTCGAATTCCGGTGTGGCCATGGTGGTGGTCCCGACAGATCTGACGTCGTCTTCTCGCCCAGTACGGGCAGTCGCGGCCTCAATGGCGGAATTTTCCCGGTGCCGCAAACCTCTGGAGCATCGTCCCGAAAGGTGACGACCTGTTTTTGGACACCAACGATGCGCGTCGAGGAGCGCGCGTCGCGGGCCGGATCAAGGCGCCACGAGGGTCGAGGGTGCCTCGCCGGACAGGATCCCGGCGATCGAGCTCGGCGGATGCAGCGAGCCGACCACGATCGACAGCCGGCTCTCGCGGGCGAGCGCGAAGGCTGCGGTGTCCATCACCTTGAGGTCGCGGGCGATCGCCTCGTCGTGGGTCAGGCGGTCGTAGCGCGTGGCGTGCGGGTCTTTCTTGGGGTCGGCCGAGTAGACGCCATCGACCTGCGTGGCCTTGAGCACGGCGTCGCAGCGCAACTCGGCGGCGCGCAGCACCGCGGCCGTGTCGGTGGTGAAGAACGGGTTGCCGGTTCCGCCGGCCAGGACCACCACCTGACCCTTGTCGAGGTGGTGCAGGGCCGGTTGGCGGGCATAGGTCTCGCAGATCGTCGGCATCGATACCGCCGACATGGTCCGGGCCGGCACGCCCGCAGCGTTGAGCGCGGTCTCGATCGCCAGTGAGTTCATCACGGTGGCCATCATGCCTAGGGAATCACCCGTGGCCCGGTCGATCCAGCCGGCCGCCGAGATGCGGGCGCCACGGATCATGTTGCCGCCGCCGACCACAATGGCGATCTCGGCCCCGGACTCGATCGTGCGGGCGATGTCCTCGGCGAGTGCCGCCAGCGTCGGCGGATGGAGCCAGTAGCCGTCCGGGGCGGCCAGGGCCTCGCCCGACAGCTTGAGGAGGATACGGCGAAACGGCGTCGCTTCCGGCATCTCGATCTCCGGTTCCATACCGCATCACCCGAACCCGCGAGGCTTCTACGTCAGCCGCGGGATCGGCGTCGAGGGGCGGACGCCGATCCCGGCGGGGATCACGGGGACGAAGTCCCACCGACACGCGATCGACGTGCAGCTTTGGCAGAGGAGCGGGGCACGCCATCGGGATGACCACCCGGGATTTCATGCGCATCGCACTCGTCATTAACGTCGCGTCCGGGGCCGTGGCGTCCGGCACGACGCCGGAGGCGATCCGGGAGAAGCTCGTGGCGGCCGGGATCGAGCCCCTGGGGGGGCCGACCGCGGGGCGGCTCTGCCGGTACGGATCGCCGCCGCCGCGTCGGAGCCGGGCATCGACGCCCTGGTGGTCGCTGGTGGCGACGGCACCATCGCGTGCGCGGCCGCCGCCCTCGTCGGGAAAGCGACGCCACTCGGCATCCTGCCGCTCGGCACCCTGAATCTCCTGGCCCGTGACCTCGGCGTGCCGCTCGATATCGATGCCGCGGTGGCGGCCCTCGTCTCGGGCACCCGGCGGCGGATCGACGTCGGTGAGGTCAATGGCCGCACGTTCCTGATCAACTCTGTGCTCGGCCTGCCGGCGCGGGTGACGCGGCACCGGGAAGTCCATCGCCGGCAACTCGGCTCGCGCAGCCTGCTGCGCTGGATCCACGGGGTTTTGCGCCATCTCGTACGCTATCCGCGGCTGACCGTGACCGGCACGATCGACGGCGTAGCGCGGACCTGGCGGTCCCGGCTGCTGGCGGTGGTGATCGGCGACTATGTCGAGCGGCCCGGCCACGTTCTGGTGCGGTCACCGAACGATGCCGGGCAGCTCACCCTCTACGTCCTGTCGCAGCTCTCGCTGGTGCGAACCCTCCGCCTCGCCCTCGGCTTCGCGTTGGGCGACTGGCGGCGGCTGCCGGACGTGGAACGGCTGCCGGCCGCCAACCTGACCATCGCATCGGAGACCCGGGCGCTGCGGGTCATGAACGACGGCGAGGTGATGCTGCTCCCGACTCCGCTGCGCTACCGGATTCACCGGCGGGCACTGACCGTAATCGTCCCCGGGATGGGCGAACGCCGGTGAGACGGATCAGTCACATCTCCGACCTGCATTTCGGCCGTACCGACTCGGCCGTGGCGGAGGCCCTGATCAACGAGCTGAACGCCGATGCGCCGGACCTGATCGTAGCGTCTGGCGACTTCACCATGGCTGCACGGCCGTCGGAATTCGCGCAGGCCCGCGCCTTCCTCCATCGCCTGAAGACGCCTTGGATCGGGGTGCCGGGCAACCACGACATCTCGCCGTTCCGGCTGGTCCAGCGCTTCGTGTCCCCGTTCACGCGCTATCGGCGCGCCATCGCGGCCGAGACCGAGCCGTGCTTTGAGGACGCCGAGATCGGGGTCGTCTGCCTCAACACCGCACGCCGCTGGGCGCCGGAGCCGAATTGGTCGCACGGCGTGATCCGCCGCAGCCAGCTCGCCCGAGCGGAGGCCCGTCTCTGTGCGATGCCCGACCAGCTGTTCAAGATCGTGGTCGGCCACCACCCGTTCCTGCCGCCGCCCTGGGACCCGGGAACGCGCACGGTCGGGCACGCCGACCGGGCCTTGGCCTTGTTCCGCCGGTGCGGCGTGGGGCTGACGCTCGCCGGCCACCTGCATCGGCACTATGCGCGCTACGCGGAAGGAGGGGGATCAGTCCCCGATACGCTCGACCGGACTCTGGTCCCAGCACGCCCGGGGCGGCTGCTGACCATTCAGGCCGGCTCGGCGGCCTCGACGCGCCTGCGGGGCAACGAGCCCAATTCCTATAATCGCATCATCGTCGCGGAGGGCTGCGCCACCGTCCGGGTCCGGGTCTGGGACGGGGGCGCCTGGATCGATCTAGCGCCGGCATGACTGAAGCGTTCACGCCGGCGCCGTGTTTCAGCTCCCGGCGAACAATCCGACGGAGCCCAGAAGGGTCATGACCAAACCGGACGCGAACACGCCGATCATCAGGTAGGAGAAGGTTTTCAAAGCCATGGACGGCATGTAGCGCGGCCGTATCGAATCGCGTGTGCGCTGCAGCACGGGGCGTCGGGGATGAGGATCCGAACGCAGCCCGCGCAGCGTCTTATGGGCAGCGATGGGCGGAGATCAGCCCGGCCGCTCATAGGCAAGGTTCGGACCGAAGCAGGCACTTCAGTTCTTCGCAAGACCCCGTCCGGACCTTCTAACTCGCCGTATCCGAGGTTACGCTCGCAACCCGGATTGCCACCGCGAAAGGAAGTGCCGTGCCGGACGGAACGACTGCATTGAAGCCAAATGAACCGGACTACGACCGCCTGCTTCGGGCGAACCTCGAACGGGTGTTCAACGAACGCGACAGCGCCAAGCGTGATCACGCGTTGGATGAACTCTTCGTTGCCGATCCGGTCATGTATGAACCGGCGGACGTCGTCAGGGGGCGCGCCGCAATTTCCGCCGTCGCCGGCAAGCTCCTCGAGGAGTTCGGGGCAAATTTCCGCTTCGTGCCTGATGGCGCTGCGACCGGGCATCACGGGTTCGGCGTTCTGCGCTGGCATGCCGGCCCACAGGATGGCCCGGTCATCCTCAACGGCTCAGACGTTGCGGAAGTCGTCGAGGGTCGGATTACGCGCCTTTGGGTGATGCTGGACCCACCGCCACAGTAGTGGCGCGTGCTGGACGTCGACACGGTGCATCAGATGCCGAGATGAGCGTCCGCTCGAGGGCAGCAATCGATCGGTGTCGAGGGAACGATTCCAGCCCGCCACCGCCCTGGAACGGCCAAGCCGCGTCGTTCAAATCGTGGCCCCGCCCATAAGAAACCCCGCCCGGCTCGCACCGGGCGGGGTTTCGAATTTCCGAACCCAAAGGTCCGAAAAGGATCAGGCGCGGCCGGCCTGCTGGGCGACTTCGGTGGCGAAGTCCGGGCCCTCTTCCTTCTCGATGCCTTCGCCCAGGGCGTAGCGGACGAAGCCGGTCAGGGCGACGGCGCCGCCGACCTTGCCGGCGGCTTCCTTGAGCACCTGGCTGACCGTCTTCGAGCCGTCGTGCACGAAGGGCTGCTCCAGGAGGGTGACCTCCTTGTAGTAGCTCTTGAGGCCGCTCTCGACGATCTTGGCGAGCACGTGATCCGGCTTGCCGGCGTTCTTCTCGCGCAGGATGTTCGACTCGCGCTCCAGGGTTGCGGCGTCGACGCCCGACGCGTCCAGCGCCACCGGGTTGGTGGCGGCGACGTGCATGGCAATCTGGCGGCCGAGCGCCGACAGGGCCTCGACGTCACCCTCGGACTCGAGCGCCACCAGCACGCCGATCTTGCCGAGGCCGTCGGAGACCTGGCTGTGGACGTAGGAAGCGATCACGCCCTTCTTGATCTCGAGCTTGGCGACCCGCCGCAAGTTCATGTTCTCGCCGATTGTGGCGATCAGGCTCTGCAGCTTCTCCGAGACGGTCTCAGTGGCGCCCGGGAAATGGGCGGCCTGGAGACCCTCCAGCGTGCCGTCGGTGTTGAGGGCGATCTTGGCGGCTTCGCGGGCGAAGGCCTGGAAGGCGTCGTTGCGGGCGACGAAGTCGGTCTCGGAATT
>Ga0265798_10009472_pt1 | contig 12179 bp, 16 predicted proteins | sample P3T30metagenome_FD_192430 | JGI IMG/M metagenome (GOLD analysis project Ga0265798, IMG submission 192430) | Plant litter microbial communities from East Loma Ridge, Irvine, California - P3 T30 | ecosystem: Environmental > Terrestrial > Plant litter > Unclassified | place: USA: California... | reverse complement strand
GCCAGGCATTGTGTCTTGAGATTGGGCGGAGTGGGTTGAGCTGCTCCAACGGTTGCGCGAAGTCGCGCGCGGGGATCGAGGCCTCGTCACGTGCTTGCTCAGGTGTGTGCGGGGCATGCGCGCTAAGACAACCTTGGAAAGGCCACGCATGCACTGCCTGCGCCGCAAAGGAGAAGATTACCGATTTCCGCAAACATACCCCCGTACCTAGGTAGCATGCGGGTATGGCCTTCTTCCTTTCACTTGAGGTTCGCGTCGCTCATCGAACGACCTGATATCTTCTTGTGGGCACTCGGTGCGCTACAATGGACTCTGTCTCCCCCCGAGGTCGCTTGCTATGCCGTGCTGGTCGTGCGTGTGCACGTTCTTTTTTATTATCCCCGTAGCATGGTTCTTGTAGACTAGCACCGAAGAGTTAAGATGACAGCAAAAGTGCTCTGGCACTTTGTCGATGGGAATGTTGCGTGTGGTGCGTTGCTGCTTAGGTCGTGATGTGGACGGTGTGGCAGCTGTGTGTTTCAGCCCGGAGCAGAGCTACATGCCCTATGCGTAGCAAGGAAGCCTACCTGAACCCTACAGTACCCTGATGTACAGCGTAGTACGTCACGTGACAGCGCGACAAAAGAGAGAACATTCAGGAAGTCTTGTATATACAATGGGCTGCAAGACATGCAGCTTGGGGTATCAGTGTGCTACCAAGTGCGTTTCTCTCGCAGCTTAGCTGTCCGTTGCGTACCTTCTGCGCACAAACACGAGTTGGGAGTATATTCCATTTGGACGCTAATGATGGTCTACAATACAGTTTCGCAAGGACCATGAGTGAGAAACGCAATAGATATGCAAGACCCAGTATCAAGTTTGTTGAAAACTAGATACGTGTACACGATACGTGGACTATGTGCAGACATTCCTCGTCATCAATCACGCGGTACCTGGTACAAATGCTGCAGCTATACCAACGAGCTTAACTCCGAGGACTTCCTGTTGTTCTCCGGGGCGCAAGGCATCTTCCACAGGGTACCTTGCCTCGAAGCGGATACTTCTGCCTTCGACGATCAAAGCAACCTCGTAATGAACTTCCCAGTAGCGTTTCTGGGAATGTGCGTATGCGCCGGATGGCTGCTGCGGCTCAATACGACCTTCATCTCTCAATCGTGTCAGATCGGTCTGGAGAAAGCCGACCATGACAGCTCCTGCTGCAACGTTAGCTTTGTATGAGCATTGAGGGTTGAACTCGCCCTTGTTTTCAGCGTGCGTTTTCCTATAATGGTTTTCCTTGCGTTCATCAGACATCCATAGCTGTTCAGCGCTCAAAAGCTTTTTCCTTGTCAAAGGAAAGGTATGCTTCACGATAAATGTGAAAGCTTGCATGTTGTCCACCCTCTCTCCCTGTCTCAATGTAAATCAATTGTACAACTTGTCATTGGGATATGTACTCACTGCTTGTATTACCCATCGAATAGTCTCGTCAACGTATCGTTCGCCGTCAACACGATTGATTCGACAAGTCGTTCGGCGGTGAGCGTCGACGTTTCTAGGATCGTATAGTTCACTGAAAATGAATCCATAGCTGCATTGTATGATGCGACTTGGACCAAACTGTTTGTTGAGTGCTCGAAGGACCGCCCCTCTAGCTACTGCGGTCGATCTACTCGCTCGTCAGTCCATCTTGTTCAGCTCGAATGCCTAAAAGTGGGAGCGACTGACGGGTTTCTTGGAACGATGAGAGCAATTTTAGTTTTCTTCGACTCCGAACGTTTCGCAAGGTAGGTTCTCAGGTGGCTTTGGAGTGAAGGTGATTGGCCGAACCCCCCAGTGAGAATGACCTTCTCGACCTGTCGATGCTTGTTCTCTGCAAGCCTCAACTGATTCTCTAGAACCTTTTCTGCAGCCTCCAGTGACGGCAGGAAAATGTTCTTCATAGATTTTCTAATAAAGCAAAGTAAGCTTTCGCAATCGTGAAAGAAGAGGGAGTGAGTTACCGCTTCAGTTCTAAATTGTTATGATAGAAGCCTTTGCTTGGATTCTCTCTGAGATTTTCGATTTGTATTTGGTATGTTTCTTCCTTCCGCTTGATGATATCGATGATCCGCTTCTGATAATTCTCGAAGATAGTCGTCCTGATTCCCACGATGCTCTTCAACGTCTTGGGATTGTGTACGTCATCAGTCAGGTATTTCTCGTTCGCGAGCGTCTTGAGTAGCTTTTCCTCGAACCTTTCATTGATGTAGCTTGCACCCTGTAACTCATCTTTACCTAGTTAGCTTTATTACTATAGTCTGCGGACTGACTCACTAGCGGGAGCAATAACCTCCTCGGCCAACCGCACGGGATCGTCATTCAGGCATCTGTACGTGACAGCATCTATTGTGCCTCCTCCCGCATCAAGGATGACAACTGTCTCATTGCGCTGTGACATATTGTCAGCAAAGAGGTCTCTAACCACGAGAACAGCTTACATAAAGTTCTCTTTCCGCCTCTGCAAGGATACACTCAGCCGCAGCCTCTGGCTCTGAGATCATGAACAAGTTGCAGACGTCGTTTTCGGCACTTCTGGTGATACCAACGTTCTTTACAGCCTCCTCTAGTGCTGTCTGCATAACTTGACATGCGGCAACAGGCCATTTGGCTGGTACGCACAACACGAACTCGATAAGCATGTCTTGTTGGAGATCATTCGAGGAAAGTAGTTGTTCCTTTGTATGGTTCAGCAGATGCGTCAGGTAGTCCCTGTATATATCTGTGTCTTTGTTGATGAGACCCTGTTGCCTCAGTGCTGTGAGTGTTGACCGGATTTCATCTCGAATGTGATCAGTCTCGCTTTTGGGAACAAGGTTGAGTTTGATTCTGGTAAGTGGACGAGCCTTGTCTTGAGGGGCGTTCATAACGTTGAGCTTTTGCTGGACCTCGTAACCCCAGTACTGCTTTGCTGTACTCAGTGCTGTGGCTCTAGCCTGCGTTTGGGTAAGGTGGTCGACTCCATTACTATCGTCAAATTGCAATGGTGACTCCTCATCTTCGGACTCGTAATCGTCGCTGCTCGACACTTCGTCATCGCTCACTAAGCTTTGACAGCCATCAGTGGATGTGTTGAGAGATCGCTGTCCCCCAACTCCCGTGTGCCCGTGGTCGTACCACAACTCAGTTGGCACATCCTCCCGAAAATCCTGTCTACCTGGCGGAGGTTCATAGCCAGGGTAGTTGCCAATACATTTCACCTGGGTTATGTCCACATCTTCTGGTAACACGCCTCTCGGTACAACAGTGTACGCAACAGAGGTGAATGTGGTACCGAAGTCGATAGCGATAACAATACCACCATGATTCATGTCGTGTTCGTCGGTGACAGTGTGGTCGTCTTCTTCTATCGTCATCTCGATATCTGGATCTTGATCCTTGTTTTTGAAGAAAGATTCTGAACCGAGGTCAATGTGGCCATACATGACCGCTGAGCTTCGGGTTGAAGGTGTCATATTCTCATGCGTATGTCATGAGAAAACGATCGATCGTTTCAGTCGGGTGAGAAGGAGGGGCACAAAAGGAGCCGCGAGTTTTGAAACTCCAATACTGCGGGGAGGAACCAAGCGCAAAACGTACCTAGGTATTGCTTGGTACCCAGGCACAAAGTCCACCTGTCCTCGTCCGCGCACGGCACATGCATGCTGACGTAACCAATTATGCAGGAGTGTCAGAACGTGTCTCGCGATGCGAGTCAGCCTTGTTGCCTGCTTGGCGATATCAATGCAAGCAGGGACGAAATCCTATCACGGCCCCCAATCGAGGCGCGCTAGCCGCTAATGGAAATGATCATCTCGATACCTTGGAAATGTGCAGGATTCCAAAAGCCTCACGTAGCCGCCTGCGCCCATATGTCTCAAGAATATATCGAAGCATCGGCATCTTCATATCACGCACACACACACACACACACACACACACACACACACACACACACACACACACACACACACACACACACACACACAAACGTACACATACACACTTTTTCTTAGCATTTGCCCGACGGCCTTAATGGAGATCCCCATTCTATGCGAAATTCTAGCGACCCTCGATTTTCTTGTTCAGGGTCCCGTGACGAGATCGGTACAGGATGAAGACTATGAGGAGTATAAGAAGGAAACCCTGAAACAGATCGCAGGAAGAATGGTATACCCGATGACGAGCAAGAAAATCAAGAAGCACCTTTTGCAAGCGCTGCAAGCGAGAAGGGATTATCCGGATGATATGCTTGGGTTCCTCCTCCTTCAGGGCAGCTCTATTATCACACTCGACCGCAAGAGTAGACGGCAAATTGAAGAACGCGTGAACACTCTTCGCGAGGGAGCGCCTCGGCCTCGACGCGCACGATCCATCATTCCTGATACTGCGAAACAACAGAAGAGGGCTCTAAGCGTCGTGACCTCTGGATCAAGGCAGAGGTCCAAAGACTCTGCATACTCATCCAGGACCAACAAGAGGAATGCGATATCAGAACGGAAGGGCGCGTCCAAGGTAATAATCACAACGCTGTGCATGCCGGGAATGCTGACCTGGATAGCGAAAACGCGAGACAGACCAGCATGAAGCCACGCAATCTGACAACCATATTCCAAGTATCGAAGAATCTTGCGCCTCGGGTTGTTCTGAGGCCACCATTTCCCCGGAGGTGACCATAGATCTGCCGATCTTGGTCTCACGCGACGCATTGTCTGGGAGACGAACATCAGTCCCTGAGACTACGGAGAGCACTGACGACCCAATCGATCCACATACGCCAGTTGGTCCCGAATTAGAGGATGGATTCTTATCTATAGCACGTTTAGAATCTATTCTCGCAGTCATGGCTTCTGAACTTGCCTTCTATAAGCAGGGCTATCAAAACGCTAAAGACGAATGTCTCATTCTGGAAAAACAGCGGCAGCAGATTGAGGGTCTGAGGCAATTGCCGGAAGATGTGACAGAAGTCCTCAATCAAAGGACCCGGAGAATCGCTATCCTGAAGAGGCAGCTCAGAGATCGAACGGAGGTGGAAAGATATCTTTCCTTCAGCGAGGCCCCAAATACCGTTTCAAACTCACAAAGACTTATTGAGTTGTTTCAAAACCTGAAAGATGGTATCGCGTCAGTACTGGTTATGGACGCCGCCAAGGAACATTCTATCGAGAGCCTCCCACGTGCTCCGGCCGACTTAGATGGTCTTTTGTCCACCGTGTTTGGGACGAACATTGATTGCAAGCTTGACGAATCACCAAACGCCTCCCTGACTGTGACCTCCTTTGAGCTTGTGCAAGCTCTCACAGGGGCTTCCATCCATGATTGGGTGTTTGGAGCCGAGTTCCAAGCGCATATAACGCGCACTACGCCGCTACTGGAAGAGTATCGCAGTCTTATCCGTACTTGGTGTAAGCTTGATCCCATCATTTTCCTGCGGGACATGACTTACGTTTGATAGGTGGCCATGAGAGTCTCTACGACTTGGACCTTGCAGTTCATCGGTCCATCATAGAGAGTGAAGGCTTCAAAGAAGTCATCGTTCCAGAGATGAGCAAAATCTTCAGAGACCGCCTCACAGATGCACTGGGCCCTTTCTTCAATGAGGATTTGAGACCCCAAGCCATCGAGAAACTGCGATCTTCCTTAACCGCCGTGTTTGAATTGGCAGTAGAGGTTCGTGCAGAATCTTTGCTAAGCGCAAATCACTTCGAACTCATATGGCCTGCAGCAGGATCAGCGGCTAATGAAGCAGAGATGGAGTCGATCAATTCAAATCCGATAGCCAATGGGAAGATGGTGAAGTTGCCTCTCTTTCCAGGGCTACGCGCGTTCCACAAGGAAAAGGCGATGGTTGATTACAGTGGATTCGCAAAGAATGCATTGAACGACATGTGTCAGGATCATGTGTTGAAAGCATTGGTACTCTTTTGAACGACAGTTCACGTTCAGGGAGTCGCTGTAGTCACAGATAGTATTGCTGGTGCATTGCCGTTAGGTAGCTTGTGAAGGTGATCAGGCGGTTGACATTCTTTCAAATGCAGCGTGTTGGTAGAGTTGCATCACATTCAGCCATGTTCTGGTCTCAGTTCTCCTGCATATCGCCGTAGGCGGGACTCTGTCGTTCTGCGGCACGCGGTTCAGCAGCCGAGCCGCCGGGACGACTGTGCCGCACAAGTCAACACCGCTCGGGCGAACTTGTGACCAATAAAACGAGCCTGACAACCAGCCATGTTCCGTGTTTGATGTAATGACGCGACATCTTGGGTGGGTGACTGGGGTAGGAAGTAGCACCTTCCGGCCCGAGCCCTAGCTCAGCCTTGGTGCCCAGACAATGCTCGCTGCAGCCTGAAGCATGCAGGTGCATTTGGCGACCAGCGAGCCAATTGTTCTCAGCCAATGCCGCTATCTTAATGTAATCTAAAGCGACGATAAGGCTCCTTCCATGTTCTAGCTTGAAGGCTCAGCGTCTCCCTTCGACTCCTGCAGACTTGGCGCAAACAGTCAGTACCTGTACCCAAGCCATGCAATACCACGAATGCATCTTCTTGTTACCCGTCTATGTAATGCCGATCGTGCAGTAGAGCGGCCGTTTTTGCGACCCTGCAAAAGCGAGCAAAAAGCCTACACACAAATCACCTGCAAGATGCGTAATATGTTTCGATAATGCGACCAGGCGAATGTAATCGTTCAGCCTTGCCAGCGAGGCCTAAGCGCTTCAGCGTGGCACCATCCGCGCAACCGAGAATCCTTGTGCACGTACCTAGTAGGCTAGGCCAGCTACTTTAGCATCCGTCAGTCCCTCACTTACCATATGATCGTTCCTGTGACAAACGCATGAATCTCGCACCTGCCCCACACTGGTGAGAGTGACCGCTCTACTATCGCCTATGCCACCGAAGACAGACCAACTCTCGCTGGTGGACTTGCGCCAAAAGGCCCATGATCACGGCATTCGATTTCATGGGCCAGTGCCTCCAAGATCCTGGCCGACCGAGTACAGACACACCTTTGAAGTCATACGCGCACTCCAGTTCTTGCGCTATGAAGAGTACTTAGAAATTGAGCGCATTCCTACTAGTCGTAAAGCTGGCTACAAACAACGCGTCAAGGAACTTCGTGTGAAAGTCCGTGATCTACTCAAGGATATCAATACCAACGAAGCTTCGTGGCGCGGGCCAGAGGACACTATATTCCGCAAATTCAACGACCCAGTCATCTGGTGCGTTACAATCCAGCCAGATTCTTACATGGCTGAGCTAATCTGAACGAGTGAGAAATGCAACAACGAATTGTGGATATCGGATTATGAGGCAGTTTCTTCCAACCAAGAGCGTCAGAGCAAGCTTGATGCTAAACGAAATACTAGACGGTTTTGCGCCTGCAATGGTAGACGGTCTCGGGAGCGGAGAAAAGACTAGTAAGTCGTCTTAATCCTTTCCATAGACTATGTGCTAAACAACTAGTGACGAGGAGAGTGGATCTATCTTTCTCTCAGTAAAGGAGGAGCCCATAAGCCACGCATTTGGAGACGATCTTGACTCTTCAAAGATTCCCATGAAGCCAGATGCCGTGATTGGTTTACAATCTCCCTCGTCGATAGCCCGGAGTGACGCCCATTTTCCGGCGAAGAATAGAGCAGGAATGTTCCTACCGTTCCTCGTCATTGAAGCGAAGAAGGAGAAAGATGCGCCAGGGTTTCGGTCGATCCAGTACCAGACCGCGTTTCCTGTACGACGATTTCTGCTGGCTCAGGCTGACATAGACAGCCGTGACACATCTTCCGAGCCTTGCTTAGTCTGGTTCTTCGCGTACCAAGGTGAGGTGTGGCGGTTACATGCTGGCACTCTGGACGGCGATAAAGTAGTGAGTTATGTATATTGATCAGGACATGCGTATGGGCTGACTTTGTCAATCTTCTTAGAGAGTCTACGATTTGTGGCAAGGTACTATACAGTCACAAGACGGGGCACTGCAACTCCTTCTGATTGTTGATTACATCCGGTCGTGGGCGCGGGACATATACCGTACAGCTATCAGGGAACTCATTGCGAGTTCAAGCACAAGCTTTCCTCCCGTTTCCCCGGTTTCCACAGATCGATTCCGCCATTCAATTTCGCTGGGTCCCACCTCAAGTCCTGCGCCAAATTCCCAGGATCTTGAAGGAATACAGAGCAATGGGACTGTGCATGGATACCATCGATCGCAGCGACAACAAAGTACAGAACCAGTGTTTCTCCCGCACGCGATGTCTAATCCTTTCCTTCGCTGGGCGGTCGGTCACCCGACCTCACCTTCCTGGACTGCATTGGGTAGCGTTCGCCATGCCAACATCGTAAATTTCGAGTTCCAAATTCACAATCACTGTGCAGCCGCTGATATTCGGGAAGAGGGCTGGCTTTCGACCGAAGATCGGTCGTTCGTGGCAGTTTCGAACGATCACTCCATCAGGATATCTAGAGAACACTTGGTTGATGTCGCATCTGTCTGGGGAACGCGCTTTCAACCGGACTTGGGCCTTGGACTAGTACGTGCATTGCGAGCCACCTTCTACTTCCAGACTTACTGCGACAAATCCTCATGGCAAATCAAGCGAGTATTGCACTGCATCATATGGGAAGCAGAACAGCTTCCTGTGCATGAGAATTGTAACACGAGAGAATTCATGACAGCCATGTTGCAAGTTCGTAACATTCACAGTAGAGACTCGGTATGCCTTGCTCTACAACCCCTGGGCTTAATTCTGCGACCAAAACGAGGAGAGGCGGCTCTTGAGTGGGCACCATTTCCAGAAAGCAATGTACCAGAGAACACATTTGATATTCTAAGCGGGCTTGCAGCTGGAGAAAGTCAAGTCGCCGAACGTGCACGTCGTGTAAGCCTTGACAACGGGCTTCTCTGGACTGCTACCGTCTTGGAAGGTCAGCATCAACGCGTACCCGAATCATGGGGAAGGGACACCAGGACTGGAGACTCTCTGGTCGCTATTCGTCCCTCTTCATGGCCTGACACATGTCCCAAGTTCTGCTTGTTCGTACTCTGTGAGACCGACTACAGATCTGGGAGCAAGCTGGTACACTTACTTGAGAAAGCCGCCTCCACGAATAATTTCTATGGAGATAAACATTACCAATGGGGTGAGCATGACTTACGAACGCTTCGTCAATGGCGCGAAGCTCTTGAATTCGAGGGCAAGAATACTGCGTAGCCTTGTATAGCTTACTTCGAGCACATCATTCCGCACTGGCACCAGACGATATGAAGCCTTCAGCTTACGGAGAACTTGTGCAGATCAACATCAGCCGCCTGCGAGGAAGAGGCTGCAGGAACGACCAGAAGGACCATCTATCATCACGAGCTAGAGAATAGATGCGCCGAGAAGAAATTCAATACTGCACTGATCGAGGGCTTTCGAAACAAGGCTGCATGAGTGTAATGTTGAAGTTGTCCGCGATGACGCAGAGTGGGCATCGACTCAGTCGCCACTTCCGCAATACATAACCACGCTGAACACAGTGATACTCTCGTATATAAGTGATTGCAAGCATCAGAAACTGGAACTCAGGCACAAATGATAAGAAGAATACATCGGGTTTAGCCACCGGCACTCTTGCGATCCATCACGTGGGTTGACCGCCCTTCCTTTCGTGCAGCAATTGTCGCAGGTTCTAAGAACAGCTTGTCAGTATCTAAAGGCTAGCATGAAGGTGTTCGTATGCGCATTGCTTACCTCGAGCGAAGAGCCATTCGAGAGGAGCGTTGTGGCGAGCAATTTTTTGCGATCTTGAACTTTGAGGATGTGCTATTGGTGGACGTGTTAGTTCATATTTTCAGAATTTACTGCGGCATGAGTACCTCTTCGAACGAGTCTTTCATGATATAGCGTATGGTGGTGACGGGATGAGTCTGTCCAAGTCGATGAACGCGAGCGAGCGCTTGATCTTCGAGAGATGGGTTCCACTGGGGTTCGAGAAGATGGATCGCAGATGCCGCTGTCAGGTCCAGACTGAGATGTCTGTTAGTATGTGTACGTGTTTCATGGGTACCATATTCGTCAACTTACCCACAGGCGCCACAAGCAATGGTGATCAGAATGACGCGTATACTAGGGTCTCCTTGAAGCCGTTTTACAGCAAGGTTGCGGTTTTTCGGCTGGACCTTGCCGTCGATTCGGACGGATCGAATGACTTGATCTGGATTAGACCGAAGCGCTCTCTCCACCATATCGAGACTTGATGTCCAGGACGAAAACACGACACTAGCGAGAGGTTAGCTTGAAAACGTGCTCGAAGGTCGTGGTGGACTCACTGCTTTTCCTGTGGACGCAACCTGATCTGCGAAACAAGCGCCCATACTTTGCTTGATATCTCGTTGGCGTATTCCCAATCCATCGATGAAGGGGAAAGACTGTCCGTGGGCGTAAGACTAGGAGTAGCTAATAAGGACGCCAGTGGACGCAGTTGACAGGGTCGCGGCTGCTCCGTGCATGCGCATGGATCGGGTGATCGATGGTGAAGACTCGAAGAGCACTCGGCGCAGTAGAACTTGCTGCAGGCTGAGTAGTAGGCTTGTTCTTGTGTAGGATCGCGAAGTCCAGTACTGAGTGTTGACGTTTCTACTGGCTGGAAGCACAGTTCGCAAAATCCTCCACCCATGGAGAAGCGGGCGCTCATCACGGACGTTGTGTCATCTAAACTGCCAGGCTGCGAGACACCGTTCGCTTGCGAAGGAGTGAAGACTCCTAAGTTGCAAACAAGGCGGAGTTTGTTGATCTGTTGTATAGCGGTCATCCAAGGGACCTGGGTTTGGCTGCCGTTTCCTGTGGTGCGATCCAGCATATCCAGAACGGGCTGCTCAATTTGGCGATAATGTCGTTCTTCCTCGTGACTGAATGGCACACGTATCAACTTATCGTCTTTGCTGGGCAGATCTAGGATAGCCTTGGTTCGACGTATCATGACGCACGAGAGCAGTGTCTTGAATATTTCGCCAGCCTCTTCGACAGATTTCATACGCCACATGTTTGAGATATCGTCATCAAAGACCTTTGGATCGTCGTAAGGGGCGAAATGAAGGAATTTGAAGAGGCCATGGAAGTCGAGCAGGCTGTTCTGGATCGGGGTGCCTGAGACTGCCCATCTCGAAGTCGCGCTGAGCGCGGCCATTGCTTGCGCAGTAGAAGTCTTGTGGTTGCGTATTGTGTGTGCTAGAAGAGGTTTAGTCAGTATTGATCCACATGATGTAAGAGAGTCGTTTGAACTTACCCTCGTCGAGTATGATGCGTCTCCAGTGATGAGAGAATATAGAATCGCTGCTCCGAACGCTCCTGCGGTTCTCTCCCTCGAGGGTCTGGTAGGTAGTGAACACTATCTCTAGTGATGTAGCGGCCCGTCAGTCGACATATGATCTGTAGCGTGTACGTGGACACGACTTACCGGGCGGTCTTTCGTGGTCCTTCAGCTTGAATCTCCGTTTGCCGTGATGCATGCACCATGCCAACTTGCCCTGTTGAACATGGCTAATGAAGGTCAGCGAAAGTAACTCGCATAGCTTGCGACGACGAACCTCTGTAGTTGTGATTCCCAGACACCGAACACTGCAGAAAACGTCAGTACTTGTGAAGTCGTACGATACATGCACTCTTACAGTTCACCGGCACCACTATCAGAGTCGACGGTATGTAAGTCTCGGGTATAGCAGAGCATGTAAATCGATCGTCGTTTGAACGGCGATCCTGGTCAGACGCGATCAGAGCTATCATGCTCAGCGTCTTTCCAAGACCCATTTCGTCTGCGAGCAATCCACCACGCCATACCGGGCCAGGGGCAGATTGGACTTCACCAGTCACAGCGTTCACAAATCTGAAGCACATCATGTTCAGCGTTGGATATTGAAAAGGGGCCTCGGGCATACGCACGTAGACTGGCCTGCACTTGTATTCCGCAGCCATATGCCAACACCATCTTTGTTTGGGTGCATACCTCGTTCGCGTTGCAGGAAGAAAGTAAGGGCTTGTTTCTGATGCCTTTGGCACCAAGTTAGTCGATACACCTCTTTCGCGACAGATTACGTACTCTTTCAACTCGGTAAGTAGAGCTGTAGGGCTGGCCGATGACTCGAAGTCATCAGCAGTCTCGAAACCGGACAGAATATCGAGGGAAGCTCGTGAGAAACTGTCGATGTATGGT
>Ga0265798_10009469_pt1 | contig 12183 bp, 7 predicted proteins | sample P3T30metagenome_FD_192430 | JGI IMG/M metagenome (GOLD analysis project Ga0265798, IMG submission 192430) | Plant litter microbial communities from East Loma Ridge, Irvine, California - P3 T30 | ecosystem: Environmental > Terrestrial > Plant litter > Unclassified | place: USA: California... | reverse complement strand
ATCGGTCCAGTAGTAGTACCACTCGCCCTTGGGCAGGTACATCCAGCGGCCATCGGCCCCGGCCTGCGTGATGGGGCACACGAGCAGGTTGTCGCCGAGCGAAAACTCGGCCATGCGCAGGTAGGTTTCGGGGTCGTTCTGGTCGAGGAAAGTAAGCGGGCGCAGCATGGGCGTGCCCTGCGTGGTGTACTGCCAGAAGGCGGTGTACATGTAAGGCAGCAGCATGTAGCGCAGCTCAATGAAGTGCCGCGCTAGGCTCGTATACGGCTCGCCAAAGCTCCAGGGCTCCTGGTCGCCGTGGTCGCCGGAGCTGTGCGTGCGGAAAAACGGGTGAAACGCCCCCAGCGCAATCCAGCGCGCATACAGCTCCCCATCGGGCGTGTCGATAAAGCCGCCGATGTCGGAGCCAATGAAGCTGAAGCCCGAAATACTCAGGCGCTGGCACTGGATGTTGGCCAGCCAGAGGTGGTCCCAGGAGGCGATGTTGTCACCGGTCCAGCCCGACGAATACCGCTGGCCGCCGCTGTAGGTGCTGCGCGTGATGGTAAACGGCCGGTTGGGGTAGCTAAACTGCTTTACGCCGTCGTTGGTGGCGCGGGCCATCTGCATGCCGTAGATGTTGTGCGCCTTCTTGTGCGAGCAGGGCTGGCCATCGTAGTCGAAGCGCACATCATCGGGGAAGGTACCTTTCTCAAACACGGCCGGCTCGTTCATGTCGTTCCACACGCCCTTCACGCCGATGTCCTGAATCAGGCCCTTAAATAGGCCGGCCCACCATTCGCGCACCGCCGGGCGGGTGTAGTCGGGGAAATTGCACTGGCCGGGCCACACCGAGCCGCGCATGAGCGGGCCGTCGGCGCGGCGGCAGAAGAAGTCATTGGCCAGCCCCTCCTTATACACCGGGTAATTAGAGTCGATTTTGATGCCGGGGTCAATGATAACCACCGTCTTGAAGCCGTCGGCGGCTAGCTCGTCCACCATGCGTTTGGGCTCGGGGAAGTGCTGCGGGCTCCAGGTAAAGCACCGGTAGCCGTCCATGTAGTCGATGTCGAGGTAAATGGCATCGCACGGAATGCGGCGGTCGCGCAGGCCCTTGGTGATTGCCTTCACGTTGCTCTCCGGGAAATAGCTCCACTTGCACTGGTGGTAGCCCAGCGTCCAGAGCGGCGGCAGCTCGGGCGGGCCAGTGAGGCGGGTGTATTCCTCGGTGGTTTCGAGCAAGGTAGGGCCGTAGATAAAGTAATAATTCATCTCGCCACCCTCGGCCCAGAAGCTGGTGACATCGGCCCGCTCGGCCGCAAAGTCGAAAAATGCCTTGAAGGTATTATCGAAGAAAATGCCGTGCGCAATGCGCTGCTGGAGCACGTGAAAGAACGGAATGTTCTTGTACAGCGGGTCGGAGCCCTTCACGTAGCCATAGGTATCGGAGCCCCAGTTGAGAAAGCGCTGGCCGCGCAGGTTCATGTTGGCGGGCTTGTCGCCGAGGCCGTAGTAGCACACGCCACTAGGCACGGCGTGGCTCATTTTCACGATGTCGTTGCCGGTGTCGTCGTCGTGGTGCCAGTGAAAACCCTTCTCATCGGCGCTCAGGATGTTGCCCGAGCGGTCGAGCACCCGCGTGCGCAGCGAGTCCTTCCACACAATGCAGATGAGGCGGGCCGTAGTAAGGCGGTAGTGGTCGCTTTTCTCCTTGAACTCCAGAAAGCTGGGCACGCTCGGACGCATGGTGCGCTCCACGGCCGGGTCGGGGATGGCGTAGCTAAAATCAGGTTCGCTGGGCGAGCCTGGCGTAAGGTAGCGAAAGCGCAGAATCTTGTCGCTGAGCGCGTGCAGCAGCAGGCGCGTGCCGTTTTCGGTGACGAAGGTGAAGAGGTGGTCGTTGGTTTGCTCGGCGTGGTGCACCGCGCCGGGCAAGTGCTCCTGGCTGGCTTGCAGCGCCAGGTCGTTGAGCATGTAGTTATTTTCCTGGGCGGAATTAGTCGGCATATCGAAAGGCAAGGGAAGAATCGGGAAATGGCGGCCGACAACTTAACACGTCCGGCTGGGGCCGGTGAGTGGTTGGCTTTAAGCTGGCAAGATACCTTTTAGCAAGGGCTGGGGCAGCACAAATACGCTGAATAGCCAGCCATACTCGCTCAAGCCGGGATTATTTTTTTTAAGCCGAACGGTTAACCTGGCTGCCGCTGTGCCGTTATTCGCAGGGTTAATCCTTGCCAATGTCTTTGCCCGCTGCCGTTTCGCCCGACCCTATCGCCGTCCTCGTGTTGGCGTGGGACGAAGCCGCCCCGGCCGTGCGGGCCTTGGTCGAGGCCACCCAGGCCAGCGCCCCGGCCCTCGACTCACTACTGGTGATGGTGCCCCAGGCCGACGCTCCCAAGGGCTTGAGCGCGGAAGAATACCTGCCGTTGCCCACTCCCCTACTGGCTCTGCCGGCCGCGCCCTTGGCGCCAGTTGTGGAGGCATCCCCGTTGGGGGATTTGCCCACTACCCCGGCTCCCTTGGTTAATACGACTTCGGCCACTTCGCTCCCCAGCCCGGCCGCTACGGTGGCTAGCCCTACCAAGCCAGTAGTAGCGGCCACCGAGCCCGCCACCGCCGAGGCTACACCACGGGCCTGGGCGGCGGTACGCGTGGTGCGGCTAGGCAGCCTGAGCTTGCCCCAACTGGCGGCCCGCACTGGGCAGGCGCTCCCGGCGCCCATTTGGACGGGTACCGCAGTCGCTCCCGCAGCGCCCTACTTGGGTGCCACCGTGGTCACACATTTGGCTACCGCCACGATTTTACCAGCGAGCAACGCGTCTGTAGCCAGCCCTGGCCTCCCTATTTCGCGTGGTGCAGTCGCCCCGCTGCTCGGCTTGCCGCCCGTTGCGCCGAATGCAACGCCGCCAGCAGCCGCCGTACCCGACCTGCCTGCACCGCTCCCCTCGCCTGCCCAGGCAGCCCCGCTCTACGAGGCTACTGCCTCCATTGCGCAGGCCGCCGACCTGGAAGCTGACCTAGCGATGGCGCAGGCCGATGAACTCATCAGCCTTAAAAGCGCCGAAGCCGAGGCGATGCCCCTGGATGAATTTTCAGCCAGCGCAGAGCCTACCCCAGCACTGGCCGATTGGGCGGCCGCGCTGGCTACCCTCCGCCAGCCGGCAGCACCGCCAGAGACAGCCGCGCCAGCCACCGAAGTAACAAACGCGGAATACCCAGCCCTGCGGCCCGCTGCGCAACATTACCCAGCGCCCAATTTAAACTTTCAAGTCATTCAGTACGCGCGGTTTGCAGTGCCGGTGGCGCTGGCCGAGCCACCGTTTGCGGTGCTCTACGCCCCGGCCTGGCCCACTTGGCTAGCCGCGCAGGAGCTGCGGCAGCGCACCGGCCGGCCGCTGGTGCTGCACGTAGCTACCCTAGCCGCCGCCGATGACGAGTCGTTAGAAACTGCCACCGGCTGGATTGCCGAGCTCCAGCGCCAGGCCCTGCGCCGCGCCGACTTGCTCATTGCCGAAACGCCCGCCCTGGCCCAGCGGCTGCGCCACGAGTTGGGGCTAGAGGCCAGCCGCGTGCTGGCCATTCCGGCCGCCGAGGCAGTGGCCATTGCGCAAGCCTTGCGCGGGGCGCAGGTGCACCCGGTGGCAGCATAATGGTTTGAGAATACCAATCCGCCAGCCTTCTAGCCGCGGCGCAAGTGCGCCCGCTAGCAGCGTCGTGACCGAAAAGTTTGCCAGGGGCAAAGCTGCTGGCCGGGTTACTTTTGTGGGTAATGACGGAATTTGAACAGGAATTTGAAGCGGCGCTCGAAGCCGACCCGCGCACGGGCGACGTATTTGTGGTGCCGCCCTTCTCAGTAAAAGAGGTGTATGGCACCGAAGAAGAGCTATTGGTGCAAACCAGCATCGACGGCTTTCCCTACCAAGGCGAGCTACTGCCGCTCGGCGATGGCTACCACGCCCTCGTGATACCGCGCGAAGTACGCCGCGCCGTGGGCAAAACCGTGGGCGACCTACTACGCGTATCCCTGCGTAAAGACACGAGCGAGCGCGTGGTGACCCTACCCGAAGACCTCGCCGCCGGCCTCGATGCCAATGCCGCCGCTTTCAAGTTTTTCAAAACACTGACCAAGCCCGAGCAGCGTTCCTATGTGCGCTACCTCAAGGGTGCCAAAAGCCCCGAAATCCGGGCTAAGCGCCTCACCGAGACAGTATATCGTCTTAGCATTGGGCGCAAGCGCGAATAGCGCAGCTTCACTGGCCGCCTACCCAGGGGGCCTTACTTTTACTGCCAGCCGCCTTCAGCGGCTGGCTTTTGCTTTTGGATTTCTTCCCTAAAAACCCGTACCGCCTGCTGCGCCCCGTGCTCCGGCCCATGCTGAAAGCCGAGCAGACGCCGACGGTACTTTTCTTGCTGCGCTGGCTGGCCATTTGCAGCGTGATAGGCATTTTGGCGGGCTCGGCGTCGGCGCTGTTTATCGTCACGCTGGCCTGGGTCACGCACTACCGCGAGGCGCACCCCGCCATCATTGCCGGGCTGCCGCTGGCGGGGCTGGCCATCGGGGCCACGTATCATTACCTGGGGCGCGATGCGGCGCGGGGCAATAACCTGCTGCTCGACGAGATTCACAGCCCGCACGGGATTATTTCGCCGCGCATTGTGCCGCTGGTGCTGGGCAGCACGCTGCTTACGCACCTGTTTGGCGGCTCGGTGGGCCGCGAGGGTACCGCCGTGCAAATGGGCGGCGCCCTGGCCGACCAGCTTACCCGCGTTTTTAAAGTGAGCGCCCGCGACCGGCGGCTGCTCCTCATTGCGGGCATCAGCGCGGGCTTTGCCTCGGTGTTTGGCACGCCCGTGGCCGGGGCAGTCTTTGGTATCGAGGTGGTGATTATTGGGGCGGTGAGCTACGATGCGCTCATCCCGAGCGTGCTGGCGGCCGTGAGCGCCGCTTGGGTCACGCGCGCCTGGGGCATTCACTACGAGGTATTTCCGGTGCTCGAAGCACCGCCCTTCGACCCGTGGCGGCTGCTGCTCACGGTGGGTTGCGGGGCACTGTTTGGGCTGGCGGCGCGCAGCTTTGCCATTCTCACACACTGGGTGGGGCATCAGTTTCAGCGGGTGCCCTGGCCGCCGCTACGGCCCGTCATTGGGGGCTTGCTGCTCACGGCGGGCGTGCTGGCGCTGGGCACGCAGTACATCGGGCTGGGCGATGCCACCATCCTGGCGGCCTCCAAGGTGCAACAGCCGCCCTACGTTTTCCTGCTCAAGATGGCCTTCACGGCCCTCACCTTGGGCTGCGGCTTTAAGGGCGGGGAGGTAACGCCGCTGTTTTTTATCGGGGCCACTTTGGGCTCGGCGCTGTCGCTGGTGGTGCCGCTGCCCGTGGCGCTGCTGGCTTCGATGGGCTTTATCGCCATCCTGGCGGGCGCGGCCAACACGCCCATTGCCTGCACACTGCTGGGCGTAGAGCTGTTTGGCTCGCACGCGGGGGCGTATTTTCTGGTGGCCTGCGTGGTGGCGTACCTCACCTCGGGTCACCAAGGCATTTATTCATCGCAGGTAATCGGCGCAGCCAAGCACGTCCGCTTCGGCCGCGAGCAGGGCCACCGGCTTGATGAAGTGGCGGAACACCGCAAGGGCAAGCATTAGCCTAGCCAGGTGAGACGCCGCAGGATGCTGGATTCTGGGTGGCGGACGGGTGTAATTACTGAACTATTCACCATAGATACCCCGCAGCCAGCCCGCACCTTTGCCTGCTCACACTGCCACCTTCGACAGCCCAGGCAGTTGGCCAAACATCACCACCACCCTCGTTACTACTTCTAATATGAATATTACGCAAAACACCATTCTGCTCACCGGCGGCGGCTCGGGTATTGGCCTGGCCCTGGCCGAACGCCTGCACGCGGCCGGCAACACGGTGCTCATTTGCGGGCGCGATGCGGCCAAGCTGCAAGCCGCCGCCGAGCGCCTGCCCGGCCTGCGTACCCTGGTCTGCGATGTGGCCCAGGCCGCCGAGCGCCAGCGCCTGTTTGACTGGGCTATTGCCGAGGCTCCCCAACTCAACGTGCTGCTCAATAACGCGGGCATTCAGCGGCAGGTCAGCGTATTTGAAACAGCGGAGCCGTGGGCAGCCACGGCCAGCGAAATCGCCATCAACTTGGAAGCGCCCATCCACCTCAGCATGCTGTGCCTGCAACACTGGCACGCGCAACGGCACAGTGGGCCGGTGGTTATCAATGTGTCGTCGGGGCTGGGCTTCGTGCCCCTGGCGCGGGTGCCCGTTTACAGCGCCACTAAGGCGGCCATGCACTCGTTTACGCAGTCGCTGCGGCAGCAGCTGGCCGGTTCGCCGGTGCAGGTTATTGAGGTCATTCCGCCCGCCGTGCACACCGAGCTGGGGGGCACCGACCACTCCTTCGGCGTGCCGCTGGCCGAGTATGCCGATGATGTGATGCAGCAGCTAGCCGCCGGCCACCCAGAAATAGCCTACGGCTTTTCGGCCAAAGCCAGCCAGGCCACCCGCCCTGAGTTGGACGCGCTGTTCAAGCAGCTAAACGGCTAGCAGGGCAACAAAAAACCGACCTGCTGAGCAGGCCGGTTTTTTGTTGCCTCATCATTTCGCTTATTCTCTGGCCAGCACCAGTGCCGTGCGGCTCGGCACGTAGAGGCGCAGGCGGGGCGCTTCGGCCGTGCCGCCGCCCCCCAGCGTATCGTAAATCACCTTTTCATCGAGCCGGTCAAAACCGCCGAAGGCCGACCGGTCGGAAGTCAGCACGAGGCGGTAGCGCCCCACGGCTGGCACCGGAATACCGTAGTCGAAGAAGCTTTCACCCACGTTAAAACTGAACACAAACACGAGGCCCGCCCGCTCAAAAACAATGATTTTGTTGCCAAAGTCAATATTGAGCAGCTTAGCCGGACCTTTAACGAGCAGCTGGCGCTCGCGGGCTAGCCCCAGCATAGCCTGGTCGAAGGCCAGCAGCTGGCTGTAGCGCAGGTCAGGGTTGTCGGCCAGGCTCCACTGGCGGCGGGCAAAGTGGTAGCTCCAGTCGTTGCCGGCGCGGGGAAAGTCTATCCACTCGGGGTGGCCAAACTCGTTGCCCATGAAGTTGAGGTAAGCCTCGCCGCCCGCGCTCAGCGTAATAAGCCGGATGAGCTTGTGCAGGGCCGTGGCCCGCGCCGCACCGGGGTCGCCGTCGAGCACGTGCATGTTGTGGTAGATGGCATCGCCGTAGAGCCACTGCGCCAGCGTCTTATCACCTACCAAGGCCTGGTCGTGGCTTTCGGCGTAGGCCACGGTTTTTTCGCCGGCCCGGCGGTTCACAAGCTGGTGCCAGAGCGCGCCGAGGTCCCAGTCCTCGTCGCGCTGATGCTTGAGGGTTTTAATCCAAAAATCGGGCAGGCCCATGCCCAGGCGGTAGTCGAAGCCCACGCCACCTTCGGCGATGGGGCGGCACAGGCCGGGCAGCCCGCTCATATCCTCGGCGATGAGCAAGGCCGATTTTTTGAGCTCACGCACCAGCGTGCTGGCTAGCATGAGGTAGAGAATGGCGTCGTCATCGGCCTGCGGGCCGAAGTAGCTATCGTAGCCCCCAAAAGCGTGGCCCTCACCGTGGTGGTGGTACAGCATAGAAGTCACGCCGTCGAAGCGGAAGCCGTCGAAGTGAAACTCTTCGAGCCAGTAGCGCAGGTTGGAGAGCAAGAACTGCTGCACCTCGGGCCGGCCGTAGTCGAAAAGCTTGCTATCCCAGCCAGGGTGGTTCCCACGCTCACCCTTGTGAAAATAGAGATTGCCCGAGCCGTCGAAGTCGGCTAGCCCCTCGGCCTCGTTCTTCACGGCGTGCGAGTGCACGAGGTCAAGTAGCACCACGATGCCGAGCCGATGCGCCTCATTCACCAGGTATTTCAAGTCCTCGGGCGTACCGAAGCGCGAGCTGGGCGCGAAGAAATTGGCTACGTGGTAGCCAAACGAGCCGTAGTATGGGTGCTCCAGCACGGCCATAAGCTGCACGGCATTGTAGCCATCTGCCTGGATGCGGGGCAGAATGTGGTCGGCAAACTCGCGGTACGTGCCCACGCGGCCTTCCTCCTGCGCCATGCCCACGTGCGCCTCGTAGATGAGCGGCTGGCCCTTGGTAGCAGTGGCAATGCGAAAGGTTGAGTCCGTCCACTTGAAGGGATGTTCGGGCACCCACAGCTGGGCCGAGTAGTCCTTGGTTTGCTCGTCTTGCACGGCGCAGCGCAGGTAGGCAGGCAGGCGGTCCTTGCCTTGGCCGTGGGCCACGAGGTGCAGCTTATAGCGCGAGCCAGCGGCCGGGCGGCGGCCGTGCTCGTCGTCGGCGATAAAGCCTTCCCACACGCCGGTGGCCTCGTCTTTCTGCAACGGGTCGGCCTGGCGATTCCAAAAATTAAAGTCCCCTACCAGGCTTACCGCCTCGGCGCTGGGTGCCCACTCGCGCACCACGTAGCCCCGGCGGCGCGCATCGTAATGCAGGCCAAACCGTTGGTGGCCGGTGGCAAACTTGCTCAGCGAGCCGTACTTCTCGGTGATGGCGGCCAGGCGGCTAGCCAGCCGCTGCTGGCGGGCCAGCAGCGTGGGTTCGTAGGGCTGGAGCCAGGCGTCTTCCTGGGTGAGTGTCAGCACGGGGGCGGGCGCGGCGGTAGAAACCTGGATTTCGGCAGACATAAGCGAGGGGATTTTAGCGTTTCAAAGGTAGGCAACTGCCCGGCAGGCGGGCGGCGGTGCCTACTTTGCGGTATGCATACGCTTTCCCGTTTTTCTACGGCTACTTTGCTGCTGGCGGCCCTGGCTAGCCCGGCGCTGGGCCAGCAGGCTACTATTCGGACGCCCGCACCTTCCCCAACGGCTAGCCAGCTCCCCCCGGCCGCCGCGCCGGTCGTGGCTCGGCACGCGCTCGTGGTATCGGCGCATCCGCTAGCCTCGCAGGTGGGCCGCGACATTATGCAGCAGGGCGGCAATGCCTACGACGCGGCCGTGGCCGTGCAGTTTGCGCTGGCCGTGGTACTGCCGGTAGCCGGCAACGTGGGCGGCGGCGGCTTCCTGGTTTACCGCGACCATGCCGGCCCAGCCGGCACCCTCGACTTCCGCGAAACGGCCCCCGCCGCCGCCAGCCGCGACATGTACCTCGATGCGCAGGGCAACGTGGTACCCGGCCGCAGCACGGCCGGTGTGCTGGCCGTGGGCACCCCCGGCACCGTGGCCGGCATGGAGGCCTTGCACAAGAAGCTAGGTAAGTTAACCTGGGCCAGGCTCGTAGCTCCAGCCGTGCGCCTAGCTGCGTACGGGCTGGCCCTCACAGAGAAGGAGGCGGCGGGCCTCAACCGCACCCAGGCCGATTTCATTAAGTATAATTCCGGCGCACCGCCCGTATTCGTGCGGGCCACAGCCTGGCAAAAGGGCGACACGCTCAAGCAGCCCGAGCTAGCCGCCGTGCTCCTGCGCATTCAGCAGCAGGGCCGCGCCGGCTTCTACCAGGGCCGCACGGCCGAGCTGCTGCTGGCCGAAATGAAGAAGGGCGGCGGCCTCATCACCCAGCAAGACCTCAATGCTTACCAGCCCAAGTGGCGCGCCGCCCTACGCGGTACTTATCGCGGCTACGATGTGCTCACCATGCCGCCGCCCAGCAGCGGCGGCGTGGCCCTCTTGCAAATCCTGCAAATGCTGGAGCCCAGCAATCTAAGTAAACTTGGCTATCACACGCCGGTTGCCGTGGCTCTTATCACCGAGGCCGAGCGCCGCGCCTACGCCGACCGCGCCACCTACCTCGGCGACCCCGACTTTGGTAAGGTGCCGGTAGCCCAGTTGCTAGCCAAGGACTACAACAAGCAGCGTTTCGCTACCCTGCGCCCCGGTGGCCAGGCTACCCCCAGCGCCGACATCACGGCCGGCCCCGGCTTGCCGCGCTACGAAAGCGACCAGACCACCCACTACAGCATCGTTGATGCTCAGGGCAACGCCGTGAGTTGCACTACCACCCTCAATGGTGCCTACGGCAGCAAAGTAGTGGTGGCGGGCGCCGGCTTCCTGCTTAATAATGAGATGGATGACTTCAGCTCCAAAGCGGGTGTGCCCAATTCCTATGGCCTCGTGGGTGGCGTGGCCAACGCCATTGCGCCCGGCAAGCGCATGCTCAGCAGCATGACGCCCACCATCCTCACTAAAGGGGGCAAGCTCTTTTTAGTTACCGGCTCGCCGGGCGGCAGCACCATCATTACGAGTGTATTACAATCCATTTTGGCAATAGTGGACTACGGGGCCAATGCCGAGCAGGCCGTCGCCGCGCCGCGCCTGCACCACCAGTGGCTGCCCGACCAACTCGACGTAGAAGCTGGGGCGCTTGCACCCGAGGCCGAAAAAACCTTGCAAGAAAAGGGTTTCAACCCCAAACCCCGCAATGCCTGGGGCCGGCTTGATATTATTCGGGTGCTGCCCAACGGGCAATTGGAAGGCGGGGCCGACCCGCGCGGCGACGATGCTGCCGTGGGGTACTAAGGCCAGCCAATGGGCAACGCAGGCGCAAGACAACAGCTAATTGCGCCAAGCCGAAAAAAGCCGTATCTTTGCCCAAGAATTGGTATTCAATCTGAAAAGAGGGGACGCGCAGTCCCCTCTTTTTTTGCCCTATCCCCCGCCTGTCATGGCTCAATTTGACCGCCACCGTATTCAGCAATTGCTCGCCGACGCCCTCGGCGACAGCGGCTTATATGTAGTTGACCTCACCGTATCCGACTCGGTGATGCCCAAAATTACCGTTACCCTCGACGGGCCTAACGGCCTCGGCATTCAGGAGTGCGCTCAGGTGACGCGTCGCCTCAACCGGGGCATAGAAGAGGCTTACGGCGAAGAAGCTGCCTACTCGCTCGAGGTAACGTCGCCGGGGGCCGACCAGCCCCTCACCGACCCGCGCCAGTACACGCGCCACATCGGCCGTAGCCTCGCCCTGAAATTGCAGGATGGCACCGAGAAAACCGGCCCGCTCACCGCCGTTACCGAGGAAGGCATTGAGCTGGAAGAAGTTATCAAGGTACGAACCAAAAAAACGACGCTGCCCGCCGCCTTCATTCCTTTCGGGGACATAAAGGAGGCCACCGTTGTTATCTCTTTTAAATAAACCGCAGATTTAACGGATTAAACGGATTTCGGGGATACGCCTGCTGCGCAGGCTGACTTTTGCAGGATACCGTTTTTTCCTGGTTTTAGACGCTTTCATTCATCTCTTATGGCTAAAAAAGCAGCTGCCCCCAGCCCGCAGGAAGTCGCCGCCGCCCAGGCTGACCTGAACGCCCGGATGCTCATCGAGAACTTCCAGGAGTTTGCGAAGAGCCGCAACATCGACCGGCCCACGATGATGTCGATTCTGGACGACGTGTTTCGGACGATGATTCGCAAGAAGTTTGAGGACGACTCAAACTTTGACGTGATTGTGAACCCCGACAACGGCGACCTGGAGATTTGGCGCAACCGCGAAATCGTGGACGATGATTCGGAAGATATCTGGGACCTCGACAAGATTCCGCTGGCCGAAGCCCAGAAAATCGAGCCCGATTTCGAGATTGGCGAATCGGTAGCCGAGCCCATTAAGATTGACGACTTCGGCCGCCGCGCCGTGCTGCTAGCCCGCCAAACGCTGATTCAGCGCGTGAAGGACATGGAGCGCGACAACCTGTATCAGAAGTACAAGGACCTCGTGGGTGAAATCATCACCGGCGAAGTGTACCAGGTATGGAGCCGCGAAGCCCTCATCCTCGACAAGGACGAAAACGAGCTAGTACTGCCCAAAAGCGAGCAAATCCCCAAGGACCGCTACCGCAAGGGCGACACCGTGCGCGCCGTAGTGCACCGCGTGGACGTCGTAAACGGCTCGCCCAAAGTGATTTTGAGCCGCGCCGCCCCGGCGTTCCTGGAGCGCTTGTTTGAGCAGGAAGTACCCGAGATTTTCGACGGTCTCATCAGCATCAAGAACGTGGTACGTGAGCCCGGCGAGCGCGCCAAAGTAGCCGTCGAAAGCTACGACGAGCGCATCGACCCGGTGGGTGCCTGCGTGGGTATGAAGGGCAGCCGCATTCACCCCGTGGTGCGCGAACTGATGAACGAGAACATCGACATCATCAACTACACCGACAACCTGGAGCTGTTCATTTCGCGGGCCTTGTCGCCGGCTAAGGTTGGCTCCATGAAAATCA
>Ga0265798_10009468_pt1 | contig 12184 bp, 8 predicted proteins | sample P3T30metagenome_FD_192430 | JGI IMG/M metagenome (GOLD analysis project Ga0265798, IMG submission 192430) | Plant litter microbial communities from East Loma Ridge, Irvine, California - P3 T30 | ecosystem: Environmental > Terrestrial > Plant litter > Unclassified | place: USA: California... | reverse complement strand
CGCCACGCAAGGCCGCACCTTCGCGCTGCAGAAGCAGATCGAGCAATATTACTACACCAACGAGAAGGCCAACGTCCGCACGATGTTCACCGTCAGCGGTGGCGGCGGTGGTGGTGCGAGCGGCCAGAACACGGGGCAAGGCTTCATCGCGTTCGCACCGTGGGACGATCGCAAGGGCAAGGAAAACACGGCCGATGCGATCACCGGTCGTGCCTCCAAGGCGTTCGCAGGCTTCCGCGACGCACAGGTCTATTCGCTCGTGCCGCCGGCGGTGCGCGGGCTCGGTTCGTCGAACGGCTTCACGATGGAGTTGCAGAACAGCGGTAGCCTCAGCCAGACCGAGTTCAACGCCGCGCGCGACAAGCTGCTCGCGCTTGCCCGCGCCGACTCGTCGCTGACCGCGATCCGCCTGACCGAATTGCCCGACGTCGCCACGCTCCACGTCGATACCAATCAGCAGAAGCTGTCGACGCTCGGGCTGACGCAGGCCAACGTGAACTCGACGCTGTCAACCGCGTGGGGTGGCCAGTACGTCAACGACTTCATCGACCGCGGCCGTGTGAAGCGCGTCTATGTCCAGGGCGACGCGCAGTTCCGCGCGCAGCCCTCCGACCTGAGCCAATGGTTCGTGCGCGGCTCGAACGGCCAGATGGCGCCGTTCTCGTCGTTCGCGACCACCAGCTGGGGCCAGGCACCGACGACGATGTCGCGCTTCAACGGCATCGCCTCATACGAAATCCAGGGGTCGGGCGCGCCCGGTGTCAGTTCCGGCGACGCGATGGAGAAGATCGCGCAGCTCGCCGGCCAGATCCCCGGCACCTCGATCGCCTGGTCCGGCCTGTCGTATCAGGAACGCCTGTCCTCGGGCCAAGCGCCGTTCCTCTACGGCCTGTCGCTGCTGGTCGTGTTCCTGTGCCTTGCCGCGCTGTACGAAAGCTGGTCGATCCCGATCGCGGTGCTGCTCGTGATCCCATTGGGCCTGGTCGGCGCGATCCTTGCGGTGACGCTGCGAGGGCTGATCAACGACGTGTATCTGCAGATCGGCCTGCTGACGACGATGGGCCTGGCGGCGAAGAACGCGATCCTGATGATCGAGTTCGCCGAGCAGGAGGAAAAGAAGGGCAAGCGAGTCATCGAGGCGGCACTGTCCGCGGCGAAGATCCGGTTGCGCCCGATCCTGATGACCTCGTTCGCGTTCATCCTCGGCGTGTTGCCGCTGGCCCTCTCGACCGGGGCCGGCGCGAACAGTCGCATCGCGATCGGCACCGCGGTGGTCGGCGGCATGCTGACCGCGACGATCCTCGCGATCTTCTACATCCCGCTGTTCTTCGTCCTCGTCCGCCGCGGGGCACGTGACGGGATCGCCAAGCTGCGGGGCAAGCCGACCGGCTTCCAGGGTGGCGAGCACGACCATGACGGCCATGGATCTGATGGCGATCACAACAAACCGCTCGGACCACCCGAACCACAGGGCCCTCACCGGCCGGAGCCCGCATGATGCGCTCGCTAGTCCTGATCCTCGCCGCCTCGACCGCGCTCGCCGGCTGCTCGCTCGCGCCGAAATATGCGCGGACCGAACTCCCCGTGCCGCCCTCGCTCCCCGTCGGCGACGCGTATCTGCGCCAGTCCGAGGCGGCGCTGCCCGCGATCACCTACCGCGACGTCTTCAAGGACCCGCGACTCCAGCAGATCATCGTCCAGGCGCTCGCCAACAACCGCGATCTCCGCGTCGCCGCCGCCAACATCGCGTCGACCCGCGCGCAATACCGCATCCAGCGCGCCGACCTGTTGCCGCAGGTCGATGCCAGCGGCCGCTACAGTTATTCCGGCGGCGGCAGAGGTACGCGCAACACCGTTACGAGTGGAACGGGCGGTACGGGAACGGGCGGTAACACCGGTACCGGAACGGGTACCGGCAACACCGGGACTGGGACCGGCACAGGCACGGGCACCGGATCGGTGGTCAGCTCGTCGAGTTCGAACAGCGCCTTCTCGGTCGACCTCGGCACCACCGCATTCGAGCTCGACCTGTTTGGCCGCATCCGATCGCTCACCAGCGCCGCGCTCGATCGCTATTTCGCGACCGAAGCCGCCGCGCGCGCCACGCGCCTGACGCTGGTCGGCGACATCGCCGACGCATGGCTCACCTACGCGTCGGACCAGAGCCTGCTCAAGATCGCGCAGGACACCGTCACGAGTTCGCAGCGCAGCGTCACGCTGACCAACGCGCGGCTACGCGGCGGCGTCGCCCCGCGCACCGATCTCCGCCAGGCGCAGCAAATCCTGTTCACCGCGCAGTCCGACCTCGCGCAGCAACGCACCGCGCTCGCGCAGGACGTCAACGCGCTGCAACTGCTCGTCGGTGCCCCCATCGACGCCAGCTTGCTGCCGGCCTCGATCGAACAGGCGCTGCCGACCGTCGCCACGCTGCCGGCCGGGCTCGACAGCAGCATCCTCCTGCGCCGTCCCGACGTCGTCGAATCCGAATACCAGCTCCGCGCCACCAACGCCGAGATCGGCGCAGCGCGCGCGGAACTGTTCCCGAAGATCTCGCTGACCGGTATCCTCGGGTTCGCCAGCACCTCGCTCACCTCGCTCTTCAGCGGCGGCGCGTTCAACTATTCGGTCGCGCCCTCGGTCAGCTATCCGATCTTCCGCGCCGGTGCCGGGATCGCCGGCGTCGCCTATTCGAAGGCGCAACGCGACGCCGCGCTCGCGACCTACGAGAAGACGATCCAGACCGCGTTCCAGGAGACCGCAGACGCGCTGGCCAGACAGGGCACGATCGCCGACCAGCTGAAGGCGAACCAGAATTTCTCCGAAGCGGCCCTAGACACCTACCGACTGTCGGATGCGCGCTATCGCGGCGGGATCGACACCTTCCTCAACTCGCTCGACGCGCAACGCTCGCTCTACACCGCGCAACGCAACCTCGTCGCGACGCAACTCGTCGGCGCGAGCAACCGCGTGACGCTGTACCGCGTGCTGGGTGGTGACTCGACGCTGGAAACCACCACCGGCGGGCCACAACCGGTGACGATGAGCGGCGCCCCGCGCGCGGAGACGAATTGACGCCAGTATTGGAACGCACGCTAGATTGAGTCTGCGTGCATTCCACCGCCCTCCCCGTCATCCTGACGAAAGTCAGGACCCAGGGTCACAGGCGCTCCGTTGATGGCTCTGGTTCCTGACTTTCGTTAGTATGACAGGAAGGTTTAGGTCGTGAGACAGCAATCGACGGCTAATGATGGCAGACCTGCGGGCGTCGCCAGCACAAGTTTGTCGACAGTCGAAGCGTCGCGGTAGACTACCAACCCACCTCCGTGTTCTCCCGCAAAGGCGGGAGCCCAGTCTGGGTCCCCGCCTTCGCGGGGAAACATGCTTAGGTCGGGTTCGCAGCTTCCACGGTAGTGGAGATCCACAACGCCGCCCGCCGCGAGGCCTCAGCCTTCACCTCCAGCCACTGCGCCAACTCCGCTTGCGCATCGGCCAGTGCCCGGTGATCCGGCACCCGCCCGTTCCGCCGCTGTGACACCGCGCCGACCACCTCGCGCGCCAGAGCCTCCCGCACCGCCGCCGGCTCGACACCCGCAAGACACGCCCGCGCCGCCTCCAGCTGCGCCTCGTCGCTATCGCGCAACCGCAATACCCGCCGCGGCTGCCCGCCAGCCCGCAACAGCGCACTCAGCCACTTCCCATCCCACGACGGCGCGCTTGCCAGCAGGTCATGCCCCGCCAATGCCTCGACCATCCGCGCCGCCACAACGGCGTGGTCGTCGCCATCCTCCTCCAACACCCGTCGCTCGATCCGGTGGATAGCCTGCGCCGCCGGATCCCAGTCGGTCCAATCAGGCGCAGGCTTGATCAGATGGCTCTCCGATGTCCCATCCTCGAACACCCACGCCACCTCGATCGGATAGCTCGCCTTCCCCAGCGACGACGCTTCGAAATCGAGGAAGGCGAGCATGCCGCTCAGCCGGTCGGGCTGGCGGCGTTGACGAGCTTGGGCTCCTTGATCGGCGACAAGGTCTGCTCCTGATCCCCCGAAATCCGGCGTGAGCGCACGAACGGCGGCAACGTCACTGGCCCACGCGTCTTCAACGCCTCCAGCACGCCCTCGATCACGCGCAGATCGGCAAGCCCCTCCTCGGCATCGGGCTCGGGATCGCGGTCCTCAAGGATGCAGTCGGAGAAATAGCGCATCTCGCCGCCGAACTGGTCGGTCGGCTTGAAGCTCTCATGGCTCTTCTTTTCGCCGATCGTCACGCGCTGCTCCATCGCGTCGCCAAAGCCATAGGCGGGGTCCATGTGGATGCTGCCTTTGGTGCCCGAGATCGTCAGGCTGTCGACGTTGTTCGCCGCATAGGAGACGGTGAACTGCGCGAGGCGGTCGCCGGGAAAGCGCAACGTCACCGCGAACGTATCGTCGAGATCGCCGAGCCCCAGGTCGGGATGCCGCGTCGCGATCGCGGAGACCACTTCGGTCGGCTCGGCCCCGAACAGATAGCGCGTCGCGTTGATCGGATACGGACCCATGTCGAACAGCGGCCCGGCGATGACCCCGTTCTTCACGCGGTGGTTGGCCGGATCGACCTTCTGTGTGAAGCACGAAGTGAACGCGATCAGCTCGCCCAGTTCACCAGCCCGGATACGCCGGATCGCATCGAGCGTCGACGGCTCGAAATGCAGCCGGTACGCGGTCATCAGCTTCGCCGACGACACGCGCTCGGCGTCACGAATCGCCTCGGCCTTCTCGACCGAAATCTCCAGCGGCTTCTCCGACAGTACGTGGATTCCCGCCTTCAGAGCGGGGATCGCGAACTCGGCATGCCGCCAGTTCGGCGTCCCGAGATAGACCGCATCGATCAGCCCCGAGGCGAGCAGCTCGTCGAACTGGTCGTAGCGATACGTCGCCTCGACACCGTATGCCTTGCCGAGTTCGCGCGCCTTCTTCGGATCATCGGTGACGAGCGCCGCAATCTCCGAATTGCCGGTGTGCGCGACGCCGGGCATCATCGACGCCTGCGAGATGTCGCCGAGCCCGACGATCGCATAACGGACCTTCTTCTTGCCGAGACCGAGTGCGGACGCGATCGTCGAAACCGTATTCATGGGGATACCTCGTGATGCTGGGAGTCCCCCGCTCAACGCGGCAACCGCGATAGCTATCCCATCGCCCTCACATCGGCCCATAGTTGGCGGTGGTCCGGCGCTGATCGAGAATGGTTCGTTAACCTAGATCGCAGACCATCTCGGCAAGGTATCCACGCCATACCGGGTCTATGTATGCTCCCCTCCCCGTTGCCGATCGCCGCGCCCGAGATCGAGCGCCTGCGACCGCGATGTTCGGTCTGGCGGAGGAGACGCGCGAACAGATCGCCGCATTGCAGGATCGCAAGATCGATCAGGTCGCCGCAGTGTGGCCGTATACGCTGGCGACGCAGGTCGTCGCGGGCGCGATCCTGATCGCCATGTGCGTCTGCGCACCGGCCGGCGCCGGGTTGGCCGCGTTCGCTTCGCTCGTCGGAATCCACGTGGCGGTCGTCGCTACGATGTCGGTCGCGCTATTGTGCGTGCTGCGCGTCCCGGCGCTGCGGCGATGGCGCCCGTTCCGGCGCAACCGGATGATCACGCTCGGCGTCGTCGCGATGTCGGCGCTGCTGGCGTCGCTGCTCTGGACCACCATGCGGATGCCGTCAGGCCCGCTCCAGATCGCCTGTTTCACCGCGGTCGCGGGGACGATCCTCGTCTCCGCGGTGAGCATCCACGCGGTTCGCGCGGCGACCCTTGGCTTCGGTGTCGGCGCGGTCCTCGCGGTGGCGGCGCTGACCGGGCCGGGCGCTGCGCTCGTCATGGCGCTGCTGGGCCTTGTCGGTCTCGCGGTCGTCACCCGCAAGCTGGCACAGGTCGACCATGATCGCGAACTCGATCGCGCCGAACAGGCCAGCGCCGGCGATCTCGCGGTCCGGATGATCGCCGAGTTCGAGGGCGAAGGCACCGGCTGGTTCTGGGAAGCCGATCGCCAGGGCAAGATCACCTATCTGTCGGCCAAGGTGGTCGACGACCTGGGTCTTGCCGGCGGCGCGATCGGCCAGCCGCTCACCGGGTTGTTCAAGATGGACAGCGATGCCCCCGGCACCGAGCGCACGCTGGCCTTCCACATCGCATCGCGGACCTCGTTCTCCGACTATTCGGTCCGTTCCGCGACCTCGGACGGCGAGCAATGGTGGTCGATTTCGGGACGCCCGGTGGTCGACGAGCTTGGCCGCTTCCAGGGGTTCATCGGCTCGGGCAGCGACCTCACCGAAAAGCGCAGGTCCGAAGCCGAGATCACGCGGCTGGCGCTGTTCGACGGCTTGACCGGGCTCGCCAATCGGCAGCGGATGCGGCTGTCGCTCGACAAGACGCTCGCGCAGCTGGCCGGGCCGTACCGCGCCACGTCGCTGCTGCTGATCGACCTCGATCGGTTCAAGGCGGTCAACGATACGCTGGGTCATCAGGCCGGCGACGCGCTGCTCAAGCTGGTCGCGCAACGGCTCCAGCGCGGGGTCGGCGATGCCGGCCTAGTCGGGCGTCTGGGCGGCGACGAGTTCGAGGTCGTGCTGCCCAGCATGGACAATCGCGACACGTTGGCGGCATTGGCGCGCGACCTGATCGCGTCCTTGTCGCAGCCCTATTCGGTTGCCGGCACCGCCGTCACGATCGGATGCTCGATCGGCATCGCGATCGCACCCGGCGATGGCAACGATACCGAAACGCTCGTCCGCAATGCCGATCTGGCATTGTATGCCGCCAAGGCCGACGGCCGCGGCGTCCATCGCTTCTTTTCGGATGACATGCTCGCGGGCGCCAAGACGCGCAAACTGCTCGAGGACGATCTGCGCACCGCCGTCGCGACGGGCGCGTTCCACCTCTGTTACCAGCCCGTCGTCAACACGAAGACGACCCGGGTGGTCGGTTACGAGGCGCTCATCCGCTGGAACCATCCGACCCGCGGCCTGGTGTCCCCCGCCGATTTCATACCGGTCGCCGAGGAGTGCGGGCTGATCGAGGCGATCGGCGAATGGGTCCTGCGCACCGCCTGTATCGAAGCCGCACACTGGCCCGACGCCATCCGCGTAGCGGTCAACGTGTCGCCGATCCAGTTCGCCAACCCGGTACTGCCCGCGCTCGTCACCAGCGCGCTCGCCCAATCGGGCATATCCGCCGACCGCCTCGAGCTCGAGATCACCGAAGGCGTGTTCCTCGACGAGACCACCTCGTCCGAACAGATGTTCAAATCGCTGAAAGGGATCGGCGTCCGGCTGGCGCTCGACGACTTCGGCACCGGCTATTCGTCGCTCGGATACCTGCGCAACGCGCCGTTCGACAAGATCAAGATCGACCAGTCCTTCGTCAGGGGCGCGGCCGAACCGGGCAATCGCAACGCCGCGATCATCAAGGCGATCGTCACGCTCGCCGATACGCTCGGAATGGAGACCACCGCGGAAGGCGTCGAGATCCAGGACGAGATCGATCTGATCCGCGACCTCGGATGCAGCCATATCCAGGGCTATGTCTATGGCCGCCCGGTCAGCGCCGAAGACGCGTTGCGCCAGTTGGCAGCGGAGAACGGAGTCGCCACGCCCCGCGGCTTCAAGGTCAGTCGTGCACCGAGAACCAAGATGCTGCGCTCGGCCGGCATCCTCATCGACGGCGTCCGCGGTGACGTCCGCATCCGCGATATCTCGACATCGGGTGCGATGATCGACGGTATCGCGGTCGACGGTAATCCCGACGGTCTCGAGATGCTGATCGAACTGATCGAGGATCAGATGGTGCCGGCGCGCATTCGCTGGGCGCATAACGGTAAAGCCGGGATAGAATTCCACGAGGCATTCAATCTGGCGAAGTTGAACCACGCCCAGGGATCGCGTCTGCGCCGGACGGGATAAGTTGGCCGTGCACTTGCCTGCCGACCGAACCGGCGGCTGGGAAATAGGGGAGACGGAACCGTCAGGGTTCCCCATCGTATCCTGTGCAGGAGACTGTAGATGCCGATCAAAGCCTTGGCCTTCGACGTTTTCGGCACGGTGGTCGACTGGCGCTCCGGAGTTGCGCGCGATGCAGGCCCCGTTCTGGCAGCTCTCCGCCGATCCGATATCGACCCGCACCGCTTCGCGGACGGCTGGCGGCATCGCTATCAGCCCGCGCTCGAACAGGTCCGCAGCGGGCGGCGCCCATTCGTCATCCTCGACACGCTCCACCGCGAGGCGCTCGAGGATCTGCTGCGTGAGTACGCGATCGATCCGACAACGATCGACGAGGCGACGCTGGTGCATCTGACCAAGGCCTGGCACCGGCTCGATCCGTGGCCGGACTCGGTCGATGGCCTGACCCGCCTCAAGACGCGGTTTCCGATCGTCACGCTAAGCAACGGCAACATCGCACTGATGGTCGAGATGGCGCGGCGCGCGCATTTGCCGTGGGACGCGATCCTCGGCGCCGAGGTCAGCCGGGTCTACAAGCCGCTGCCCGACGCCTATCTCGCCACCGCCCGCATGCTAGGCATCGATCCCGCTGAACTCTGCCTCGTCGCCGCGCATCACAGCGACCTCGCCGCAGCGCGCGCCTGTGGGTTGATGACCGCGTATATCGATCGGCCGATGGAATATGGCGGCCGCCCCGCACCCGATGCGGACCAGGTGCAGGACTGGGATCATGCCACCACCAGCATCGCCGCGCTCGCCGACCGCCTCGCCGACGCCTAGAGCCTCAGACATCGCGCGCGGATTCCGCGAGCAACATTTGCCATCTTTCCGCGCTAAATAATTTTTCGTTCCCGCTTCGCCCCCTTGCGCTTCACGAACCCCGCAGAAGTCCACGCGTCGCGAATATCCCGCCCGGCCAACCCGCGCCCGAACGCGACGAACCGAGCCCCCTGCACCCTGCGCACCCCCTTGCGTCTCTTCGCGCTTTGGCACAATCTCTTGGGGTTGCGTTCGGGGGCGGACCCAATCGCTGGTAGAACAACCCTCGCATAGCCATATGCGATATGACCGTAAGCGCGCCTTCCACCGCCGCGATGGTCACTTTTTGTTCTCCCGTTAGGGGCCGTCCGATGGTAGCATGGCGACATGACGCCGATTCGAACGAATACAGAACACTAGGAGCGGTTTCGATGGATTTCAGAGACAGCAGCCGGGATAGCGACATGACCACAGACACGATCAACCAAGCAGCCCCCACCATCGAAGCCGAGGCTCCGAAGGCCCCCCGCCAGGCGCAGGACAGCCATTCCGTCCGCGCGCAGATCTACCCGGTCGAGGTCGATCACAGCCGCGACGCGCTCCTGACCGAATTCGGCAAGGACACGCTCAAGGATCGCTACCTGCTCCCGGGCGAGAGCTACCAGGACCTGTTCGTCCGCGTCGCCTCCGCATACGCCGACGACGCCGGCCACGCCCAGCGCCTCTACGACGCGATCTCGAAGCTCTGGTTCATGCCCGCCACCCCCGTTCTGTCGAACGGCGGCACCGGTCGCGGTCTGCCGATCTCGTGCTACCTCAACTCGGTCCCCGACAGCCTCGGCGGCATCGTCGATACCTGGAACGAGAATGTCTGGCTCGCCTCGCGCGGCGGCGGAATCGGCACCTATTGGGGCAACGTCCGCGGCATCGGCGAGCCGGTCGGCCTCAACGGCAAGACCAGCGGCATCATCCCGTTCGTTCGCGTCATGGATTCGCTGACGCTCGCGATCTCGCAGGGCTCGCTGCGCCGCGGTTCTGCCGCCGTGTACCTCGACGTCTCGCACCCCGAGATCGAGGAATTTCTCGAAATCCGCAAACCCTCGGGCGATTTCAACCGCAAGGCGCTGAACCTCCACCACGGCGTGCTGATCACCGACGACTTCATGGAAGCCGTCCGCAATGGTGAAGAATGGCATCTCCGCTCGCCCAAGGACCAGGCGATCCGCGCCACCGTCGACGCGCGCTCGCTGTTCCAGAAGCTCGTCGAGACTCGTCTCCAGACCGGTGAGCCCTACATCGTCTTCGCCGATCACGTGAACAAGGCAATGCCCAAGCATCACCGTGAGCTCGGCCTCAAGGTCTCGACCTCGAACCTGTGTTCGGAGATCACGCTGCCGACCGGCAAGGATCACCTCGGCAACGAGCGTACCGCGGTGTGCTGCCTGTCGTCGCTGAACCTCGAGACATGGGATCAGTGGAAGGACGAGAAGGGCCTGATCGAGGACGTCATGCGCTTCCTCGACAACGTGCTGCAGGATTACATCGACCGCCACGAGCCTGGCATGGAACGCGCCGCCTACTCCGCGGGCCGCGAACGCTCGGTCGGGCTCGGCGTGATGGGCTTCCACAGCTTCCTCCAGGCACGCGGCATCCCGTTCGAGGGCGCGATGGCGAAGTCGTGGAACCTGCGCATGTTCAAGCACATCAGCAGCCAGGCCAACGAAGCGTCGATGCAGCTCGCGATCGAGCGCGGCCCCTGCCCCGATGCCGCCGACGTCGGCGCGATGGAGCGGTTCAGCTGCAAGATGGCGATCGCGCCGACCGCGTCGATCTCGATCATCTGCGGCGGCACCTCGGCGTGCATCGAGCCGATCCCGGCGAACATCTACACGCACAAGACGCTCTCGGGCAGCTTCTCGATCAAGAACCCGTATCTCGAAAAGATGCTGAGCGAGAAGTCGAAGAACAGCGACGCGGTGTGGAACTCGATCCTCGAACAGGGCGGTTCGGTCCAGCATCTTGACTTCCTCTCGGTCGAGGAAAAGGACTGCTACAAGACGAGCTTCGAGATCGACCAGCGCTGGCTGCTCGAACTCGCCGCGGATCGCACGCCGTACATCGACCAGGCGCAGTCGCTGAACCTGTTCATCCCGGCGGACGTCGAGAAGTGGGACCTGCTGATGCTCCACTTCCGCGCATGGGAGCTCGGCATCAAGTCGCTCTATTATCTGCGTTCGAAGTCGGTCCAGCGCGCGGGCTTCGCCGGCGGTGTCGAGGCGGACAACACGATCGACCTGCGCCAGATCGACGTCGAGTCGAAGGATTACGATGAGTGCCTTGCCTGCCAGTAAGGCCTCTCGGCGTTCAAGCGTGACCCCGGCCCGTGAAATACGGACCGGGGAGCGCCTGACGCAAAAAACCCCGGCCCGCGCGAAGCGGACCGGGGTTCTGGCTGGCTATGCTGCGCGCTCGATACGCACCGCGTTCGCGTCAGGCCTCTTCTTCGAACGTCACCGCCACGTCGGCGTTGGCGGAAAGGCGGACCTTGCCGTCCTCGATATCCGCAACCAGCCCGAGCGAGATGAAGTGATGATGCCCTTCATGGCTGCCGGTGCCCTCGACGACCTGCGCGCCCGAGTCCTTCTTGGTCAGCTTGATGCGGTTGCCTTCGACCTTGTCGACGGTGCCGACATGGACGCCGTCCGCGCCGATGACTTCGGCATGTTCCTGGATCTTGGTTGCATCGACCATGGTCGTTCTCCTGTGTTGGGTTCGGGTGCTGAACGCGCGCCGGGCGAGTTGGTCGCATGACGTATGGTTCAGCTATCATGTTCGTGGTCGCGGGCGTGCTCGGAATCGTCGGCACCGCGATGCTGCTGCGTTTGCGCAGCCCGAGCATCACCGAGCAACAGACCTATGCGTTCCGCATGATCGGCATCATGCTCACCTCGGCCGCGATCGTCCTCGCGATGTCCGCCGCCGCGATGTGGCAGTGGAGCACCGAGACATGACGCCGCCCTCCTGATTCCCCCAGTTTCCCGATTTAAAACCCATTCCCCGAAAGGCTTACCCCATGTCCCTCCTTCACGCCTCCAAGCAGTACAAGCCGTTCGAATACCCTTGGGCGTTCGAGTTCTGGAAGCGCCAGCAGCAGCTCCACTGGCTCCCCGAGGAAGTGCCCCTGGGCGAGGATTGCCGCGATTGGGCGCAGAAGCTCAGCGATCACGAGCGCAACCTGCTCACGCAGATCTTCCGCTTCTTCACGCAGGCCGATGTCGAGGTGCAGGATTGCTACCACGAAAAGTATGGCCGCGTGTTCAAGCCGACAGAGATCAAGATGATGCTGACCTCGTTCAGCAACATGGAGACGGTCCACATCGCCGCCTACAGCCATCTGCTCGACACCATCGGCATGCCCGAGAGCGAGTACGGCGCCTTCCTCGAATATGCCGAGA
>Ga0265798_10009466_pt1 | contig 12185 bp, 9 predicted proteins | sample P3T30metagenome_FD_192430 | JGI IMG/M metagenome (GOLD analysis project Ga0265798, IMG submission 192430) | Plant litter microbial communities from East Loma Ridge, Irvine, California - P3 T30 | ecosystem: Environmental > Terrestrial > Plant litter > Unclassified | place: USA: California... | reverse complement strand
CTCTCTTTGAACCAGTGTGTGGGGGCAAAAGCGGTGCGGTCAAGTATCAGGACTTCGTTCGGGATTGGGACGAGACGCTCGGCGATCCTGGTCATGCTCTGTAGATTTGCTTCCCATCTACCGTCGAAGCCGGCATGTTGCTCGCGCACGACGATTCGCGCCATTGTGCTGTTTGGCTTGGTCAAGAAGACACCGTTGTTGATGGTGCCGTTGATGCCACCGCCTTCACGGGCGCCGCCATAATGTCGGCCGCCGATAAAGGCAAAGCCAGCGTTGAGCAGGGGCGTCAAAGATCGTAGAGGCACAACGTCCCAGTCCATATAGATCCCGCCAATCTTCGCGATGGCCTCCCAGCGGATGAAGTCTGACTTGTGCTGGATGGCGGAGATTTCCTGGTCCTGGTTCTGGCCGGCAAAGTTGGGCACATCTACTCGGTTCCAGGTGGTGATGTTTGCGAAGGTGTTGAGGACTGCCTTGGTCCACCGGTCACCGTGCTCGCTAGCATTCCTAATCTCGGAGTCGTTGAAGTCGGTGTGCATGTAGATCTGCGTTGGTTCAATGTACATGACTGCGGCGCACATGGTCAGGAAGCTTGAGAACGGGAATCTCAGGGTTGATGTTGCGTCCTTTTTTATTTGCACATAATGTACGATACTGGGTATGGGGGCATGCATGGACGCCTCGCTAGACTTGAGTATCCCATACTGCCTCGCCTTCTCCAGGGGATGAGTAGATATTGAGAGGATAGCGAGAGCGATGATGATGCAGGCTGTCGTTATGATTGCGAGACGGGTGCGGGAGCGTGTCGCGGAGACCTGGCCGACAGGCATGTATCGATGCATGGACTCTGGCGGTCTTAGGAAGCCGAAGGAGGAGCGAAGCCGATTCCACATGGTAACAACGCGAGCGCGTATCTTGCTACTGAGGTTGTATGATTGAGATACTTGGAAGAACCAGGTTGGTGTGGGAAACGTGGACGGATGAGATGACAGGTCCATGTTTGAAGATGAGGTAAGACGGTGTTATAAGTCGTTCCTTTGGTGGCTTGATTAGGGCCGAGTCAATCTGACATGCCGCAACGCCTAGACGGGTGTTTAGGTTTAATTTTTTTTTAGGTTCCAAAAGGTGTTGGTGTAGTCAGACTGATGTTTCAAAATAGGAAATAAGCAGCCGCCCTCTAATTATTGGTCGCCAAAGTCGAAAAGAAGAGACGGGTGTTTGAAGAGCCATTCGGCTGTGCATCCCGCGATGGCAGTTCATGTTCATGCCGTGGTAGTCGGCTCTTCTAGCATGACCGCGAGGGCAGGCGCTTTACACTTACAGTTGTCGTCATGATCGATCCAATCTACATGCAAGCCACTCTCATGAAATTGTATTGGTGGTTCGATATCGTTTGGAATGAGATAAGAGGTTCGTCGCGTCTGACGTCGGAGAAGATACAGACATTTTGGGCAGCGGTGAGAGCGCTTCTGACACGGTTGGCCGCGCGAACATTACACCCGGTCTGCAGCGCATTGCAAGCACTCACACGGATGTTGAAGAGGCGATTTGCCATTATCTCGCTCTTTGCGCGCCGCGATTTGTCGATAGAGTGTGTCTCGGCGTGAGGAGCACGTTGTTGACGAGGGCCGTCCCGGTCTTACTCGCGTGTCGATCCTCATATGACGCGTCAGGCTGTCTTACTTGCCAAGGCTCCGATCAAACAGAGCCATCGTGGGTAATCGACGTACATTGTAGGCATGCTTTCACAAAGAAGACATGAACTATAAAGCATGGTACAAGGACTTCTCAGATAACTCAAGTAGTGTGATTAATGTGCCACCAGGTGCATGATGCATGGATCGCATTGGCGCCGCAAAGGCGGGAAACTAGTGCACTCAGCTACGATCACGAAGTCAATCAGACAACCTCTCCGGCGACTCTTACTACAGAAGACGACGTGTTCCTATACGCATCTGTTCTTTGCGGGGAGCCAATTGCAGTGGTGGCTCGTATTTCATCGTCTCTGCTGACAAGTGGAGGCTCGTAGGAACGCCTGTATAACCCATGACCGATCCGTTGAATAGAAATAGCCTCGTCGTAGTCCTTGTAACAAATTTGACAAGACTTCGTGAAATGTGGGTTTCATAAGCACAGTGATCATCAATGAACTGACGGGACCAGTAAGGATGCTGTTGGCTGTGCCATGCATATGGTGATTCATTTCTATGCTTCATTTCGTAACTTCATATCAGCATCGAGGTTGCTACACGCGAGAAATCCTATACTTCCTTCTTGGGAATACCGCCAGGCAGAGTCTGGACCTTCTCCTGGAACAGCTTCTCTGCGCCTTGCCATACTGGTGTAGATGCTCGGTCCTTGAGTGCCATGAGGCTGGGCAGCAGAGCGTTGCTGAAGGCCTCTGATGACTCGCGGGGTAGCGCAGACGGAAGGTGGTCGATGGAGATGACGGACAACCTAGGGCCGTCACCCTCAACAGAGACCTCGACTGTGGGCTTGTCGAAGGTGGTGTTAATATCGTAGATGGGAATGGGGTTGTGTGGGTTGGTGGTGTCGCATGAGACATCGCAGACGACGCTAAGCCTGCGGGTTGGTGACTTGAGGCTCTCCTTGTTCACAAAGGGCGGGATGGGCTTGGAGAGGTAGATGCAGTTGACGAAGATGTCAGACTCGACGATCTCGGGGTAGGGGCCGTCGCGCTCCTTGGTCTCAGCCAGATCCCACTTCTTGATCTCTGGGCAGCCAATCTTCTCCAGCAGGTCGACAGCGCCAGAGCCGCATCGTCCGAGGGCACCCAGGACCAGACTGGTGGGCTTGTGACCAGCAACCTTCTCACCAGCGGCAACATCTTCCTTGAGCTGGGCGATCAGCTCGCTCTCGTTGTTGTAGTATCCCCGTCCTTCGGTGAAGGTTTCTAGGCCGGGAAGAGGCTCGCCTTTGGGGTGGGTGAGTTGCCATGCCCAGGTCTAGCATGTGTCAGTATGACGGCAGAATAGTAGTCGAGTGGTCTAACCTTGATGGCCAGGGCAGCGCCGACGAAACCCGCGTGGTAGCCAAAGGCCGCAACGCGCCTGCCTGATTCATCCTGCAGGAACTCGAGGTCGTACAGGGTGCCTCCACCACGGGGGAACCTGGCGAGGACGTTCTCCCAGCCGCCCTGCTGCTTGTAGCAATGCGCAAAGTGTACGAAGGTGTGCTCGAGCGGGAACTTGTCTTCAGGTAGCTCCTTCAGTCCGATGATGATGCGGTCATCCTTGGGCGCGTTCTTGTATGCGCCTTCCTCGATGAGGGTCGCGCCTGCCTGCTCAAACTCCTCGTCCTTGAAGATGCGGGCGTAGTTAGGGTCCTTGGGCGACCGCTCGACGACGACGGGGTAGCCAGCATCGAGCAGCTTCTTGGTGGTAGTAGGAGTGAGGCTGCAATTCTATTAGTACAGTATATACATGGAAACGGTCTAGTGTACTCACCACGAACGGTGCTCAAGCGGTTTGGCCTCTGCGCGGGCGTGTAGTGTAGGGAACGACATGGTGTGTGGTAGATGACTGCAGGTCTTTGGATGTTTAAAAAGAGTGCTCAATTCAATGCCGTCTCTAGATGTGCTCTACTTATGAGGTATCGGATCTCGGAGTGTGGGGAATAATCGGCGCGGACTGAAGCCCACGATGACTCCATGGCCTTTTTCGCCGGGGCTCCAAATTCGAGCTCCGAGAACGGCGCTACTGCAGGGCTGCACCGTTGGGCCATAGAGACGTCCGATGACATAGCCACAGCCGCGACGTGAGGCTTGAGACATATCTGACCAGTAGTGGGGCGGCGGTCTGGATGACATTGCAGCGTCTCGCACGTGCATTGCTCGACGGCCGGCGGCGCTGGAATGAGCAAGCTAGGAGGATCCTCTGCCGGCGTGGAAAATACGCTGCACCACGACGTCCATGCTTTTCTCTCGTCTGTTCTGCCTCGGGAGCGCTATGGTTGCTGCTGCGAAAAGCTGCTCGCACTCGCGTCGCCGTCCATAGTACGGCTATTAACTCGCCTCCGATTCGCTGGTGCTTGCACCTCGATATCACTATCACTATCGCGCAGCATGGCTTCGCATTCGCGCGACTCTTCCAATGCCAGTGCCCGGCACGCACACGCGCCTTCGACGCCCAGCCAGCTACGCCAGGCTCATGCGCCCTCGGACAGGTCCAGCTCACCCGAGGAAACCATGCGTCCCCGCCGCTATCACGACGACGATGAGCCCCAGCCGTCGAGCAGCGCCGCGCCCCACGACCTCGAGTTCTCCACCGACGGCATCCACCCGACGACGGATGCGACGTCGGTACACTCAACCCATGAGGAAGTCGCTCCCCCCGGCGGCATCATCGAGATCGACCTCGAGCCCACGGTGCGCACGCGCTTGCTGAACCAGCAGGACTGGGGCACCTTCAACCGGGCCGAGGGAAGGCCGGCGGCACATCGCAACTATGGCAGCTTCGCGGGTAGCATCCACTCAGAGCAGAGTTTCGGCGGCACCTTTCCTGGCATCCGCGAGACGGCAGAGGGCGATGCGCCCGACGAGGCACACGCTATCCTGGGCGATGCCTTTGCAGACGGCGTGCTGAACAAGGGGAACGGGCAGAAGATGAGCACGACGCGCTGGCTCGCTGAGCGCCACGGCATCAAGGACAAGCGCATGATGTACCTCAAGTACTACATTCCTGTCCTCAACTGGACGCAGCAGTACAAGTGGCGCTACTTCAAGGGCGACCTCATCGCAGCCATCACCATGGCCTCGTTCTACATCCCCATGGCTCTCTCCTATGCCTCCAACCTCGCCCACCTGCCGCCTGTCCATGGTCTCTACAGCTTCGCCCTGAACCCTCTCATATATGCTGTGCTGGGCACCTGTCCGCAGATGATTGTCGGTCCCGAAGCACCTGGCTCCCTCCTCATAGGCGAGATCGTGCGTGAGAACATCAAGAAGGGTACTACCGGCGACAACGACGGTAGACGAAATGCCGAGATCGCTGGCATCGTGACGTGCATGGCCGGTGCCTTTATCCTTATCGCAGGCTTCTTCCGGCTTGGTTTCTTGGACAATGTCTTGAGCCGACCCTTTTTGCGAGGCTTCATCAGCGCCATCGGTGTAGTCATCTTTGTAGACCAACTCATTCCCCAGATGGGGCTCGCACGACTGGCTGCTGATCAAGTGTCCCACGGCAGCTGCTTGGACAAAGTCGTCTTTCTCTTTCGCAATGTCGGACGCGCCCATGGACTCACATGTGCCATGTCCTTCACTGCCTTTTTCATCATCATGTTCTTTCGGTATGTTGCGAGACACAATCTCCATGCTGGACTCACTAACAAATCTGCAGAGAGTTCAAGAAGCGACTGCAACCACGATACCCTAATGTCGCCTACATCCCTGACCGATTTGTCGTTGTCGTGCTATCTGCCGTGCTTACCTGGAGATATCGCCTTGACCAACAAGGCCTCGCTGTACTTGGAGAGGTTAACTCCAGCGCCAAACTATTCACCGTCCACTTCCCTTTTGAGACCTCGCATCTCAAGTATGTATCCGACGCCATCAACACGGCCTTGATCATTGCTATGTTGGGCTTCTTTGAGTCCTCCGTTGCTGCCAAGTCGCTGGGCAGCGGTGACCACACCAAGGATGGCGTCCAGATGCCATTAAGCGCTAACCGTGAGCTCATCGCTCTGGGTACTGCGAACATTACCGGTGGACTGTTCATGGCGCTTCCAGCTTTTGGTGGCTACGGTCGCTCCAAGGTCAATGCATCCACTGGTGGTTTGACGCCAATGAGTTCAGTCTTGTTGTCCATCATCACTATTTTGTGTACCGTCTTCATGCTGCCGTATTTCTACTACCTCCCCAAAGGCGTTCTCTGCGCCATGGTCTCAGTCGTAGCATACTCACTCGTTGAGGAGGCACCACACGATGTCAAGTTCTTCCTCAAGATCCGTGGCTGGTCAGAGTTGATCCTCATGGGTCTCATCTTCTTCATCACCATCGTGTGGGATCTGAAACGTGGTATTGGTGTCGGTATCGGTCTCTCTATCCTGCGGCTGATCCGTCATTCGGTTCGCCCACGCATTCAGATTTTAGGCCGCGTGCCTGGAACTACTAACCAATTTTCAAACGCGGAACATCACCCCGGAGATGTCGAATTCATTGAAGGGTGCCTGATCGTCAAGATCCCCGAGCCTCTGACATTTGCCAACACCGGCAACCTGAAGACCCGTCTGCGTCGCCTCGAGGACCATGGTACGGAGAACGCGCACCCTGCTCTACCGCGCGTTCGCCGTGCAGAACACAACAAGAACGTCATCTTTGATGTTCACGGTGTCACATCGCTCGATGGTGCTGGCGCCCAGGTCCTGGCTGAGATTGTAGAGTCTTACAGGAAGCGGGATGTCAGAGTCTTTTTCTGCAGGGTGCCGCAAGAATCCAGTCCCGTCTACCAGCTATTCGACAAGAGCGGTATTATCGAGATGTGTGGAGGTCCAAGACACTTTGTCCAGAGTGTCGAGGAGGCGCTTCGCATGACCGAACTGGAGCGACTCACGGAAGAATGGGCAAGCTCAGCGGAGAGCTCCCGGGCTGTCTCAAGCAGAGCTTGAGTCACTGCAACGACGCATGTAACCTTTTGGCCTATTCGCAACGAACAAGAGTTCGCGAGCATTGCATTACGGAATTGGCGTGTATGAGCGTTTTACTGCGATTAGACTTCTTGTATCTTCCTTTCAGCTTTGGGCAACGAACTGCAGTCTCGGTATCAATATGAAAAGCATGATCATTTTCCAGTTTCCCGTGTCAGAACCTCTGACTGTTTGGAAGTCTGCCAGGCGTCCAGCAACTATGCCGAGCGACGACCCGGTCGCGAACATCGGAGCTAGATCTGCCCCCAGAGCGTCGGCCGCGTATGGTATCCTGCAACCGGTGTCTAGCCCCAACGCCTATTTTCTGGTTCCCATTTCCAATCACATTTGAGATGATGCAATTGTTAGATGCGCTCTTATGCAGGGCTGCTTCAATCTCGCAGTCACAATCAATGCTGTCGTGACTAAGATTCGAGAATGCCGTGTTCAGAGATCCCCAGATGCGGGGATAAGCCGGTGGACGCGCTACCCTTGGGACAGCACCGCGTCTGCACTCCACTTTGGAACATCCTCACGACCCAACACCGGTACGCATTATGAGCTAGAACCAGCTCGCGAGACCAACTTCCACAACCAGCATCAACAATCAGTGTCGTATCAAGTGCGAGCCCGCAGCCCTGACTTATCTCCAATAGTCCGCGGATGTCTGAGTGCAGCGCATTCAGACCGTTGGCGCCCCAAGCCTTTGACGTCGACCAAGCTTTTCGGCGTCTTTCAACAAAGCTTCGCTGTGCCGTCTTTTCCAAGCCAAGCGACGCTTATGACCTCTTGACCACTCTTAGCACGCAGTAGCCCCTGTCGTGTGCTCCATCCCATGTCGCCTGCTAGCCAACTCTGGTCTATCGTACCGCCCTCCGCGGGGGTGCCATTGGATGGCAGGTCAACATGCGGGGTTGCGGGGACGTCATGAGGATGTCGAAGATGCATGCTCGGGTCGCACTGGTTATCTGTGATATCGTTTCCGGAAGGTTCAACGATGATCGCGTGCATGTCTAGTGGGATTAAAGAAAGCGTCGCGCCCACGGTGTCTTATAAGCTCTTGTAAGCTCAACAGTCTGTCGATCTCGTTCGGAGAAAGAAGACTGCACTTCCCCTTACGCTTCGCGTTCTGAAGTTGCCCGCGGGTTGTCCTCGATTCATAATGGCGGACGAGAAATACGATACTACCGAGCAGCGCGAGTTCGCGCCACCGGCCGCAAAGATGTCGGCTGGTCGCTACATGGCAACGCGCATCCCCACTCTCAAGCCTGCCCACGACAAGGTCGCCAACCCCATCGCGCTCCTGCGTATGCTGAATCTCCAGCAATGGCTCTTCTTCCTCGTCGCTTTTGTCGCCTGGACCTGGGACGCGTTCGACTTCTTCACCGTCTCCCTTACCGTGGAAAATCTTGCCGAAACCTTCGGTAAAACCAAGGCGGATATCACATGGGGTATTACATTGGTTCTCATGCTGCGAAGTGTGGGTAGTATCATCTTTGGTTTGGCGGCTGATCGGTATGGAAGGAAGTGGCCTTTTATCATCAACAACCTACTGTTCATTGTGTTGGAATTGGGCACGGGATTCTGCTCTACCTACAACGAGTTTTTGGGAGTAAGGGCTTTGTTCGGTATCGCCATGGGTGGATTGTACGGAAACGCTGCTGCTACTGGTGAGTATCCCTTCTCATTCGTTAATCGTTCAACTAGCTGACAACATCGCAGCTCTTGAGGACTGCCCTGAGCAGGCCCGTGGTATCATCTCCGGTATGCTACAACAAGGGTACGCGTTCGGGTATCTGCTAGCGACCGTCTTTGCACGCGCATTCGTCAACACCGTCGGTCACGAATGGCGACCACTGTTCTGGTTTGGTGCAGGCCCACCAGTTCTGTTCATCATCTTCCGTCTTTGCCTCCCAGAAACGAACGCTTACCTCGAGCGTAAGCGAATACGCGAAGAACAACCCAACGCCGCCAAGGTCTTTGCTCAGGAGGGCAAGGTTGCGTTAAAGCGTCACTGGCTCTTGTTGGTGTATCTTGTCTTGCTCATGGCGGGCTTCAACTTCATGTCGCACGGAAGCCAGGACCTGTACCCGACCATGCTGAGTAACCAGTATAACTTCTCTCCCAATCAGGTCACCGTCACACAGGTCGTCGCCAACCTCGGTGCTATGACCGGCGGTACCGTAGTCGGTTATTGCTCATCCATTTTCGGTCGCCGTATCAGCATCATCGTCATGTGCGTTATCGGCGGCGCTCTACTATACCCTTACACATTCGTCTCCACCAACGCTGTCATCGCCGCAGCTTTCTTCCAACAATTCTGCGTCCAAGGTGCTTGGGGCGTCATCCCTATCCACCTCATGGAACTCTCGCCAGGATCGTTCCGCACCTTTGTCGTCGGTACATCTTATCAACTCGGGAACCTTGCTTCTTCTGCCTCATCGACTATCGAAGCGACTATTGGCGAGAGGTTTCCACTTCCACCGAAAGGCAAGACAACCCGTTACAAATATGGTTTGGTGATCTGCATTTTCATGGGATGCGTGTATGCGTACGTGATCCTGCTCACAGCCTTGGGACCAGAATATCGAGGTAGAAGCTTCGATGTGGCTGCCGACGAGGATATGAATGTTGTGACTGGTGCAGATGATGGCAAGTACAGTGCGAGGCACGATAGTGAGGACGCGGAGGCGAGGGAGCGTGTGTAGAACTCGCGTTCCGAGGGACGCTTACCAAGTAGCTATCTAGTCTTCCCCATAGAGCAAGAAAAATACATGATGCTTCTAAACTTTATCTCCAGCATGCAAATGTTGAGTTCTCACCGTGAGCGTTGGCGATGTTCGACATCCGGAGGTTGGCAACCGCCTTGTCTTTGAGGCTGTGTCTACCCGATGTGGAGAGACAGGCCAGAAATCCGTACTCGTGTGATCGCATCTCGTAAATTGTATATTGCCTGATCCATGGCGTTGACGTAGGCAATTTAGACATTTCAAGCAAGCTCGGTGCTGCCATTGGCCACAATTAAAATCGGCAGCGGCATCCGTCGCTAGCGTTGTACGACTGGTAGCCGCCTCGCACACCAAATAGATTGTCTTCATCACTCGTAATTTATGCAACACTCACATCGTCTTGTACACCTTCGCTTACAACCAATTCGCGCTCAAGGTTCGGGTCTTTCGCGATGGGTACGGGTCTTTCGACCTTATTGCCGGTGGGTGTCTCGTAACGAACGAGCCAGCCCGGGGCAAGAGACAGAGTATATATGACGCTCGGGAGATGTTGATATGCCGGCACCAACTGCATATTCATTGTATCTCATCTCCAAGTTCAGCCAAAGATCCCCGCCAAGATGAAGTCCTCTGTTGTTTTGCTAGCAGCTACTGCGTCTGTCGCCAGCGCTCACTGTACGTCCCGATGCACTGCTCGCCTTCCGAACATGCAAACTGACCTCTCAAAGACACTCTCCCAAGCATCAACGGTGCCGCAGCCTGGACTAGTGTCCGTCAAGCCAAGAACTGGCAAGACAATGGATTCGTTGGCAACGTGCAAAGCAACGACATCCGCTGCAACCAACTCAAGGCAGGAACAGCGACCACCACTGTTGCTGCTGGCTCGAACGTAAAGGTCAGCGTCAACCCGAATGCTTACCACCCGGGCCCCTTCCAGTCATACCTTGCCAAGGTACCAGAGGGCGCAGACATCAACACCTGGGACCCTACCGGCGCCGTCTGGTTCCGAATCTACGCCGAACAGCCAAAGTTCGGTTCCCAGTTGACCTGGCTGAGTATGTTTCCCTTAACGCTTCCACTCCGCCGGCATATACTAACATCTTTCCGCGCAGGCGCTGCCACCTACGACATCAAGATCCCTCAGTGCATTGCACCTGGAAAATACCTGATGCGTAACGAGCACATCGCCATCCACACTGCTCAGAGCGTAGGCGGAGCCCAGTTCTACCTGTCTTGCGCTCAGCTTGAGGTTACTGGCGGTGGCAGCAAGGCGCCCTCGAACCTCGTCGCGTTCCCTGGCGCGTACAAGGCGACCGACCCGGGTATTCAGATCAACATCAACTACCCTATCCCTACAAGCTACACCAACCCCGGCCCGCCTACTTTCACTTGCTAGATGCAAAGGGATTGCGATAGGGGCATATATGCTTGCGTGGAGCAAGGCTAGGAGGCTACTTCGATGTTGATGTAAATAGGTGTTTCATATACAAGATCAGTGTGCGAATACTACGACGTGCATGGAGTTCACCTTGTGATGAACCAAGAGAACAGTCACTCTCGCAAGATGGCTTCCACAGATGAGATATTGGTGTATGTACTTATGTCTTGCTGTTCTCAATACCCTTCAAACCGATCACGAAGATCAATTTACCACTGAAGTCGTAAACTCCTAGGTATCTCCTAGCACAGATCCCATCGAATACTCATCGCAGACCCCGATCGAGCGCCTTTTCAACACCGATACAGCCGGAACAAGCCCTATACCTAACACAGACCCCATGCAGGAGACAGGGACTTCCCATCCACCTCAAATAGCATGATAGCGCTCAGAAAGCTTCTCCGCATCATACATCTTCGCAGTCGCCCTCTCCAACTCATCCGCGACATACTTCCAAAAGTTGCGCTCACACTTCGCCACCGCATCCATGAGCTGCTCTGTCATCTGCGGCGTCTCCAAATCATTCTCATGTACCTCCGAGGGAACGGCATGGCGCAAGTTGTCCTTGAGCTCCGTCGCGTTGTTGAAGTCCTTGATGCGCTTCTTGCCCGCCTTGCTAAGAACACTTGTTCCTTCGGCGTTGGAGTACTGGTTTGGGTTGCGCAGGTGCATGTAGTCTTTGGGGTCGAAGCCGATTTCGCCGACGGACGTGGCGATGCGGGGGGCGTTGCGGACGAAGCGGCTGTAGACTGCGGCGTCGGTGAAGGTTGCTGGTTCGCCTTTGGAGAGGCGCTCTTGGTTGAGGTGGCTGGCGATGTCGCTCCAGAGTAGCTTTTGATCTTGGCGAAGAGTCTTAATAAGGATGTTCTCGGGATCCTCTTCGACGAGGGGGCGGGTGCTGGTTTTCTTGTCCTGAGGCATGAGTACGGAGATGTTGTTCTCGACTTCTGCCTTGGTGGCTTTCGCGCGCTGGAGTCCGTCCATGACGCTATATTTGTATGGGCCTTGGGTTCTCCGGCGATTGTGAAAGAAACTTCCGTGGGCAGGGAAGGCGTGGTCAGAAGCTTCTCCGTCTTCTGGTTCAAACAATGGAGATTCCGCTCGGTTACTGGTTGGCGCGACCGAGGGATGGAGCGATTGGGAAGAAGGATATTGATAGCTGCCTGAGAGGTATAAGTACTATCCAGTACAACAGTGTCTTACTAGACTCACTTGGGCTCTCGGTGGCGGTGCTCAGGTGAGAGAGTGGGCCACTGGCGCTCGTGATCTTTTGGCCCCGTGCAGTCTTGATCGTTCCTATCTTCACTCCGTCCTTTTTGAATCGCTTCTTACCGCTGCGAAACATCGTGTCTTCCCCAGCAGCGTCAAAGAAGAAA
>Ga0265798_10009464_pt1 | contig 12187 bp, 11 predicted proteins | sample P3T30metagenome_FD_192430 | JGI IMG/M metagenome (GOLD analysis project Ga0265798, IMG submission 192430) | Plant litter microbial communities from East Loma Ridge, Irvine, California - P3 T30 | ecosystem: Environmental > Terrestrial > Plant litter > Unclassified | place: USA: California... | reverse complement strand
GTCGGGCGTCGGCAAGTCGGTGCTGCTGTCGATGCTCGCGCGTTGGACCGCGTGCGACGTCGCGGTGATCGGGCTGATCGGCGAACGCGGGCGCGAAGTGCAGGAATTCGTCGAGGACGATCTCGGCCCCGAAGGTCTCGCGCGCAGCGTCGTCGTCGTCGCGACCTCGGACGAGCCCGCGCTGATCCGGCGGCAGGCGGCGTGGACGACGCTCGCGATCGCCGAGCATTTCCGCGACCAGGGCCTCAACGTGCTGTGCCTGATGGATTCGGTCACGCGCTTCGCGATGGCGCAGCGCGAGATCGGCCTGGCGAACGGCGAGCCGCCTGCGACGCGTGGCTATACGCCGACCGTGTTCGCCGAGCTCCCGCGGCTGCTCGAACGCGCAGGGCCGGGGGTGCCGGGGCAGGGGACGATCACCGGCGTGTTCACCGTGCTGGTCGACGGCGACGATCACAATGAACCCGTCGCGGACGCGGTGCGCGGAATTCTGGACGGGCATGTCGTCATCACGCGGCGCATCGCCGAACGCGGGCGGTATCCGGCGATCGACCTGCTCAAGTCGGTGTCGCGCACGCTGCCGCATTGCCTGACCGACGACCAGAACCGCATCCGCCTTGCGGCACGAGCGCTGCTCGCGACACATGGTGACATGGAGGAAATCGTCCGGCTGGGGGCCTATACCGCGGGGGCGAACCCCGAGGTCGACCGCGCGATCCGCATCGCGCCGCAGATCGAGGCGCTGCTGACGCAGACCCGGCAGGACCGCGGCGATGCGGCCGAAGCCTTTGCGGCGATGGCGCAACTGATGGAGGGGACCGATGCAGACACCCTATGACGCAGCGCTTCGTGCGCTCGACCGCGAGATGGATGTGCTGACGCAAGTGATCGCGGCATCGTCCGCGCGGCTCGGCGAGGCACGGATGCTCCACCACGCGCTGACCGACCGGATCGCAGACGAGGCACGGCTGGCAACGGCGGACAGCGGGTTGATCGGCGATGCCTATTTCGTGCGTGCGCGTGGCGAACGCGACCAGCGCGCCGCCGACGCGGAGAGCGCGGCGATCGAACTCGACTTGCTGCGGCACCGCGCGGCGCGGCATTATGCCGCGATCCGCGCGGTCGAATCCGCCGCTGACCAGTTCCGCACCGAGGCGCGCCAGGCGGACGACCGCCAGCAACAGGCGATGGTCGATGATATCGCCGCGGCGCGCTTCGCCCGATTGCGGCGCTTGCAACGGACCACGCCGCGATGACGGTACCGCTCGGCCCCGCAGGCGACGCAGCGCGCCTTACGCCGACGCAGCGCGCCAATCTGATCGAAGCAGCGGCGCACGGCGCGATGACCAACCGGCTGTGGCAAGCTGCGCTCGGGCAGGGGGATCGCACCGCCACGCTTGACGGATTGCCCGTTCAGTCCGACGCGCACACCGGCGATCCGCTGGCGCGCTATGCCGATCGGGTCGATCTCTCCAATCTGATCGCGCTGTTCGATGCGCGGCATGGCGGCACCGCGCAGGCGACGTTCGGCGAGCCAACCGCCGTGGACGCTGCGTCTTGTCCGCCCGAGGGCACGGTGCGCAACCTGGGGCCCAATGCGGTCCATGCCGACAGCTTGCGGGCGGCCGCCGCGCGGTCGGGCATTCCTGACACTGCGCTCGCCGCGATCGTGCAGGCGGAGGCGGCGAAGGATTCGGGCGGGCGCTGGAATTGCTACTCGCGCAATCCGCGATCGAGCGCGGCGGGGCTCGGACAGTTCCTCGGCGGCACATGGCAGTCGCTCGCGCAGAAGCCAGGGACTTGGCTCAACGCTGCGGCACGGCAGCGCGGCTGGCTCGACGATCGCGGACGGGTCCGGCCGGAGTCGCGCGCGGCACTGCTGGCGTTGCGCTACGATTCGACCGCGGCGATCCACACGATCGCGGATTATGCGCGGAGCAATCTCGACACGATCCGACGGGCGGGCGTGTCGGTCGGCAACGACCCTGCGACGATCGCGCGGTCGGCGTATCTCGGCCATCACTTGGGGCCGGGCGACGTCGTCCGCTTTCTCCAGGGCGGGCTGGGCGCGACACGCGCGCGCACCCTGCTCGCTGCCCAGATCGGCACTGGTGGCGCCAGTCGCGCGATTGCCGCGACGGGGGATGCGAGCGCCGCGCACCGCGCGTGGCTGACCGCCTATGTCAGCCGCAACGTCCAGCCGATGCGGTTTGCCTGACCCGTTCATCGGCGGTTTGCAGGGCGTCATCCTATAGGATGGCTACCGGTGAGCGTGCGATAAATCACCATAATACAGCGGGATAACAACGATCCGTATCGTCCGACCCGGGGAAGTACGTATAGGACGTTTATGACCCCGTTTAACGCCCGCCGCCATGGTCGGGGCAACGGGAACAGCGACGGTGCGGCTCCCGAACGTCTCCGGGGGAGCTCATGTCCAAGACCACCATCGCGCTTGAAAACGCTGTCGCAGAGGTCATCGCAAACCGTCCCGCGCCCGGCTCCGTGCCGACCATGCGCCAGCGGATTCTCGCCGACCGCGCGTTTGCGGCGGTGCTCAAGATCATCGCGCCAAGGATCCGGCATTTCATCCGCCAATATGGCCTGACTGGGCATTGGGACGATGCCGAACAGTGCTGCGCGATCGGCGTCCACCGCGCGATCGAGGCGTATGACCCGGCGCGCGCGCAATTCACCACCTTCGTCAACTGGCAACTACGCGGCGAATTGCAGAGCCTGCGCTTCCGCCTGATGACCGACCAGCGCCAGTCGGCGCGGCGGGTCGAGGCGACCACCGTGTCGCTCCACGCCGCGACGATCGGCGCGGACGGCGAACCCACTTCGCTGGAAGCGATGATCGAGGACGAGGGCGCGCTCGACCGCACTGAAGCGGGGGTCGACGGCATGATGGCGGACGATCTGCGCACCGCGTTGCTCGACGCCTATGTCGCGCAGCTTCGCGACGTCGGGATCGAACAACTCAAGCGTAAGGCGCGCGCGGTGCGCTCGGTCCATGCCGATACGCCGTCGCTGCCGCGCTTCCGCGCCAAGCCCTCGACCCCCGATCCGGTCGATCTGGCGGACCTCGAGACGCGGATCGCGACACAACGCGCGCTGGTCGAGCGTCGGTTAAGCGACGACACGACACCCGGCGACGACACCGAAACCTGCCCGATCGAGCGCGAACGGATGCGCCAGGTTGCCAAGCGTGCCGCACGCGTCGTCGCGGAGATCGCAACCACCGATCCGCGTTTCGCCGGCTTCGCGGATCGTCGCAAGCCACTGCCGCGTCGTCGCAAGACCGACCACGGTGCTGCCGAAACCTCGATCCTCCCCGATTCCCGCGCGCCGCACAACGCGCTTGCGCGCGTGATCGTGCTCGATCCTGCCGCGGTCGATGCGATCGAGGGCAGCGACCCGATCGAGCGCACGCTGGAGACCTTGCGCGGCGAATTGCCGCCTTACGGCATCGCCGCCCCGACCAGCGATCGGCTGCAGTGATGCGTAGCGCCATGTCGCGGTCCTGGCCCGACCAGCCGGGTGATCCCGCGTACGGCGTCGACGACTCTTTCGGGTGCGTGCTGCTCCCGCGCGGCGACGCGATGCTGGACCGAATCTCGGCCAATTTCTGCCTGGCGATCCGCCCGCTGTTCACCGCGATCGATCCCGCGGTCGACCCGGTGCTGATCGCAACGGTGTGCGACGCGCGGGCGGGGGGGATGCGGTTACGTTGCTGGGACCGGGGTTTGCGCGCGCGCGATTTGCCGCTCGATCCGGGCCGTCGCCGCGATCACGGCATCATCCGGACCGCAACGATCCTGACCGAACTCCTGTCGGTGCGCTGGCCCAAATCAGCGCGGCCGAACCGGATCGGCGTTCTGACCGATGGAACCGGGGTCGCCGTCGCACCCGAAGATCCGTGCCCCAACCAGCCGGGCTGGATCGACCGCAGGCTCGCCGACCCGCGCGGGCTGACCGCATTGAAACGCTTTGCCCCCGATGGCGGCCTGGCGCTGTTGCAGGCGCCGCGCCTGGCGGGCGCGGCGTCGCACTAACCGGCGGAATGGAGCATTTACCGTCTGTACGCGCCGTTCTATGGTTCGGATGGGGTATGCTTGCGCAGCAGGCACGAATTGAAGGTATGGTGGCTTGGCGGAAGCTGAAAAGATGCCTCATGCAAAGCTGCCGGTGGCGATCGATCCGTTCCGTGCCGTGGTTTTTCCCAACCGCGTCCGCGAAGCGCGACAGCGCGCTGGCTATGCCCGGCTGTTGCCCTTTTCCGGTCGTGTCGCCGATATTCCGTATATCCGCCTGTCCAAGATCGAACGCGGCGAAGTCGTCCCGCGCGCGCAGGAGTTCGCCAAGATCGCGCAGGCATTGGGGGTTCGCCCCGAAGACCTGTTGCTCGACGTGGATGCTGCCCATTTTTCGATCGAACGCTGGGCAGCACCCTTTGCCGACCGGCGTGCGCTCGATCTGCCCGAGGAGCAATTCGCCGTGTCACTTGCTGCCGCGATCCGCTGGCGGCGGCAGGCGGACCGGTCGCTGACGATCGCCACGATCGAGCGGGTGTACGGCATCGCGCCCGTCACCCTGTCGCGCATCGAAAACGCGCAGCGCCCGTTCACGCGCTGGAACGAGTTGACGCAGGCCGCGATCTTCGCGCTGTTGGAGGTATCGGACGAGGCGAGCCTGCGCGCGAAGCTGGAGCAATTGTCCACGGACGGAGCGTTGCGCGCGATCCTCGCGGCAATGCAGAACCCCGCGCTGCGTAGCCAGCGGATGCGCGATCGGATGCTCGCGCTGCGCGCGGAGATCGCGAACCTCGGCTGCGATGGCGTCAACGGGGTCACCGTTGCCGCGCCGGTCGCACGGCAGCTTGCGGTGTATGGCGCGTCGGTCGGTGACGGGTTGGTCGCGCGCACGCCAACCGGGCTGACGGTCGCGGATCACGCCGGATCGGGCCCGCGCGCGTTCGGCCTTCGAGTCGGCCGTCCGACGCTCGGCGGCGGATTGCCGGGCAATGCGATCGTCATCGTCGATCCCGATCGCTATCCGTCGGCGGGCGGGCTCGCGGTCGTGCGCGAAGGCGACGTCCAGACATCGTCGGACGAACCCGACGCGAACCCGGACGTGACCGTCGCCACCTATCGCATCGTCGCGGTCACGGTGGACCGTGACGGACGCATGTTTGGTTACAGCACCACGCCCGCGATCGAAGTGGCGTTCGACGAACGACCATCCGAACAGCTCGGCGCCATCATCGGCGCGTATTTCGTCTGAGCACGACCAGATTTCCGCAAACGAGATCTTGCGCGCGTAACGGTTCGTCAACCGGGATGTGACATCGCACCTCCAACGACTATTGCCTTTCGACGGCAGTCGTCGCTTATTGTCGACCATCAGCGAAGCATGGCCGGACGGGAGGATAGTGCCCAATTCAACGGTTGCGCATCTGGCAACAAACCCTGTCCGTCGTTCCAGTCTCATCGCCAGCCTGTCGGTCTGTGTGGTCAGCACGACGGTTGCGCTGCTCGGATGGTCGCTCGATCTCCCGCGTCTGCTGGATTACGGTTATGCCGCGCTGCCCGCGCAGCCCGACGACGTCGCCGGTCTGTTGATGGTATGCGCCGCGTTCATCGCAACGCTGCGCCCGGCACCCACCTGGCTGATCGCGACATTGCTGTTCGGTAGCACGCTGATCGCCTTTCTGTGCCTGTTCAACCATCCGTTGACTGCACCGGAATCGCTGCACGGCGGGATCACGCCCGCGATTCTTATTCTGCTGGTGATCAGCGTCGCGCTGTTACGGATGCGGCGAGTCGATCTCATGCGAGTCGCCGCGCTGACCGCCGCGCTCGCAGCAAGCCTTGCGTTGCTCGCCGCAAGCGTGACGCTGCACCTGGCGGGGGTGTTGCCATCGCCGGGATCGGTCGGGCACCCGATCGGACTCGCGCTGGCCTTGCCGATCGCGATCACCGCGACCGTCCTTGCGGCGGCGGTGCTGGTCGAGGCGTGTGACGGCGCGCTCGCGGTGCTGGCACAGCCGGAGCAGCCCGGCTGGCGCAACCTGCATTACGTGCTGCCGTTTATTTTGATGACGCCGACGTTGATCGTCGTGGTGCAGGGGATGCTCGTCCCGCCGCCGCCCGACCTGATCCCGCTGATAGCGGTCGTGCCGCTCGAGACGGTAATTCTCGGCACGGTGATCTGGTGGCTGGTCACCGGCCTGGTCACCGAGCGCCTGGCGACGCGCGAGTTCGCGCGGGCGCTGGACAACGGCCCGATCGTCATGGTCGACGGTGCCGGGACGATCGTCCATTGGTCGCGCGGATGTGAGGCGTTGTACGGCTGGCCGGCCGCGCTCGCGATCGGGCAGAACAAGTATGCATTGCTCCACTCGCGCACGCTGGACGGCACTCCGCCGCGACATACCGTCGCGCACGGCGCGGTCGGCGGCACCGAATTGATCGAACGCCACCGCGACGGGCATGAATTGCGCGTACTCGAACAGGCGCGCAGCGCACAGAGCGGCAATACCCGGGCGGTCCTGTCGATGAGCGACATCACCGCGCGCGCCGCCGCCGAACGCGCGCTCGGCGATAGCGAGGCGCGATTGCTGCTTGCAGCACAGGCCCATTCGATCGGCGTGTTCGAATGGGACGCGCGCAGCAACGCGATCCACTGGGTCGGCAATACCGAGGCGATGCTCGGGGTGCCGCCGGGTACGATCCGCGATTATGCGAGCTGGGCAGCGGACGTTTTCCCGGAGGACCGCGAGACGATCGAGCGGCGCATGGCGGCGGCGATCTGGGCGAAGGCGGATCGTTTTTCCTTCACTTATCGCATGCGGCGCCCGAATGGGGAGGTCCGCGTGATCGAAGGATCGTCGCGCTGTTTCTACGACGAGGAGGGGCACCCGGATCGCGCGATCGGGGTCAACATCGACGTTACCGACCGCGTCGTCAACGAAACGCAATTGGCCGCGCGCGAGGCGCAATTGCGGTCTGTGCTCGAAACCGTGCCCGATGCGATGATCGTGATCGACGAGAAGGGCGTCATCCTGACCTTCAGCCCCGCCGCCGAGCGGCTGTTCGGCTATGCCGCGCGTCAGGTGGTGGGGGCGAACGTCGCGATGCTGATGCCCGACCATCACGGTGCGCATCACGACGATTATCTCCGTCGCTATCGTGAGACCGGCACGAAGCGCGTGCTCGACCGGATGCGCTTCCTCACCGCGCGCCGCTCGGACGGGCAGGAGATACCGATCGAACTGCGCGTGGGCGAGGCACGCTATGCCGACGTCCGGGTGTTCACGGGGTTCGTCCGCGACATATCCGAACGCCTGGAGTCCGAGGAGCGCCTTGATTCGCTGCGCAGCGAGCTGACGCATGTCGGACGGCTCAATGCGATGGGGGAATTGGCCGCGGGGCTCGCGCACGAGATCAACCAGCCGCTGACCGCGATCGCCAATTACCTCGCGGCGGCGCGTCGCGGGGTCGTGCAGACTGGAACCGAGGGTGGGCAGGATTTGGCGATGCTGCTCGAACAGATCACCGCGGCGGGCGAACAGTCGCTCCGCGCAGGCGAGATCATTCGCCGGATGCGCGATTTCGCGGCACGGCATGAAACCGACTCGCGCGTCGAACCGGTCGAAACCGCGATCCGCGAGGCGAGCGCGCTGGTGCTGGTCGGCTACGAGCGGCTCGACGTCACGATCTGCTACGATCTCGATCCGCAGGCGGACCATATGCTCGCCGACCGCATTCAGATCCAGCAAGTGCTCGTCAACCTGCTGCGCAACAGTCTCGATGCGCTGTACACCATGCCCAAGGACAAGCGGCGAATCCAGGTCGCGACGCGCGCGGTTGACGCGGAATGGATTGAGATTGCGGTATCGGATTCGGGGCCGGGGATCGCCGACGTGATCCTGTCACAACTCTACATGCCGTTCACGTCGACCAAGGGAGAGGCGGGCATGGGGATTGGCCTGTCGATCTGTCGACGGATTGTGGAAGCGCACGGCGGCAGCCTGCGCGCCGAAAATCTGGCCGCGGGGGGCGCTGCATTCCGCTTCACCGTCCCGCGTGTCGTCATCACGCCGGGGGGCCAACACCGATGATGCGAAGCGTTTATGTCGTGGACGACGACGATCCCGTGCGGCTTTCGCTGCAGACGTTGCTCCAGCAGATCCCGGGGCTGGTCGTCCGCGGCTATCCCTCGGGCGATGCGTTCCTGGCGGCGATCGACGCGGAGGATCGCGGCGTGCTGCTGCTCGATTTTCACATGCCCGGCGCCACCGGGCTGGACGTGTTGCGCGCGCTCCAGCCGATGCGCGAACGCTTCGTGGCGCTGATGCTGACGGGGCGCGGCGACGTCGGTATAGCGGTTCAGGCAATGAAGGCGGGCGCGTTCGATTTTCTTGAAAAGCCGTATGATCCGGACCAGCTTCTCGAGGTGATCGACGCGGCGTTCTGCCGGTTCGAAGACGCCTGCGCGCGCAACGCCCGGGTCGAGCAGGCGCGGAGCCGCGTCGCGACCCTGTCTCCGCGCGAACGCGAGGTGTTGCTCGGGCTGATCGAGGGGCGCGCGAACAAGGTGATCGCGCACGATCTGGACCTGTCGCCGCGCACGGTCGAGATCTACCGTGCCAACATGATGGAGAAACTCGACGTCGGCAGCTTGTCCGAGGCGCTGCGGCTGGCGTTTGCGGCGGGGCTGGTGACGCCCGCCTGATCCCCGTCAGGCCCGATCCCGTCAGGCTGCGAGCGACTCGGCGGCGAGCCCTTCCAGGATCGCGCGGTTGACGCCGATCAGCGGGTCGATCGGCTCGCGTCCGGCGACGACATCGCTGGTGAAGCGGTCAACCCATAGCCCGATCGAGATGATTCCTGCGCGCAAACTGTCGGGGAGCGCATTGCCCGGCGCCCCGCAGGCGGCGGCGAAGGTGTTCCACATCTCGCGGTTGCGGTGGAGCACCGGCATCAGCCGCGCGCCGTTGAGCCCGTGGTCGCGCGCCGCGATCATCTCGCCGACTATCTGGCCGATCAGGCGGCGCTCGGTGGCGCGGGGACTTTCGACGATCGTCCGTGCGCGACGATAGGCTTCGACCGACATGAACGCTCCTGCAACTGGATTTCGCCCTTCATTCTAGGCGGGCGCACGGGCGGTCGGTCGCCTGTGCGGGGCATCGCGGGCAACGCCAGTGAAAACCGCCCCCCCGCAACCGGCGACCGCGACCGCGCTCTATAATCTGCCAGACCGCGCTGTCGCAGGTCGGAAGGGGGATAGGCACCGCATATGCTGAACGGCGTAGGTTTCGTGATCATCCTCGCCTGCGTCTTCGGGAGTTTCCTGCTGAGCGGGGGCAAGATGGAGATCATCCTGCACGCGCTGCCGCACGAGATGCTGGCAATCGCGGGGGCGGCGATCGGTGCGTTCATCGTGTCGAACCCGTTCGGCGTGGTCAAGCAGGCGGGCGGGGGGCTGCTCCGCTCGTTCAAGGGCAGCCGCTGGAAGGACCAGGATTACCGCGATCTGCTGACGCTGCTGTTCGGGCTGCTAGTCACCTTCAAGAAGGGTGGCGCGACCGCGATCGAACCGCATCTCGACACGCCTTCCGACAGCCGCCTGTTCAATCGCTTTCCGCGGTTGCTCAAGGACCATCACCTGATCGATTTCATCTGTGATTACCTGCGGATGATGACGGTCAACTTCGAGGATCCGCATCAGCTGGCGGAAGCGATGGAGAATGACATCGAGGCGCACCACCACCACGAACTCGCGCCGCAACATGCCCTGCAGGCAATGGCCGACGGCCTGCCCGCGATCGGCATCGTCGCGGCCGTGCTCGGCGTGATCAAGACGATGGGGTCGATCGACAAGCCGGTCGAAGTGCTCGGCGCGATGATCGGCGGCGCATTGGTGGGGACGTTCCTCGGCGTGCTGCTCGCTTACTGCTTGGTCGGTCCGCTCGCAGCCAAGCTGCTGCAGATCGTCGAGGCGGACGGCAAGCCGTTCGTCATCGCCAAGACTGCCATCGTCGCGCACGCCCAGGGCATGCCGACCCAGGTCGCGATCGAGATCGCGCGCCGCGCCACCCCGTCGGAGCATGCCCCGACGTTCCAGCAACTCGAGACCGCACTCGACGAGGCAAAAAATGACCTTAACGCTCAACCAGCCTGATCCCGGCAGCGCGGTGGACACGATCCACTTGCCCGCGCACGGCACCACCGTCACCGCCGAGGACCTCAAGGTCCGGCTCGTCCTCGCCGCCAATCTCGGCGACCGGGTCATCGTCGATGCGAGCGGCGTCGAAAGCGTCGGGCAGGCGGTGCTTCAGTTGCTGATCGCCGCGCGGATCGACGCGCAGGCGGCGGGTCAGGCCTTCGCCATCACCAATCCCAGCCCAGCCTTCACCGCGCGCATTGCGGCGCTCGGTCTTAATCACACCCTGGCGATCACCGCCGAGGAGGACGTTGAATCGTGAGCAAATTGATTCTGACCGTCGATGATTCCGCCAGCATGCGGATGCTGTTGAAAACCTCGCTCACCGCGCAGGGGTTCACCATAGAATCCGCCAATGACGGGGTCCACGGGCTCGCCCGGATGCACGAGGTGCAGCCCGACCTGCTCATCACCGACATCAACATGCCCGAGATGGACGGCTTCGAGCTGATCGAGGCGGTGCGCGCGCTGCCGCAGTTCCGCGGTACGCCAATTCTCGTGCTGTCGACCGAATTCTCGGACGAGAAAAAGGCACGCGCGCGCTCGGCGGGCGCAACGGGATGGATCACCAAGCCGTTCGAGGCGGCCAAACTGGGGGCGGCGATCCGTCGGGTGTGCCCATGAGCGACGAACTCGACGAAATCCAGGGCATCTTCTTCGAGGAATGCACCGAGGGATTGCTCGCCGCAGAACAGGGGCTGGCGGCGATGCAGGGGGGCGACACCAGCCCGAAGACGATCGCCAGCGTGTTCCGCGCGGTCCATTCGATCAAGGGCGGCGCCGGCGCGTTCGGCCATGCCGCGCTGACCGCCTTCGCGCATCGCTTTGAGAATGTGCTCGACGAGATTCGTGCAGGGCGGATCGCGCCGACGCAGGGGGTTATCACGGTGATGCTCGGTGCGTTTGACCGATTGTCGGATCATGTCGCCGCCGCACAGGGGACGATGGGCCTGCCCGACGATGCTGCCTCGCTCGCGGCGCTGGAGGCGATCCTTGCCGGGCAAGGTGCCGAGCCCGCCGCGCCGGTCGAGATCCCGGCACCGGTCGAGCCGCCGGTCGTCGTCGAAGCGATCGCGCCGGACGATATCGACCCGTTCGGGTTCGAGCCGGTAACGGTCGCGATCGAGGATTTTGCCGAACCCGAGGCCGAAGACGCGTTGGCGATCCCCGTCGAGTCCGACTGGACGATCCTGTTCGCGCCGTCGCGCGACGCGATGGCCAATGGGGCGGAGCCGATTCTGGTGATCCGTGAGCTCGAGGGTCTGGGCGCGCGCGTTACCGATGTGGACACCAGTGCGCTTCCGCCGCTTCGCGATCTCGACCCCGAAAGCGCTTATCTGCGCTGGACGATCAGCTTGCCCGGTGATGTCGCCGAGGAACAGATCGGCGACTGTTTCGATTTCGTCGCGCCGGACTCGATCGTCGAGGTCATGCGGACCAGCAGCGAGCCGCTCGCCCCCGCCGCCGCCGCGCCCGCGCCCGCCCCCGCCCCCGCACCCGTGACGGCGCCGTTGCACGCGCCCGGTGCGATCCACGACCTGCTCCACCGGGTCGAGGCGGCATCGCCCGCGATCGTGGCGGCCGCAACCCCGGCGGCGGCGACCAAACCGGCGGAAGGACCCGTCAAGCAGGACCCCCGCACCGCGGAAGCCGCATCGCAGACGATCCGCGTCGACCTTCACAAGCTCGACATGCTGCTCAACCTGGTGGGCGAGCTCGTCATCCGCGGGTCGATCCTGTCGGACCGGCTGTCCCCGGCGGACCAGCAGCGCGTCGAACTGCCCGAACAGGCCCGGCTGACGCGCGAGATCCAGGACACGGTGATGTCGCTGCGCGCGCAGCCGATCCGCCAGGCGTTCAACCGCGTGCCGCGGATGCTGCGCGACCTGACCGCCGAAACCGGCAAGCAGGTCGTGCTCGAGACGCAGGGCGAGACCACCGAAGTCGACAAGGGCGTGAT
>Ga0265798_10009462_pt1 | contig 12187 bp, 5 predicted proteins | sample P3T30metagenome_FD_192430 | JGI IMG/M metagenome (GOLD analysis project Ga0265798, IMG submission 192430) | Plant litter microbial communities from East Loma Ridge, Irvine, California - P3 T30 | ecosystem: Environmental > Terrestrial > Plant litter > Unclassified | place: USA: California... | reverse complement strand
GGCTGCGTGGCTTGTGTAAAAAGGGCGAAACATGCGAGTTCCTCCACGAGTACAACCTACGACGAATGCCCGAGTGCTCCTACTACGCTCGAACACAGACGTGCTCTAACGGTGACGACTGTCTCTATCTCCACATCGACCCCGAAGCCAAGCGCCCATCCTGCCCACATTACGACCGAGGCTTCTGTCCACTAGGGCCATACTGCGCACTCAAACACAACAAGAAGGAGAAGCTGTGCCCGTTCTACCTCTGCGGATTCTGTCCCGAAGGAAAGGGCTGCAAGTACGGCGCACACCCACGGTTCCCGACTGAACTCAAGAAGCCCGAGGTGCGCGTGGAGAAGAGCCCCGAGGAGCTTGAGGCAGAGCGGATAGAGCGCGAGCGCGAGATGATGAGGAGAGAAGAGGAGGACCGCGAGCGCGACGAGAGGAACGGCCATCAAGGCGGTCGCGGTTTTAGGGGCAACTGGGATCGCAAGAAGCGCGGAGGCCGGAGGGGCAGGGGTGGCAGAGGACGTGGGGAATACTGATTGGCTATCATCTGGCTCGCTGGAGCCTCGGAATGCTACAAAACGCCCTTCGTTTGGGTGGTGACCGACTATCGCGCCCGGCGCGTATCGGGCTGGAGCTGAGAAATTCGAGACGGAAAGGATAGTGATACCCCAAAGCTTGATTGTGGTATCAAGCGCTGAGCAACCGAGCTGTTGACTTGGACGGCCATCCAGTGATCTAAGTTTGAAGCCTGGGTCGACTTTGAAAAGGCAGATGTACAAGGACGATTGGCTGATGGTGTTCACGGCGGGAACATACCGCGGGCCTCAGCGCCTGATCAAGAGGAGATGAGTTCGGCATATAGTACTATTATTACATGGCTTCTGGATGTGGTCCGTTATGACTGATTTAACATGTCTGTCTTTGACCGAAGCAAACTCCTGATCAACCATAATTACATACATGCTGGCTTGTCATTAATGTGCTGTCCGTTCACATGTCAGGTCAACCTGGGAAGCATAGTGGAGACTCTTGCCTAGCTCCGTTCTAGCGCACCCAGATATCGCTCAGCTCACCTGCAGAGTGCTGGTGCAACCCCAAATCATCACTTGCAGCCCAGTTTCGACCTTACTTCATCACATTCATCGGGAATCATTCTTTCCGCGCATGCTAGACGCCGTCTCACAGGAAACCAGCCGCCACGGTTCAGCGGCGACGCGAAGCCATGAGCTGGCCACATCAGCTCGTACTCCAGGGCTTCAATCGGCGCTTGTGATCTCATATCCTCCTACCCAAGTGGTAGCCAATGCCGAAGATAGTGACTGTTGCACAATCATTTTCTCTACACTCACCACTCAACCGCATAGGGCAGGTTAGACCATCTCTGCGTTCAGGACTGGCGAAAGACATCGTCTTTATCTTTAGCAGGTTGACCGGAAGCTCTGAACACCTATCGCAGCCATCCATCAGCCTTGCGAGTGAGTTGCGGTGGCCTGGTGTAGAAGGCGCTCAAGTCTTCCCGGCGCTTCTGCTCTCAGTATACATGGAATGTGTTTACCGTGCCTCTTGTCTCGTCGAGTTCAAATTGACGTTGTGGTCGCACAGATTCCTTCTCGATGTCGGCGGCGCAGGCTGTCCGCCAGTGGCTTTGCAACTCCACCACCCCTGAAGCTTCGACCTGCAGCTATATGGGCGTCTGCCCCCGCACTCTATCAGCAACGATCGAATCAGCGACAATCTTTCCATCGCAGCAGCCAGAGATAGCTTCGCAGTAAGCGCGAGTCAAGCACCAGACCTTCTTTAAGGCTCAGCCGAACACCACGTGTTGTCGAAACCCGGCTATCAGGTCGACATTGTCTCTTCCCTAAGCCGACCAACTTGGCGATGAGTTGATATTATCAGAGCAGATGACGCGGTTGCTTCTCGGTGGCCCAATGAGTATATAGTCTCGAGGAATGGCATCGCACCTCAATCTGAAAAGGAACTGCAAGCCCTACTCACACGAACCCAGTCGACATATCCGAGAACTCCGAGAAAAGTATCGAAGCACTCTGTCATATCAAGCGATCCAATAGCGCGGCTTGTTTGTCTTTGCAACAGACTCTGAACCTTCGCCCTTTGCCATACGCAGGCAACATTCTCGTACTTCAGTGGATTTCGCTTTTGTCCTCGTTCATTCAATGCGCGTTTGAACCCTCACCACTGCGTTCCATGTCGCACTAACTCTCTGCAGTCCATCGGGCCAATGGCAACCAACCCGGTCACTTACCCGATGTCCCCACAGTCGTCCTCGGCACAACAAACCCCGAACAACCTGGTCAACCACTCGACGTTGAACAACGGAGGATATCCCGAGCTCGCCTCCTTTTTCTCGCAATGTAGCAGGTCTCTGCACCTGCGACGTTTTTCCGCCCTAGCAGCACGCCTTCTACTCTACCGCCAGCATGAGTTGATAGTGTTGGAAAGAAGACTGAAAACGCTTGAATGCAAGGACGCTCAAGACAATGACCGCGATAAACGACTCTTCTCGGAGAATTACGCTCTGCTCAAAAAACAGAGTCGTGCCACGGGGATTCCTGATACACAGTACGAGGTATATGAGACACTCAAATCAGAGATGAAAGAATATGGTACGTACCGGTCGCTGATGTCACGTACGACCTAAATTGACTTTAGCAGAAGAAGCACTCCTTCGCTTTGAGCGCCTTGCTAAAAAAGGATATGATATAACAGAACTTGAGTTCCTCCAAGGGTTCATGGATGAACACATAACTCTTTCGGGGAGCGATTCCACAGCTTGGGGTTCTACGGATGAACCCACAGACCATGCACCTGATCTAATCCAAGTCGTGGATCAGCGAAGTCCTAGTACGATGGGAAAATTCTTCCGGGATAAGTTCTTGCTATGGATGCCACGCTCTCCAACCCTTCAGAGACTTGTGATTGGATCCACGACGGCACCGGACAAATGGGGTCACTACAATTTCAGCAATCGCAGATTCGAAGTCATCTCGCTGTTACTAGGTAACCTCGCCACTTCGATCTTGATATACGTGGCGGTGACGTCGCTATATCTCACAGCTGGCAGCGCGGCCCGTATCGCTGGAGTGATCATTATTGCTGCAACCATTACAGCTTGCAGTGTCTTGTTCCAGAATCAGCAATTCATTTCCATGATTTCCACGTAATTCCACCTCCTCCGTTTATCTGAAAGTCCAGCTAACAGTTATAGGGTATGCGCTGTCCTGGTAACCTTGTTAATGAACGACGGCCCTCGACAACCCCGATCTACGCAGACTGAGGCAACAGTCGCTACCTAGAATGGTAGATACACACCCCGAAGTCGAAACGCATGCGGTATGGCCCTTTGAGACACGCGGCAGCGTCTCAGAAGTTTGGCCGGATTTTATTATGTCTAGAAAACATGGAGGCAGTGAGTAAATGTAATACACGGAGACTGTCAGTGGGTGACAATGCGACCGCGCACGAGCCTTGATTGACTCTGGACCGAAGCGTCACGCACTAGACCGACATCGGTCGCTGTGGCGTTGCCTTTCCCACATTTAGCGTCAGCCGAGTGCCTCTCGCGCACATCAGGATGAGAAACGTATATCCAGAGACCTTCCCACTGTCAAGAACTCTACGAACTTCATACCAACCATTCTTTCGCGGCAGATTTCAGCTTACCTTTTGAGCCGAGCGGCTTTCTTGTCGGGCAGTTGCCTGCATGATCAAGACATGCGACACCCTGGAGGAGGACCAGAACGTTCGGAGCCCAGACGGTGCTTTGACCAGGGGTTGTCGGCCAAGCCAAAGTGGTGAGAGGCTATAGGCCTTTGCGGCTTGATCTGTGGAAGGTTGAAATAACCCGAGAGCATCGTTCCGCCTGAAGTTGAGGTTATAGAAGTCTCAACACCATCAATTCTTCTTCCACTCAAATGTACGAGTCCTAAGTAGCCAGAAACTCTGATGCTGCAAACACAAAAGACTGGGGCTGCACAGCTCGACACTCTGGACATGGTCGCTGTGCATGCCTAGGGGGCTTTTACGGCATCGCGCATCCGGCTGTGCATTTCGATATGCCAGCTCGACTTCTCATCGCTCGCTTACTTGTTCGAACAAACCAAATTCAGGACGATAAATTTCCTGACCGGAGACCGCCCTCTACCCTCCAGCTTCACGGCCGCACACAACCGCCTTCAGCACTGGGAACATCTTGCCGAATTGAACAAATATGAGGTCGGCAGTACAGTCAAATGACTGCGTAGCCACAGTTGACTGGCAGCGGAGACGAGGTAAGATGTTATAGTTCATCATGTCATCCAGGATTTTTACTGATACTGGAGTTCAGATTTGCTGAAGGATCCAGCATACAGGGCCAAATTCGCGTACCGAAAAAAAGCTGCGCAAGAAGCGGACAAAGTCGCGTCGACTGTGGACCGTGGATCATCCAGCAACACTCAGCTACCACACTCTACGGCAGCTACCACACCGCCTCATTCTACGTTCCCGAGCCAACAGGGCGCGTCATCTAGTTCCCCTTGAGTCTCTCGCGACCACATAGGCCTTACTGGATTGTGGCTATGGGGTTTAGTGACCTCGGAAGATTTGTTACCCTGGTTACCTGCATTGGCATCGAGTCAGAGACCTCACCGGTCAGCAAGCATTTGGCAAGAGCGGTGGCACGGGCGGAGACAACCTGGTAATGATAACCAGTAGTCCGACCCCGCAAGAGTCTTAGCCCTAACAGGCGATGGCGGCTTTGGAAGGCTTCAATCGGACAATATGTAGCCATCGACGTCACCAAAGGCAATGAAGTACAGAATTTCACGCGGCTCTGCCAGTTCATGTCAAACCTTTTCCATTGCTCTCTCCAGCCGGCTCACACATTTTCACGTTGGATGATGATGTTGCGTGTGGCTTAAGCCTCAAATTTCGCTTGGTGGGCCTGGACATAGGTCCTCCGAAGAGTTACGAAGGATTCTGAGGCTATCCGCTTTGAGTCCGATACAAGGGTGACACAGATCCTCGAACGGTTGCCGCTCGCGACGAAGGACGATACGCTCGGTTGACGAAAGAGCTGTAGCCCCAGCCGTGGGTTTCTCTCACGTTCAGAGATGAGCCCAGCTTCCTCTATGCTACAGGGAGACCCGCGGACAGGATTTCGGAAGCTTCATGTTAACATTGAACCCACGATTTGGTTGGTATCTGGAGCTGCGTGCTTCGCACGAATAAGGCCCCCGGGCCCGCTTGCAGCTAATGGCGCGTGCCCAGATGCATAGTCCCGACGTTTGTGACGGCCGGGAGCTAGCCAGGGTTGATCATAGAGTAGACAGGCTGATTCGCGTCCCTTCAAGAGCCTGGGAGACGCGGCGAGAGTTTCTAACGCACTCATAACACGTCCAATTCACCACTGCCCATGCTGCGACGTCGCGTTCACAAGGCAAATGCGGCATGAGCACTTCTAGTGTTCTTCTGTGACTTCCTGTCGGTGCCTTACAACCGTTCATGAACACACAGTCCGCTTCCTGAAGCTGCTGAAGGTATATCCAATATCAAACGAGCCACTAGCTAACACATCCTCCGAACCAGATGTTATCAGCTTTCCGAGAGCGGAGTCAGTAATATAGTTCAAGACCGAGCGGCCGTCTTCCTTGCAAGCTACGCTGCACGAGAACCAGGTCCAACCCGTCGCTACACGCAGGCGCCGAACCCTTGGCTCGCCATCCTCGCGCTCGAAAGCCCTTACCAATCACGACAACACACAAACCCCACGCTTATACCCCCACGATCGTACCGAACAGATGGCGAATGTGGAGAGGCTTGCGGCCTGCATGAATCCTTCCGTGTCTCCGGACCGTTGGGCTTGCGCTTGATCTGACGACGTTCCTAGTCATTGCGTTGCTGCGTCGCAGGGGTGGTGTAGCGCGTAAAGCGCATGCGGTGTTGCATGGCGGACGTATACATATCATTGCATGCGGACCAAGAGACGATGCGAAGTGAACGAAAGCCCCAGTGAGCCACAGCGATGGTGAGCAAAGATACACACAAGAACCTAGTTCGCTGATCTTCACAAGGGTCGTGTACATGCGGAGTCTTGGAGGTTCGTCGCGGTTGTCTTCGGACATGGCAGCGAGGCAAGGGATGACGATAGCTTGATGCTTCACTGACGTGCGAACATCATGTATTTACTTCACACGAATGGCACACGTACAGCCGTTCAATGGATGGAGACTTGGTGTCGTCGATAGAGTACAATGGCATGGACTGAAAGGATACAAGGACATTAGAAAGCCGCAGTATCCCACTAGGCTGTTCAATCCCGTCGCAAGAAGCGCCGATGGCGATGCCTCTTCCACCCCCGTGGGCTTCTTCACACTTGACTACATATCCTTTCTCTCGTATTGTGCGACTAGTGATGGAGTCTGCTGCTCCGACGTGCCATTTTTTGCTTCGCGGTGGAGCGAGCGGGCGTGCAGGCGATGCATCCCAGTGTTGACGCAGGCATTTGTGCTTCTTCGAAACTATGGCACGCACACTTTAGCCACCGCACATGGTATTATCATGCAGAACGAGCCGCTGGGTACCTGGTCTGATTCTTTGAAAGCCTTGGTACCTGTGGTTCGAGGATGCCATGCCACTTACCTATTTCCCGTTCGCCGGAGCTAGATTATTGTTAGTTTGTGAGCTTCTATCGATGGGCTATGTACCTACGTAGCTCTGGAGGTGGAGAAATTGGTATCTTGGTACGCGGCATCGTATATAAAGTTGTGATCGGATTATTGTACTTTGCTGGGTGTGAAGAAAGGGTCTTGAAGTATCTGTTTGGGTCTTTGCGGCAGCAGAGGGGAAAGACATATTTATACACTAGTTGCTAGGCGTGCCCGGGCACTACCAAATCTAGGAGGTGATGGAGGATGCGCATACTGCATCACGACACGAGTTCAGGTGCGTTGGCTCATTAAGCAACTACGTTAGCAGCGTCCACCACAAGCCATGCATAGAACACGACTGCCAAAACTGTTAAGATTTGGCTAATTAGATCTTTACAGAATTAGGCAAATCTTAAAAGGTACGAAAGATGCGTATATTGTATTACGACGTGAGTCCGACTCCGGCCAAATTAAGCAATCACGCTAGCAGCGTCCACCGCGAGCAATGCATAGAATACGACTACCAACACTGTTAAGACTTGCCTGATCAGACCTCTACAGAATTAGGAAAATCTTAAAAGGTACGAAAGATGCGTATATTGTATTACGACGTGAGTCCGACTCCGGCCAAATTAAGCAATCACGCTAGCAGCGTCCACCGCGAGCACTGCATAGATCACGACTACCAACACCGTTAAGACTTGTCTAATTGGACCTTTACGGACGCGAACCTACAGAACAGACGCTCTTCGCTCTCTTGGAACAGTTCCATTATCGAAATCGATTATGTCCGTTGTGCTTTCTCTATGATCATGAGACTTCCGCAGCGCTAGGGCGATTGACGGCATGCATTCCAATTGGTATCAAGCTTAACATGCTCTAGAATTCCTTTCAACGTGTTTAGGAAATGATTTTACGATTGAGAATCACTCAGTTATGGCTGGTTCCATATACTACCTTGCATGACTCCAGACCCTCTTTGCGCGCTACGGTTTGCACCGCTTCTTTGTCTTTGCTATGACAATCTAATGCTAAGTTCGCAGTGCTCATAACTCCGTCTTTATAGCTTGTTTTCTATAGTTAAATCTTATCGCAGATGTGTACTGCTGCATACTGTAAACAAAGGTGTTTGGGAAACACACCTGCCTGCATTGCGATTATATACTGTGTTACTTAGCCGTGTCGTGCCTGCGTTGTAGAACTAGCACATTCAACAAATAATAGCCTGTCTAGTGAGAGGGATCATGCTTTCTGTGAACGATAGTATAGACAGTCTCCTGTGACATGGCGAAGCTCGTTTCCAAGGGTGGGTATTGTCGAGATAGCCCGAAGGTACCTAGGTAGATGCAGGCTTTCCCCGTCACCCTGTATACACCACAGCCAACGGTGAGTGAGTGAATCGCGCTGCGACGCGGTTAGTTCGGAACTCCAGGCCTGTTGGTCATGCTTTTTGTGGCTAACGCGATCTGGGTAGTAGGACCGAAGTACAGCCGCCGATAATATGGATAGATGAAGTGCTCTTCGCGCAGTAACATTACTGATGATAACAAGAAATTCGAAGTGTGAAACACAAGTTACAGCAGTGCATGGTGTTTACGCTATTTCGATGAGAAAGCATGGTCTACGCCGAATGTGTACAGCCCTGCGCGCCTGGGGGGGCACTAGCACCTAGCTCACACACCGCCTCCACGCTGCTTCCCTTCATCAATTGTCATCACGCTTCGCTCCTATGAAGATACCTCCCACCGCGAAGAAGGCTGCTGTAATCGCAAACATATCGTTACGTTTCGGCACTGGGACGCACACGACCATGAGGAGCGCAAGCAGAATACCAAGCACACCGAGCATAACGATACGCGTCTTCTCGGATTCGATACAGCTCAGAATGCCTAAGCATATTGCTAGGAACACTGGTACATATATCCCGGTGAGTATGTTGGCGACCATTTGTATCTTGTCAAGCTCAAGGTATCGCTGAGGTGCAACGCCATCCTCAAGGGATCGTTGTTTTAGGACGCGAGTGATCAACTGCGTCACGTACGTATTGACTGATTCGAGGTGCCGGATAACGAAAGCAGTCAAAATGTCCTGCTCATCTAGGTCGCCGTCCTTGAAAGAACATGTATCGGGATGCGACGGAACCTGGGTGTATATGGCCGCCTTCTCCTTGGTTGGTCCAAACAGACCATTCTCGAACAAAGTCTTTCGGGCAGCGAAATGTCGAGCATAGACGTCGGACTGGTGAGGCAAGTTGGCAACATGAGTTGCGAGACAGAGATCTTCGCCTACATCGCTACTGTCAGCACGATGCTTGGCACACAGAACCGGCCAAAACCTACTGTATTGCCGGACCGAGATCTTTAAAACGTCAATCTTGGACCTCAAGACTGGGTGGTCGCGCAAGTAGTAGGCCTGATGATAATCCAGGAGTGTGCGGACAGTCCAGCCAGGATTCTCTGCGCCAATGGTCTCGATAAGTTCATCACATTCCCGACGTAGCTTATCGATTTCCCCCGTTTCGTTGTACAGTATCCAAGTCCACATGTCCAGGTGTCTCCGGAACTTCGCAAGCTCTGGGTTCTCTACAATCTCGCCGTACAGGACGGAGTAGCGGCGCGGAGCCCCTTGCATGATAGCCAAGTTCAGTAGGATTCCCGATGCAGCAATATCGATTCGGCAGGTTTGATCTTGTTCGAAGCTATCTCGGATTGAGGAAGGATAAGAAAGAGTAGGCAGCAGGCCGGTCGATTTCGAGCCCTGAATTGATCGCATTGCGGGGGCCCACGAGTCAGGAAATCGATCTCTATATACCCTGTCCGTTCTGCCTCACGATAGATACCAGCAGGATGACCACGACCTTGATTCTGCCTTCCACTACATAGCATACACCGTTGCTACTGCTTTCCAGCAATGCAGACAATGGCCAATATGGCGTCGCCATTCCAATCAACAAGCAGGCATCCATTACGGACTTCGTCTCGAGTCTACGTGCGACGTGACGGTTGTTGTCACCAAATCAAACATGTACACAACATATTAGTCCTCTCACCGGATGCCACGCCATCAGCTTCCAGATTCCGGATCAGGGCTGAGCACGCTGGTTGGATGCCCGTTGAGTCTGCCGACTATCGGTGAAGGCCGGGGCTTAGGAATCAGAAAGTCATCATCGCGACATTGCCGGATAGAACTTCAACCGCCTCCCAACTTCTCTACTGAATAATCCCGGTGGTGGAACGCATCAAAAGATGAAGAAGGCGGATCTCCGCATATACCAGTGGTACCTAGGTAGACAGCAGTATGACGGCAATGATGTGATATTTCTCTGCGCGCTTCTCCAGCAGATTGAGGGCTGAGTCTTTCGATTAGCTGCGGGCCCGCGGCCCATCCTTGACTCACATCCTTCGACCCCCACGCTTAATTTGGCACAAGAGCAGCGTACCCGAGGTGGAAAAATCGCCACAAGCTGCGTGCATCACTCGTCATTATAGGCATAGGCAAAGCTAACAGCTCAAATGCGTTGTCAACCTCAAAGCCACCAAGCTCAATCATCGTTACCTTTCCCGAGCGTCGATTCTTCCCGGCTTCGATATTGTGGGCGCAGCGCACTGTCCTGCACGCCACCACCGGTGATGCCGGCCAGCATAAGTTCCCGAGCAGCAGGTTCGATATCTGCATCTCTAACACGTCAATACAGGCGGAATATCTGGCGCTACAGACTTGGCCGCATACTCAAGGTCGAAAAAGAGGCGATTGGCTTCATATCCGGATTCGAGTAAGCCGCAGACCACGCATCATAGTGCGTTCAATCGAACACCAACTCCTGAAACTCACCAGAGAACGGACCAATCAAGCATCAATCAACAAGCGATCCGGGAAAAAAGCCCATTACATGCAAGATGCGAGCGTTCCTCTATCTTCTCGTTCACAACTATCTCCGAGCTAGACGAGAAAAGAAAGATGGCGAGCATTCTAGCGTTATACCTGGACCTTTAGGTCGGATTCTCCCTCTCCTGGGGCCAGTCCGGGTCAACGGCAGAGCCGCATCATCTAGACGAGCAACGTGCATGGGGTAAATCAGGCCATCAGTGTACGAAACGTGGCAAGGCGACGCTAGTTCGGAATCGTGAGCACCTGCATGTAGCACAGAGACCGGTGAGCCTGATCGGCGCACACGCCATCACTTAGAATGCATGGAAGACGTAGGGCAACGTATGTAGGTAGCCTGCGTTCTCACCGCTTCGACTATGATGTCTTTCTTATTGCTGTTCAATATTGAATGCTGTTCAGATGACTTCGATACCATAGCCTTGCTCCGCGCTCCGATGCCGTCATATGCCAGATGATCATTGGATGGGATATCAGTGGCTAGGTACAGTGTTCATGCATGAGCTTATCTACCCTGATGACAGGCGTTCACAGCTCTAGGCGCACGACAAGGCTGATCCGATGGTTGAGCCGCGTGTCTCACCCAACCAGTAAGGCCATAAAAGAGGGCGAAAGTCTTCACAACTAAAAAACTCTGATTCGGAATCGCCGTACAAGTGGAATGCTCGTGGCCAGGAGTAACAATGCCGAATCAGCTTGTTGATCTAGCAATGGTATACGGCTAAAAATATGAAATCGCACGCTAGCGAGTAGAAGAAAAATTCGCAATCGTTTTGTTGTGCCACTCTAAGCAATCCAGTACCAGATCTTCTGCCAAACGTTCTTTGGCACGGGTGCGCCAGTAATATCGTCCTTACACAACTCGTTCATCTCCCGCACACCCGTCATAACATCGATGTGCTCGACTTTGATCGCAAACGGCGTCCTAAAGTAGATTTTGTGGCCAGCGTAAAGTACGATGAAGATCGGGATGGTGATGTAAGCGGCAAGGAAGTCAGAAACTGACCAGTTGGCAGGAACAAAGACCTGGAAGCCATTGGTGAGAGTCAGGAGCGATACCACGCCGAGAACGAAGTATGTAAGATACGGCTGAAATGGTGTGCGGTAGGGCAGAGACTCGAGCAAGTTGTTGAAGATCATGGCCTTGCGGAAGCGAATGTATGTGATCATGACAACGATCCAGGCAATAAATCCAGAAATTGTGGAGATGTTGGAGAACCACAAGAAGACCTGGGCGCCGGTGCTGGAGACATTCAGGTACGCAAGGAGTCCGATGGCCCACGTAGCGAGAACAGCCACATATGGTACACCCTTCTTGCTGGTCCTGCCGAAAATCTTAGGCGCTTCTCCGTTGAGAGCCATACCATACAAGACACGGGATCCAGAGAACAAAAAAGCGTTTCCGGCAGACCATGCTGATGTCAAGACGGCCGCGTTGACGACGTGGTTCAGACCTACGATTCCCGCACGCTGGATACCAATGACGAAGGGAGAAGCGGAAGCGTTGGAGCTCTTGCTGAGGAGGCGATCATCGTCTGATGGGACAATAACGCCGATGATGAAGCTACCCAGACCGTAAAAGATGGCGAGACGGTAAACGAAGCGGCCAGCAGCCTTGGGGATGTTCCGGCGTGGGGCGATAGTTTCTCCGGCGGCGA
>Ga0265798_10009461_pt1 | contig 12187 bp, 8 predicted proteins | sample P3T30metagenome_FD_192430 | JGI IMG/M metagenome (GOLD analysis project Ga0265798, IMG submission 192430) | Plant litter microbial communities from East Loma Ridge, Irvine, California - P3 T30 | ecosystem: Environmental > Terrestrial > Plant litter > Unclassified | place: USA: California... | reverse complement strand
TACAAACATTCTTCACCACATCTCCCACACTCCAGCCGGCAACACACTCCTCATAATCTTCCAGTGGCTAACCGCGCCATCCTTGTGATACTTTTCCAACAAGCCCACATCCTTGTTTCCCATGACGTTTCCTCCATTCTCCTTGCTAACATAATCATACTTGACTTCCAATGCTTCTTTGGGCTGCAAAAAGTTTTGCCTTGCAATACTGCCCAATAGATCCTCGTGTGTCGCATCGCGGAATCTGACAGCCTCTTTGCCTAGCCCATGGTCGTTCTTGACGCAAAACACTACCATGTTGATAAAATCCGCGTCGCCTTCCTTGTGCGACTTCTGGGGTGGCGTATCGCGGAAGAGGCGACAGGCGGGGAAGATGGCGTGGATGGTGTTGAGGACGAGCTTGGTGCTACCCAGCGTGAGGTCTCCGGCGTAGTTTATCGCTACCACGCCGTCGTCTTTGAGGAGGTCGTACAGGCCTTGCATGAATTCGGTCGTGAAGAGGTAGACGGGCTCGGCGCCGCCGGTGAATACATCGTGCATGATGTAATCGAAGCTGCCGGGGGCAGACACAGAGGTTCGTGCAACGTAGGCTGTAGCGTCTTCAATGACGGCTGTGTGCTTGGGGCTTAGGTGGAAGTAGTTTGTTGCGTAGAAGTGGACGACGGGGTCGAGCTCGACAATCGTGGTGTTCAGTCCGTGGGCAATCATTGCGTTGGGGGCGGTGCCAATGCCGAGCCCGATTACCAGGACTGACTTTTCGCTGTCGGTTAGCGTGGGTGTTGAGGGCACGGGGGGTTCCACGAGCCGGACGGCTTCGAGGAGGACGAAGACGGCAAAGATGGATTCACGTTGGCGTTGGCCTTTGGCATAGGCGTCTGGTGTTACGAGCCACTCGCCGCCGAGGATGGAGTGATCGCAGCGGAGGATTCGGAAGGCGTTGTCTGCATCATTTTCGATGACGGAGACGTAGCCTGTGACGGATTCCTGACGGGCAAGAAGGGTAAAGTTTTGCGTCGCCTGGAGAGTAGAATTTGCCAGCTGCAGACCGTGGGCTGAGGGATGATGCGGGTTAGTCCAGAGCGTGTGGAAGATTGCTGGAAAAGCGAGGACGATGACACGGGATGGAGTGAGGAAAGCGGAGGCAGAGGCAATTAGCAATTGCATCCCCACACGGGTAAAGTAGATGGAGGTGCCGACGAAGCTTGGAATGAGCGCGCTGCTCATCTTGGCCACGGTCGAAATGGTAAAGTAGGATGCGGTAGGAATGATGGCCTCCTTCAATGGCGACGACTTGTAGCCGATGAGGTCAAAGCAATCCAAGAGGTCCATGGCGCCAAAAATCGATAGGAATAGCAGAGGAAAGTAGGTCAAGGATTCGACAATCAATGGTCCGTACTCGATTCCAAGTTTCTCGCTGTACTGGAAGAGCAAGAATTGCACAACAGGCGTCCAGTATGCGACCACAGCAATGTACTGTGCGACATTCACAGACACATAGCTCTTAAGTCCTCGTCTAACCAACAAAGCTGCGACGGCAGTGAGCGTCATGGTCCGCTGGTGGTGCAGCGATGCTGGAATGGATCCATAGACGGGCGACAGATTGAGCTGGGAGACGGGAGATGCAATGGCTGCAACCAAGAGAAGCGCTACAGCTCGTCCGACGCTGAGGAGGAATTCCGGTGCCGTCATACTCGGTGTTTGTTTCTGGGCCTCGTTTGCCGCCTTTGGCTTCATCTGCGTCTTTTGTTTTGACGACATGGTGTAAGCCTTGATGTATCTCTTTCTTTGGAAAAAACAGATCTCATGCAAAGATGCTCGAAGATGTTGAGAAGACACCTATGTATAAGTGCAAAAGACCAGATGTCGCGTAGATATTCCAAGAATCCCAAGCTCTTTTCCCACTATATAACGGACCGAGTTTCCGCAACGTATCCTTTGAATTCGGCCTGCAAAGAGTGGCCAGCACAAAATTGAAATTGGGCAAAAGAGGGAGGAAAGGTCAATACTGAGGATGCAAGAAAGAAAGACGGGGGGCGAAGAGGATATTAAATTAAAAAGCCAGCTGTTCCTGGGGTGAAACGGTTGTTCATTAAGTGTGGACTTGTTTCGACTGGGCGCGTTTCGCAGTAGCGTGTGGCGCGCGCCGAGGGCATGTGGCGTCACTGGCCACCATGTCGTCGACATTCACTCTCGACCACGCTCAGCGCGATAAGCTGCAGTGAAGGGCAAGCCTCGGCGCTGTTCAGGCTAGCATGCCATATATCACCGCATCACCCATTATGGCGCCTCTCGTTTTTCGACCTGCGAATGCGCCAGATGACGCAAAGCACCCCGCGACGACACACACGAGCGAGGACGTGGACATGAACGACCATGTGGACGAGACGCTTCTGCGCCAGCAAATACGCGAGCAAATGCGACAACAGCAAGACGAAGGTGCGCAGCGGCTACAAGCAAAGAACCGACGCAAACGCTATCTGGAAGTCCACCCCGAGTACTTCTCAGACCCCTCGCTCGAACTCGCCGACCCTCTCCTCTACGACCGCCTCATACGTCGCTTTCAGACTGCGTCTGAGCGAGAAGCCGAAGGCCGCAAAAAGGGCTTCTCCGGCCAAATGGCTACAGATCTCTGGCGCGCAGAGGCAAAGAAAGACGCCCTGTTGCAACCCGACCCCAACTCGCTCTTCACATATAGTCGCGGGCCGCAGGGGCAGATTGTCGAGGAAGACAAGGACGACATACCCATGACCAAGGAGGAGGGTCGGGCATGGTGGGTCGACGAGATGACGCAGCGCTTTCTACGCGGTGGTGACGACGACTTTGATTATGCCAAGCTAGTAGATGGGAGCGCCAAGTATGACGATCCCGAGCAAGAGAGAGATTTACAAGACGCCTACTTTGAGAGTATGGAGAGTGACTTTGACTCGGACGGGGAGGGTAAGGAGAAGGTGTTGGTCGGGGAGACGGGCATACAGGATTATTGAGTCGCATCATCGGCTGAGGACGCTTGGGAACAGCCAGCCATGAGGGCAGCCAGGCTGGGCTGTGAGTTCTGCATGTGCGCGGACAAAGTTGCACAAGTACGTTTGTTTACACGTTTGCTGGATCAAGGTATAATGCTAATAGTGCTGCTAGCTGCCACCTGGACGCAATCGTCCAATTGCCAAACCCGCTTAGCTTGCCAATTGAAGCCATATGGGAAGGTTTAGTGCAGATTTGCACTATGCTCCCAGTGAGGCTCAAAGACATAGTCACTACCATATGTGCAGTATAGATATGCACCATCCTCGTACCAAGGCTTGGAAATAGTCACTACTGTGTCTGTAGTATAGATGTACACTATACACGCAGTGGGGTAAATATGATGATGCACAATAGGTTTGGGCAATTTGTGGAGGGGTCTACCGTTACGGCACTGTCGTCTTCTTTAGAGAGCGGGAATAATGGTGCTTGGAGTCATACATGCTAGCACGTTAGAGAAAGAGAAGAGAGTAAGGCGCAATGCAGGGCCTGCCGATAATTTGACTAGTAAATAACTGACCTGGTTTACTGCATATCTAGTCTTTAAGAGGCGGTCACTCGCGACATCGAAAGGCACAAAGGGTACCACATATGATGTCGCATTCTACCTACGAAGATTTCTACTATCGTTATTGCCTAACAGAGCCTGATCAATCTGAAACATTAGCGAGATCGTCATCTATCTTACTCAAGCTAAGACGGACTTTCTCGGTATCAGCTGCGACTTTGGTATGTGACTTGTCCAGATCCGCCAACTTGTCTGCCATTACCTTCTTCTCGACTGCCATTTGGGCGTCTTTCTTCTCTAGATCTCCCAAGTCGCTTGCCAACAACTCCCTCTGGCTCTTCAAAACATAAATCGACATCTGCTTAAGCGTGGATCCTCGTTCGCTGCGCAATTGGGCTCGGGTATCCTCGAGCTCCTTGCGTTGCGCAGCAATCTTCTTCTCGTAATCATCCATCTTCTCATGATTCTCCCTCATCTTCCTCTCGTAGTCCTCCTTCATCTTCTCGTAATTATTCTTCATCTCCTCCATCTGAACAGCGTGCTGTCTGGATACTGTAGTCGTACATTCTGTCTGGTGACGTTCATGTGCAACCTTGTTCGGAAATGTAGTCGAGCATGTAGCACAGGGTAGCATATGCACCATCTCCTGCTTCTTATGTCCCTCAAATGCGGACCTATTGGTGTAGGCGGTGTCGCAGGTGGTGCAGATCAACTTGCAATCGTTCTTATGAGCCCGGAATTCTGCTGTATTGACGAAATGCTGTTGGCAAACCTCACACGTGTATAAGTTGAGCCACTTTACCGCTGGTTCTGGGGCGGAAGGAGTTCTATGATCCTCGCGTAGAGTGTGGCCTTTAGACAGATTGCTTTGCTTGTTGGTCGGTAAGGTCTTCTCGTCTTGAATCTGCTGAGAGACGACACGGTCATCTTTCTTGTCTTCGCCCGTGCCATCTTCCTCGTCTTCTCCCTCGTCTTCTCCCTCATCTTCTCCCTTGTCTTCTCTCTCATCTTCTCCCTTGTCTTCTCTCTCATCTTCTCCCTCGTCTACTTCCTCTCCCCACCTCGCCGCAAATATCGCAATCTCAGCCTCCTCTTGGGCTATCAACTCTAGGGCAGGTGCTGCGCGTACATTGATTCCATCTTCGTCTTCATCGAGTCCATCCCTTAGATTTTGTAGTAGTTTTCCGAGCAAGTCGAGTGCCTTATCCATATTGGGGTTGCGGCCAACGGGATGCCATATTTTGAGTTGCTCGTACAGTATTTCAGCTTTGTCGTAGTACAACTCTGCCTGGCAATACTCTTCAATGCTTCCAAGTATAATGTAAGTCCTGAAACGATGGTATGTAGGTAGGTGGTTATTGTTCAGTAGCTCGCGCGCTTCTCGAATGCATTCTTCTTCGCGGTCTTCGTCCAAGAGGTCATAGAGTTTGTCCAAGGCAGGCCCAAATTGGCTGTGATAGACACCATCGATCTTGTCCATGGCTCCTGAGCTGACGAGGTCTTCGACATCGGGTCCAGGAGCAATGTTGAAGCGAATCGTAGTTCTAGGCATATGCGCGATTCGAATTTGTACCGGGTGGGTAGTATGTGAAGGTGGTGGGTCGATGCAAGTAGCTCTGTGTTGTGCAGAAATTTAAGCAAACACAAAAATTTTCGAACCCAATAAAAGAGATTTCGAAGATTGTGCGGAAGGTCATGGAAGAACGTATGGTATCATAGACAGGCGCGCCTCTTATTGGCTACTCATACAGTCCCCGCTCCTTCACCGTGTTGTCTGTTTGCTACTATCCCACAAAAACGAGGCCGATGACACAAAATCTGCTGATACTGCGCCAAATATGGGATTATTTCACCATTCTCTTTATCATTCTCTTTCCCGCCCTCTTCCTACTCAGCTTTTCTCTATCATTTCATCCTTAGTTCTGCGCCGCCACTATCAGCACATGGCGAACTCGATACAGCCAGTGTCTTCACAAGACACTCGACCGCCAGATGCGGATTCTACATTACAGTCAGTATCCAGTTTTGGCGATGCCTCTCAACACAGCCGTCAAAAATCCAACTCACCAGATGACTGCCCATACCAAAACCAGGGTTCCTACAAACATTCGCACATATTCATTCGGATGCAGGATATGAGCGTTGCGATACCCATTCACAGGACTATCCAGGTCTTCATGGTATCTAGGCGGTCCTGAACAGGTATAATGGTGATAGATTCTTCCGAAGACGTATCTGGTGAGGCATCCAGCGACTCACAACCTAAGGCGTCGCGAGCCATGAAGAAGCCCAAGAATGATGCGAAAACTATGAAATCCGGCTTTTCGACACATGTGGCTATCACAGACCTTGGTCTAGATCGGCTTGACATGACGATTGACGAATCGGCCAAGAATACATCGCATTTCATGAACCTCGTCCTGAACCAAGGCTTCAGAGCAGGCGAGGATGCTATGAGTGGAGACCTTTATACCTGTTCTGATGTTGAGGCTATGCACATCTATAATATGCCTGCCTATGATCCGGAAGTCTGTTTCTATGAGCTTGTTGAAGACTCAGTCGCACTTGTTAACCACGAGCAGCAGGGAAAAACAGGCGGGCATCACATTGTATACACCCTAGGTTACGAGATCTGCATGCGTAGCAAGGACGAAGATGTCAAAAGCGAAGAAAGCACAAAAGAAAATGACAAGTCAATCGATACCGACACCGCCACTTCCGACAACCGGAGAATCGGGGACACGTAAACTGTTATAGTATGTTCATTTCCACATATACTATAACCTATTGCCGGCGCATGTAATTAGCAAGACAGTAAAATCAAACACTATGACCTGCTTTTCAAGCGTGACTGGACGAATTAAGAGGGGTGGCGATGATCACACTGAGGTATCCATCTTGCACTTCCCGAGTCAAGCTCGATGTAGGTTGATATGCTACCAAGGGAAGAACTTTTATACAGAGCGCTTGGGTGGCATGAGAGAGGATAGTTGTGAAGATAGATTCATTACGTCATGTGCTTGCACCATAAGCACTGTCCAACGTCGCCCCGATAATCTGGGGTCTACCCGACAGCCTTGAAAGGACTCGCAAAATGCTTCCTGACAGGATGCAAGACACTAGAAGAGATTTATGCCAACCGAAACGCACCCATGCAGCGATGGTATAGCTTCGACACCACTCCAGTATCGTAGGATACACATATGTGATGAAAGTATGATGCGCAAATATTATCTCATAAAATTCTCTCAATGAGGTGGCTTTGGAGCTCCAGGTGGATGAGGCTTGCTTGCTAATCGCTTGTCCTGCTCTTCTTTTGGTAGTGTGTCCCATTCGGCTACGTTCTTGTCCTTTACAACTGTCAGTATCGAATCGAACACAAAGGCGGCTTATATTGACGTACCCATTCTGCTACACAATCCGGCTTCCAATTGCACTTCTCCACCTCGCCATACATGGGATGGTTGTGTCGCGGGTGACGTGACGGCCAACCCGAGGCGTGGTAGTGATGCTTGACCAGCGCACCTCTCGAATCGTGGTTACCAGAGTCGGAATGTCCCTGGCCGGCCGCGAAAGCCTCAACATTGAGTACTAGTATCCCATTGACTAGTCTTGATTCAGCCAAGTTGTGGAAGAGATCCCATGTCACTGGCTTCCCGCGGTTCTGCGCTGTCATCTGTTCAAGCACAGCCTTTGTGAAAGCCGACGGGCCCGTTCCGCTGATGACTTCATTGAAGTCCAGCTCTAACTGCGAGATAGGTACACCCTTTTCGTTCGAAAGCTCGTGTAACCAGTCTTGAATGTTTTCGATGAGCCTCATCATGACCGGAAGCTTGGGCTTTGCGGCGAATGTCCACTGGCAAAACGACTTGCATTTGGAGCCGAGTATAGCATGGTCTGAAAACGCAGGCTCGTCAATTTCCACCCCGATAATCATGTCGACGTCTTGCTCAGTGTACCGCTCGGGGATGAACCTGTCAATAGGCCTGAGGCATTCTACGTCAATATCGGCATATACGCCACCTTCGGCGTACATTATGAGATATCGGAGCAGATCGGCCTTGATTATGGTGATGTTGAGCTCACGATACAGGCTGACAAGTTCCGGTCTATTGAACCCGTGTGCACCATAATGCCACTCCAGATACTCATTCGCGTTGTCGTCGGTCAACACTTCGTACCGATATTTTGGGTTCTTCGCCGGCCATGTCTTTGCCGAGTCCGAGTCGCGCTGCTCAAATCCAAGAGGACCGACCTTCCATGTCTGCCATATCTTCCTCGGAATAACTGTACCAGCCGTTTGCAGTGGCTGTTGGTATTTGAGCTCACGCTTGTATCTGGAGGCAGCTCGTATAGGGGTCGTGAAGAAATGAGCGTTGGCGAAGAACAAAAAGAGAAATATGAGAGCGAGATAGGCGGGCAAGACTCTGCGCACTTGGCTCGTGAGCTTGCCCGAGAAGTGTGATTTTATTGGGGAGTGTGGAGGCATTGCAATCCGGAAGTGAAGCTTGGGCGGAGGTGGTCTGGGTCGTGTGCGCATGCTGAGGTTATCACGAAATAGGAGGCCTCCACTCTTTACCCAGCCATCCCGAAGTCTATGAGAGATCATCTCAGCAAAAGCCTTGCACATGAGCCTCCCAGTCGCTCAATAGCGCCGTCGAAGCGCCCACCAATCCCTGCGTCGTCTTCATCCTCGGTACGTCGGTACAGCCCAACACGCAGGGGCGGCCACACAAAAACATACCCAACTCCGCGCATGCGTCAAGCAGCTGCGAATGCACGTTGTACCTCTGCGTTGTGACGACCAAATCAAGGCGACCATGCTAAAGCTTATTTGTATGACCCTTGCAACTTTGGTCGGCGGTTTTGACATTTTAGGCGTCTTCCCCAAGGCCAACCCCGCACGGTATCTCACATGTAAGGAACACTCCAATCGGATCACCCAGCATACTGATTGCGGGCGGCAGCACGGTCTCCATTGCAATCCCACTAGTGCACGTCTGCAATATCGTCACATCCCGCTTGATCAGCCACTGTGGTCCTGGTCGGTGCTTCACTGAGGCCCCCCCCTTCCATTTGCTGTTCCATGACTCGACCATTTTTCGAGAATTACTTTTGAACCCATTGCGCATATACCGCATCTCCTATTGTTAGCTCTCACATTTGCGAGACTATCGGACATCCAAACTCTCTCGACCGTCACCCAGATTCACTGTTGACAACCACCGGCAGTTCGCCAAACGCGATGTCATCTTCATATGACGGTTTGTTGGGCCATGGAAGTCTCGAAGATGTCAAATTGTCGCCTACAGCCTGGAAGCCGGTCCGGACAGCACGATGGAGCCTGGATCTTGTTCGTCCTGAATTCCTTACATTCCGCCCAAATTCCAAAAGCAGAGTAGTCCGACCAACTGCCTGGCTGGATGGCCTGAGAGGGCTTGCTGCGCTTTTCGTATGCCTACATCATAATCAGCTCTGGTCTCACGATGGCCGCGGTAACCTGGTCCTCGAGAACTCTTTCGGTTATGAAGGCAGACACTATTTCGCAGCCCTTCCCTTTGTACGCCTGTTCTTCTCCGGAGGCCACTATGCAGTCGGGGTCTTCTTCGTCATATCTGGATATGTATTGTCTATCAAAAGCCTGAAATTGATCCAGGAAGGTCAGGTCACGGGCGTTGCAGATACACTTGCCTCTGCTCTCTTCCGCAGATGGCTCCGACTATACATTCCAATCATCGCGGTAACATTCTTGTGGCTATCCTTCCGGCACTGGAGCGCACTGTGGGTTGATATGGAACCCGTGCACGGCACATATCGCGAGGATCTTGTCCGTTATTACCAAACTTTCAAGAACTATAGTTTCGTTTTCTCCACGAACATCTACGAGTTCACAACGTCATACCAGCCGCATACTTGGTCCATACCTATCGAGTTTAAAGGATCCATTATCGTCTATACTACCCTTTCTGCCCTATCCCGATGTACAAAGAATGCTCGGCTTTTGTGCGAGGCCGCTCTTGCCATCTACTTTCTCTATATTGTAGACGGCTTCTACGGCGCAATGTTCGTCTGCGGAATGCTACTTTGCGATCTGGATCTCCTGGCAGAACGAAATCAGCTTCCACGCATGTTCACGTTTGTTTCAGGCTTCAAGGAGCTCATCTTCTTCCATCTCTTTATCCTCGCCCTCTACCTAGGTGGCGTGCCAGCCTTTGATGCGCCTGGTATTGATCACGCAGTCCTCCTCACAAAGTCGCCAGGGTGGATCTGGCTATCGTATCTCAAACCGCAGGCTGTATTCGATGCGAAGTGGTTTTATCTTTTTTGGGCAGCGTTTCTCACTGTCGCATCAGTCCCACGCCTGCCATGGTTGAAGCACTTCTTCGAGACTCGCTTCTGTCAGTATCTTGCGCGCATATCTTTCGCTCTGTACCTAGTACATGGGATCGTCATCTGGTCCCTTGGCGACCGAATCTACGCCGCAGTTGGGCTTGCTAGAGCTGGTCACAAGGACGGCATACCAGGGTGGGTCAACAAGTTCCCGCTACCTACGAAGGGCCCGATGGGCCTTGAGCTGGCCTTTTGGGCGGCGCAGCTCATCATTGTGCCCGTAACCTTGTACCTTGCAGAAGTTGTCACCAAGCTTATCGATGAACCGAGTGTAAAGTTTACAAACTGGCTTTACAAGAAGACTCTGCCGCAGCAGACGTTTGCGCCAAAGCATCAGCGCAGCCAATCGACCCGATAACAATGGTCGAATCCTTTTTTCCATAGCTATGATCAACAATTAATTAACGCAAATCTTCTGAGATCGTCCTTTGCAATGCGGGGTCTCAAATGCTTAATTACGAGGCTGGATGTACCTTGCCGCGCTCAACAATGATTTCGGCTTCATGTGAAGTTGGCATAGCTAGGAACAGGCTGATCACCTGCAGTAGCGTTGCAGGAGCGGAAAAGGCAAAAAAGGCTGAAAGTTACTTTCTCTGTAGATTGTTCCCCCAAAACGGCTGTTCCTCCGATGCCAGGTACCCCATGGGGACACGGGTGGGTGGGTACCAAGGATCCTTATTCAGCCGCCGATCGCTGCCACCACACCAGCAACAGCCGATTGCGGTGTGTACGCCGCAATTAGCCATCCTTTGTAATCGCACCGATATATTGGCTACGAGATAATATTGCCAAACACTACCCGGTTCGGACGATCAAGATATGCAAATCCGGTACTTTGGTTACCAATGATCATTTTCAGCTGCAACCTCGGATGACGCATGCTTGTGTACGTACGCCCTTGTCGGTGCATGTGACAATAACCTCCCCGCGTAGAGCATCGCCTGTGATTGTTTTGAGGTTCTGTGTGTGTGAACTACTTTCACGCTGGATTCATAATGAGACGGCGACACAATATCACTTTAGCAACGCTTGTATGTCTTGGAACAATTTACCTTGTCGCTCAGCACCGCCACAACATCCAAGATGCGTACGGAACATATGCATCTTACGATAACATACCAAGCGAGAATGGCATCGAGGTGTTGCCGTCTGACTTGAAACCGAATTCACAAGCTGGAGATGGGGTCGATGTGTCAGCGAATGATCTTTCAAACCAAGCATCTCCCAACAATCTCAATTCCCCAATAGGAGATGCTCCGCTACCAGCAACTGGGAAGCCGGCGGAGAGGCTAGAACAAGGCCCTTTCAACTCCGAACTGAATCTACCTGCAGATGGCGAAAAGGAATTTCCTTTCCAGCAAGACCTGGAGCTCGATCTTCCTACCGCAATACTTCACCCTTTCAAGGCATATAAGCCGCATAATTACAAGACCGAACCCTCCCCAAAATACGCATATGCTACTTTCCTAGCAACACGTAATCCCTCCCTCAAGGACCCTTACTTCCTCGCCATTCACTCGCTCATCTACCGTCTACTATGGTCGCCCAAATCGGGAACCCATAGATACCCATTTATTGTCTTTGTCGCCGACTTTGTCACAAGCGAGCAGCGCGCACTTCTCTCTGGCGCCGGCGCACTAGTCCGAGAACTCGCACCCTTGGAATGGTCTCCCAGCGTCCCCGGAGTGCAGAAGCGATGGAAAGACCTCTTCGCCAAACTCAACATGTGGCAAGAAACCGAATTCGAGCGTATCCTCTTCCTGGACGCTGATGCCTTTCCACTTGCAAATCTGGATCAAATGTTCGACATTGCTCCTGTGCGCGGCTGTGTGCCGGAGAAGCTGCATCTCGATGACTTTCTCACTGATGGCCCAGTCTGTGAAGCGTACATCTTCGCCGGTGTTCCGCAGGACCCTTTCAAGCCTGTGCCGTCCAATATCAACGTCGGGTCCATGGTCTTCACGCCTTCTCTGCGTATGCATGCGCGCCTTCTGCAGAACTATGTCAAGACGGACAAGTATGACAGTTTGATGGCTGAGCAGGCGTTCTTGAACTGGCAGTTTAGTTCGGAAGGTGCGTTTCCCGGAACACCTCTAGAAAGGACGTGGGGAGGGTTCTTCCCTACAGAAGAAGAGCGTGATGGGAGATTGAAGGTGGTTCATGAGAAGATCTGGGTGGCTGAGGGTGGGTGGCTAAAGGAGGAATGGGAATCTGGTTGGCGAGACATGATGGCGTTTTATGCGAGCGAGAACTTTCGCGCTGCGCGAG
>Ga0265798_10009460_pt1 | contig 12187 bp, 8 predicted proteins | sample P3T30metagenome_FD_192430 | JGI IMG/M metagenome (GOLD analysis project Ga0265798, IMG submission 192430) | Plant litter microbial communities from East Loma Ridge, Irvine, California - P3 T30 | ecosystem: Environmental > Terrestrial > Plant litter > Unclassified | place: USA: California... | reverse complement strand
GTTATCGCTTCGGTTGTCCCCCTACTAAGTTAATTTACGCAGCACGGGTATTTCCTATTCTGGCATCGCATCATGCCGATCTGGGGCTTGGGGGCTCCATCGTCATTTGTTGCTTCCCACGGCAACTTACCATATAACTGCGTTAGACTTGACCCCGAATCTCATCAGAGAACGACATGTGTACGGCACACCATCCCACAGCTCACAACCCTGACTGCCTTTACCCGCGATGCCATTAGCCTGGCCTGCGAACATTGTTCGATTCGATCTCATCGCCAACTCCTCAAACGCTGTTGTCAACTCCCCCAACGCTCATGGAATAGCTCAAGGCTTTCTTATCTTCCTCTATGGCGCCATCTTGTTGTTCCACTGTAGCTGGGCTGCGTTGGTCTATTCCTTGATGAAGCTTCGGGGTGGAATACGCCACAGATTGTAAGGGTTTCATGTCTGGTGGTCCTGGTTGTTACTTGATGTGCTTGACAGCTAATTGAACTTCTACAGGACAAGAGTCGCATGCTATTCACCTCTCGTCTCGAACAGTATCCTTCTGCTATGTATGCGCTTCCTGCAGAACGATGCGCAAGGTTACGCGTTTCGGATGTGGTTGGTCGTCCAGACTACGACCGCGTTGGTCTCAACTCGCTTACTATGGGGACGACGAAACGAGGAGATCTTGCTCGTTGGATGGTCAGTAAATCAGTCACTACGAAGTGGCTTCAGGCATGCTCACACGATGGTAGGTTCCTCAATGCTGTATGCTTCGTGATAGCCAACTGCCTCTTCGAATTGCGCTACTCGTACGGACTCCATGATTGGACCTTTGTGGGATCCCCGTCGACTCGCCTTATCGCTTCGATGGCGACCTGTTCAAATGTAGCCTGTTTAGGTGGTTACGGATACAACCTTGTCCGTTTCCTAGCTAGAGCGATAATAATGGGAGAACAAGGAAGCAAGGTGCCGAGCATCAACGTGTAGATTGCGACTTGGAAACACCTTCCTACGGGACTTACCCTTCCTTCATCCACCACCAGAGGCTGAAACCGCAAGGTATCCTACTCCTGGTCTGCACCGGGTGACGCAGAAACGGTCCTTTCTATGGCCACACTCGACAAACGACATGGAGAGCAAACGTCGCGGCGGTCATAGGCTTTCCATACGATTACCTGGCCGTGCCAGTGATGAAGCAAAGTTATGCGAGCGAAGATGCCGGCCCTCATCACAGTTTTCGATTTCAAAAAATCCGTTACGATGTTTAGGGGTATCACTAATAAAAGAACGTCCACGCTGCCACCTTGCCGTCTGCCGAGGGTCAAACTCTGCAAGACACGGCAGCGCTTGCGTGCACTGAAGTGCGATGAGCCCGCCAGCTTGCGCGCAGAAATTCTTGACGGTAAATCCCAGAGGCTGAACGGACATAAGCCCTACGTCGACGTCTTCATTTTCCAAGTTTTCTGGAAACTCTTCCTTGATGGAATTGACTCGTGCGGACCTATAAGGTACTTCCACATTCCACTTGCTCTGAGTTTCTGGGCTTGCTTCGGAATGGGCATCTCTGACCGCAAAATCGTCCGCGACCTCGCGCATCAACTTGCTGTAAACCTGCTGATTATCATTGCGTGGATTTCGCGGTTTGGAGACCTTGTGCTTGAGAGTTGCTGTCGTTCTCTTCCGTCGCCTCTCCTTGTAAGTTGCGGAAAAGGGCTTCTCCCTGTCACTGTGTTGCGGCTGCTGCTGCGCTTCTGGGTCGCGCAGCCATCTGTCTACGTCAGGCCTCCAACAGCCATGCACAATATCTCTGGGGATAGCGTATGCAGTGACGTACTTCATCTGCTCAACAGCAGATGTGTCGTAGACGTACACTCTATGTAGAGATCCCCTGTATTGTGCGTAGTTTGTCCTTGATGGTCGATTGGACCTCTCTTTCCGCCTCAAAGCCTCGTTGTTGCGACTGACCTCCGGTTTTTTCAGCGACGGGCTATCCTGGGGTATCTCGGTCGGGTAACTGGCCTTGAATCTCTCGATCTCGTCAGTTTCGAAGCCGCCAAGATTGGAAGCTTGATACGCTAGCTGGGCTTGTTTCAGCCCCATCGGGCTCCAAGGTGCGTCTTCATGGTCGGTAGACGTTCCGTCCTGCAACGGTCGACTTGCTTTACCATTCGAGAGATACGGGAACTCTCTCATGGTAAATAGCCAAAGGTCAGCATAGGAATCTCGAAAATTGTCGGGCGTTTCCCCCAAGTGCCATTTCGACGTTCGTTTGTGGTTGTCGCTTTTATGGTTCGGCACCCAGTTGTGCGCAAACGCTTGTTCGAGGCTGCGACCGTCGTCTTTCCAAGTAGAAGGCAAAAGAGCCTTCGAGCCGTCAAAGCACGTCTTGAGGTAGATGAAATCGTTGAAGAATGATGTGAACGTAACGATCCGCTTGCAGCTCAGAACCCGTCTACCAATGTTCTCACGATCGCGAATATCCTGGATCGAAGGAAACACCTTCTGGGTGACGAAGAGTTTGCGTATGGCGTCACAGTCCTACGAAGAGTATGCGGGAAAGTACATCACTAGGGCCAAGACGGTAGTCTCGTCAAGCTGGTCTGGACGAAGGTCCGCTCCAAGAATGTATTTCCAGATTTTCGCGATCGCGTTCAGGTATGTGTACACCTCCTTGCCCGGAGTCATTAAAATGTAGGGTCTGAGAGCGGCAGTAATCTTACCTCATGGCAGCGCATCGCAACGATCGGATCCCAATTGCCAGCGCCGTATTGCAGTCCTCGAAAACGTAAAACTTGCTGCACAGCCAAGCTTAATTTTCCATCATCCTCTTTTCTGAGCCGCCTGAATGTGCTTTCGTGGGTTCTGGTCATGTTACTCGTCTAGACATCTACGACTGCCTGATCTGTCTCTCCCAAGAGAGATGCCAGGTCTCGACCGTTGAGCGCAATTGATCTCTGTCGATCCCCTTGTAAGACGCTGAAGCGAGCCTTTGCTGAAATTTCTATATCATATCAGCACCTGTACATCTGCTATGAGGGTGTCGCAGACCAAACTGAGTCGTAAAGCAGAACGGACCACCACCGTTCGCTTGCAGAGAGAAATCTCTAGGCTGCTTCAAGGCGATGGTCACCATAGAGTATACGGAGTTTCTCTGCGTTTGTAAAGTGCAGTATAGGGCTGCTCTCTTCGTGATCATAAAGAGCCGAAGGGGTAAGAGTTGACTGAATGAGTGCAGCATCCAGACTTTCTTTGTCCACTAGCACAGGCACGGCGTGCGCGATATCGTTGTTGTTACATCCCACAAGCTTGAAATCGTGAATCAGACGCTTGAACCTCTTAGCTTCTATGTGCTTCAGAGAGTCGAGCTCGAGATGCTCTAGTTGAACACGAGCAAAGCCGAGGAAGTGTAAGCTTTTCGTCTCCATAATTTTGTTGTTTAGAAATCTGGTGTGTAGACGCGCAAATGCGAGATACATATGAGACCGGCTTCTGATCTGCTAGGTTCATGGTTGGTCTCACAATGTGGCGGTGATACTGGGCCCCCACCGTAGGCAGATTCCGAGTTTCTGTTCATGACATCCTCCAGCCCTACTTGCCATCCAAAGTGGGCTAATTTAGCAAGTAAGTTACAGTATCGCTGACCTTTTCTAGTGGCTCAGCGAACAATGCCTTGTTGGGATCCACACCGGGGGAGTACGGGGGCGAATAGGTCAAGGCAAGGATCACGCTTGCTTCGGCGCAAAGCTCTTCGACTCGGTCAATCCCACGGAAAGATGCGTTGCTCATCACGAGCACAGCGGCTGCGACCATGTACCGCACCATGGAAGAAGTTCCTCGAGGGAATCATCCAAAACTTCGCTTTCCGTCAAATCCAGGTATACACGGGCGGAAAAATAGGCCAGAGTAAGGCACCAGATTTCATGGACGATGTAGAAACGAACGAAGCGAGATAACAAGGTCGCTGGCAACGGCGATTACGACTCACACCTTGGAATTATTATATGACGAAGTCTATACATTTGAGAAGATGTTGAGTATCTCAGGGAAATTATAGATCGTGATTGCGGTAAATGCGATGAATTCGAAGACGATGAAGCCGAAAGACAGCGCCTGTTACCCCGCGGGATAAGTTACGTTAGCCCACAATCTACGCTGCACGCCCTGCGCGTGGAACGATGTCAACGACCTTGGCATTCTCGTCACTGTGGTCACCTTCGTCATCCCCAACGTGGTGTCGGCACTGCGTTGACACCCTCGACAACCTTGGCATTCTCGTCACTCTCGTTACCCTCGTCATCCTCGTCATCCTCGTCACCCTCGTCACCTTCGTCACCCTCGTCACCCTCGTCACCTCCAGCACTGTGTTGACACTCTCGAAAACCTTGGCATTCTCGTCATTCTCGTCGCTCACGTTACCCTCGTCACCCTAGTCAACCTCGTCACCCCAACGCTGTGTCGACACTGTGTCGTCACTTTATCGTTAAGTTAATCCTCCTTTACGGGCGCGTTGAGTTTGGCTTCACATGCCCCAACAGTCACCAGCTCATTGGCTTCACACCCACGATTTGTGGAGCACACCCGCGCTCATGTACAAAATATATGTCGGTATATATGCTACGGTGAGAGAAAGTGTTGCAATGCAATGATTGTAACGTAAATCATGGGGAAATGGTGTAGTTGGGGACGTGGTGCATAACATCACTGCTGGGGCAACGAAACAGATGGGGCAACGCAACACTACGCAGGCAGTAACGTTACAATGACCTCGTAAATCAGCTACAGAGCCTTCAATATCTTTCCTAGCGACGGAAGTATCGAAAAGCCGGAAGGAATTAGTTCACATGAGAGCACAACTACCGCTTTGGGCACTCCACCTACTCGATGCTCTGACACCATCGTCAGCTATCCGGCCTTCCTCTTCGGCGTAGATCTTCTGCGCTTTTCGCGCCCTTCTTCTCCTAAGCCAACTGCCCACACTATCTGCGCCAACACTTTCCTGTGCGATGGTGGACTCAGCCCACTTGTACTCCAATCTTTGGGCTGCAGAAAATTCGCCTCGCAACACACGGTTCGTGTGTTCATGCACTACCGGCTGATATTTGCTTGAACCTATGAAAATCGCGATGATTTCCGTGGGGTAGGTGTGCTCAGGAACTCTGTGGGCACATGACCTTGCGTGCCGAAAGGAAGTAAGTTGTTCAGTTGAGCTTGACGGAAGATTGGAAACGTAGGTCGCCATTTTAGGATAGCATGCAGGCTGCTCCGCCAGTTGCTGGAGCTCGACGCCTTGGATCTTCGTGACGACTTTGGCGTTCCGTGAAAGTATCTCGCGGATGCCGATCCACGTCACTTCGAAACAGTCATGAATGCTCAATCTTAGGCCTATAGATGGCAAGAATGGCGTATTATCTGCAATCGCTGTACGACGGGTACGCCGGTTGACCATGAGAGCCGCCTCGATCAGTACCAGGTCCGAGATGGGGGTGCCGTCCATTTCGAGTGACCAAAGATTAGTACAGGACCGAAGTACGGCTAGCATACCAGTGTCATCGATTTTGTTGCAGTCGGTGACCCGGAGGTAGCGCAAGTGCCTGGCGCAAGGTGAGCTGGCCAGACTATGGAGGATAGCACTAGTAAGCTGTTCGAGCTCTCCAAGGTCAAGACCAGTAAGTACAGGCGTGGTTGGCAAGAGCTGAACGAGAGTTTCGTCAACGATGCCACGACACATGGATAGTTTCAGGTTCTGCATCTTGGGGATGTTGTTGACGAGTTTGCGGATGCCACGGTTGGAGATGTTAAGACATTGGGTGAGGTCGAGATAGTTGAGCTTCCTTGGGGAATTAGTCGGCCTTTCGCTGAATATAGCGGCCCCGCTGTGCCTTCCTTGCATCAATACCGCTAGCGACTCATCGGTGAGACTGCCGCAGTTTGTCAAGACGAGGCGTTCGAGAGCATTGCTCAGGAACAGCTGTTGCATGAACTCGATGTTATCCCAACCATCGACTTCGCTAGCCTGGATATCCTTAAGCTTCGGACAAGCTTCGACGACTCTATACAGGCCATGTGTGTCAATGTTGTTGCACCATGAGACGTTAAGTCTTTCGAGCTTAGGGCAGCTAGCCGCAATGATGTTCATGGCGTTGTTCGTCACACCCTCATGATAGGAGAGGTCGATGAGGACAAGCCTGTCTTTCGCGTGTAGAAAGCTGTGGATAGTAGTTCCATCGATTCGACAGCCCTTGAGCGAGAGACTTCGGAGGTTTGTGCAGGCGTCAAGAAGAGCTCGTCTGCGCCCAGGCTTGTCCAGAAGTACACATCCGCGCAAGTTGAGATCACACAAGAAAGGTCCAGCTTTGGTGATGATGGAAGCTATTGCATCCGCGGTAATACGTTGGTCAAATCCCGCCACGTCAAAGCTACTCCATAGTTGGCCGTCGTAGCAAATCCGATGCCAATCCCTTGATACACGTGAACATCGAACAATGTCTTTTGGCTCGAGGTAGGTAAATATCTTGGTTTTGAGCTCGGGAGGTATATCGAGCCAGGATGTTGATGGTCCACGCGATCTCGTCTGGTATTCTTTGCCGTCAACCCCTTTTGCCAGAGGTGCTGCCGTGACGGATCCTCTTGTTATCTCGAGATTCGGAGCGAATACCGTAAAATTGTCTTCCAGTTCTGGTTGCGTTTCGAGATTTGCACACTTCCCCATGCCGGGTGGTACATTCATTGTGTAGTCAAAGCGGCTATCGACGCCGTCCATGTGTCCAGACGCAAGAGGTGTTCCGGACGAAATGTCATAGTTTGAGTTACTTCGGTTCATCGAGGTTGTAAAGGTTCGAGCCATTGTCCGCATTGATATGAAGCCCGGCCCTAGCCTTTGCTACAAAGGTGCGAGACCAGTAGTCTATCGCCAAAGCTTCACGTGTTGGACGGAGCCTAAGACCGATCAAGCCGTCTCGCAATTAACCATAGGGTATGGTGACGGGAATGCAGCGCCAGAGTGGAAGCAGCGGAGGCCAAGGATATGGGGAACCCGAGGGATGAACGTGCCACGACATCATTGTGGAGCAAAACGAGTGGCTTTGAATTAGCGACAAGGCTCTTCTGATCATGAGACAGGTAGCCTATAAGCCGGATTTAGGATCATGCGTGTACCAGGGGGCCCATGGCGTTCATGTAGGTCACCTAAAAACTCCAGGTTCGTACGAAATGATCAAACCCCGTGAAAGCATCAGTTGCTGTGCAGCTATATACTCAACATCTTTCTCCGAATAGTTGTCGGAGTTCAAGTTTGTTTTTTCCTCTAATACCAAGCAACATCGCAACATATCTACACCGCGCAATTATACGACATGCAGTTCTCTACATCCTTAGGGATCGCACTCACGTTCCTCGCTCTCTCTCATGGCCTTCCCGCGTTCAGGGCAATTGAGCAGCCTTGCGATGCCCTTGTTGAAACATCATCTTGGCATGTCTCGGATATCATTGTACAGGATAGTCCGTCGTTAGCCTTGACCAGCCACTCTATCCAGTTTCGCATCAGCGACAAGAACCCTGGTCTCGAGCTCGACACCTTTTGCACGGATTCTTCACCCGACCAGACACCCGGCTGGCAATCTTGCGAAGACAGGCAGATGCACTTTCGCTATAATCCAGGAAACCTCCTGATCCGAAGAAGTTATTCTGACGACTGGTATGTTGTTCTCGGGAGAGGAACGAAAGAACGATCGTTGATATTGGAACGCATCACCGACTAATGTGTGCGATCACAGTCTCGGTACACCTCCATTCAACGGCGGGGTTTTCTATGGTAACGCAAACCTGCAACTACAGCCCCATACATCAGACTGTGGTGAGATACGGACGCAGACGGCACTGGAAGTACCAGTTACTTCTCAAACATAGGTCTTGAGCCGCAAACTTCTTCAGTGATTGCTCAGCCCATGGATGGAAGCTTGCATATGCCATCTTTCCTGTCAGCCGAACGACGAAAGCAGACATAATCGTTTGTCGGGAGAAGCTGATGTATGATGGTGCCGCAAACCGGCTTCCTGGACACTGCATTGCTTTCCACTGTGTCGATAGCACGTCAGGCTGCATTGCTGTAGCTTGCCTCTGAACTTCATACTTTCTTAGGGAAGTCGTTTTCTTCCATTACTGTGCTAGGAACCGCACGCCGCAATCAGATGGTATGCGGAGGGCCCAATTGCGTCGACCGAACGGTGGATATCGCATGTTGTGCACGGCAAGGGATTGGAATGCGAGCTTCGCACCTCAGATCAGTCTTCTGTTTTCCCCCAAATCGTGGTTTCTCGTGACAGGAGTGTGTTGGAATAAACACAACCTTCCGCAGCTCGACAGAAGCTCTGAGACTTTGGAAGTAACGGCGGGGAAGCATCTGTCGACATTAGCTGTGGCCCAAACGTGCTAAAAGGTACGGACGTCGTTTCTCCTGGTCGTGTTGAGTCTGTTAGTCTGCAAGAATGGTGCCGCATGGTCCCGTACATCATACCCACCCTCAAAGACATGTCTCCCCATAACAGCCATTCTCGTCCTGCCCTCGAATGCTAGTAGCTGTTGCGTACATTTTGTCGAATACCTTCACCAACCAAAGTTAAAAGAAAACGGCTGGAAAATGAATCATGTACGCTCAATTGCAGTTGAATTACGCCCGTATCGTGCATCTTGGCTTTGGGCTGATAGAAACTGTCACTCTTTACCAATGTGTAAATCCGCTGAGTGCATCGCTCTCTTTGCTTCCGCCCTTCCGTTCCTCCTACCGTACTTTCGGTGGCCATTCTAGCCCCTCACGCGACCTCACTATGAGCTCTTCGAATGCGATACCTATGAGCCCCCTTTTAGTTCCTAAAACTCCAGGCACATTGACCTTAGAGTATTTGTAGATTTCAGGGCTGTCTGCTACTTCGTTCCAGCCCTCTATGAGTCTTCGCCAGTAGCAAGCCTCAGCCGCGGAAGACCCCTCGCGGCTGTGAGTCAAGGGAGATGCCCTCGGCCGCGATTGGACGTGAGATGTTGTTCTTCCATACCGAGACAGACCGGCCAGTCTCTAGCCAAAAGTGGGAAAAGCGATATCACATTGCTGCTTATTGAGCGCAAAGTTCTCGGAGTCTTTTTGAGGCGCAATAGTCCATTCTTTGGGGTTCGCAGAGGTAGTTGTTTGGGCTTCGAGTGTGCTCGGTGGCTTGCGATAGTTTGCCGATGGGCTTGCGGTACGTCCTTGCGCTCCATTCGAGTAGCACCAAAATATGATGTTTTGAGTAACGAGCACCACCAGAACTCCAGCGAAGAGCAATTGTTGTAAGAATCCGGGCATGATGAAGAAACAAACTTGTTACTAGACATACAGTGGAGATCTTTGACGTTTCTCTTTGCGGTTCGAACGCGGGTAGGCAATCAAACGATAAAATTTGACGAGAAGATGCCTGAGGAAAGCGAATAGATGAATGTGGTGAGAGCTGGTGCAAATTACTCCGTTGTCCCAGCATGAGCATCTTATAACCATCTAGAGAGATACGTGGGTACAAAACATCGCACTCGGCTTCCTCGGCACTGCATTGCTTTCGCTGTGCCGAGAGCGCGCAAAGCATGCACTCCTGCACTCCTGCAACTCGCTTCCGCGATTCAATTTCTCCGGTATACTGCATCCCCAGCTTACGGAGAACCCTACCTAACGGACTTCGACTTTGATACTTTCACTTCGCACGACCATCGCACCCTCAACACAACTGGGCTGTGGAGAATAGGACTCGGGTTGCACCAAGCAGGTCACCGGCTATCGAATGCATCGCGTTGGAACTGATTTTCTTCTGTTCTGACCTATTGATAGGCGAGAGAGGCGTAGAGGTCGGCATAGGCGTTATCCACAGCACCGTCTTACAGACCATGTTACTCGCGCGTAAATGCTCAATCGGCGCCAAAACACAGTTTGCATCACTGCACAGGCCCTTGCCGATGACCTGCAGCCGGCAGCTCAGCCTGCATGGTCGCGGTGATCATCTTTGCAGGGATAGTGGCGCGAAGGGTTGGTACTTCGAAAGGGCTGACAGGGGCGTGGGGCTGACGCACGCTCCGATCTTCGGCGCGTGCAGCTCGGCTCGGCTTGCAGCCTTGCGATTTGAGCTCGAGCGTAGCACCTCATGACTCGATGCGTAAGCCAGGCGTGGCAGGGCTCCGCTTATACAATGGCGGTGCTACCCTGTTGCTGTGCTGTACAGTCACGTGCAGCTCGGGATTCTTCCGGAAATCTAAGATGAGCTGTCGCACTCAGCAATCCATCCCTGCAGCGTGCTCCATAAATTCAACCTGGTAACATGATCAGAATGCTTATGGTGAGCTAAGTAGGTAGGTCATATTGGCATCGATATCAAAAGACCGAAATCACATATAACGTTACAGGCTTTACGAAGACTGGTACAGATCTGTAGGATACACTATGTCACTTCCTCTTCTGCTTTCGCAACAAATTGCTGGAACGTCTTCTTTCAACCTCCTTATCGCTTTCAACTAGTGAAGGTATACTATGAGTGGGGTGTTTGGTTCTCTGTGACCGTCGCGGCAGAGGGTTCTCTAGCTCTGCTATCGATCCCGTTCCACTTGGGGAAACAGCTCCATGATGATCCACTTGGCCAGAGGGTTGTGAGTCGACCCTTTCGAGCTGCCTGTATGCCTGATGTGCCTTGGCGAGGCTGTGCTGCGAGACCAGTCGGTCGGGATGGTCTTCCGCCAGCACTCGCTCCCGGATCGCCACCACCTGCTTCAGCAGCCGCACCGCATCTTTGACCTGCCCGTTGGCCTGGTATGCACTGGCGAGCTCGTGCTGCGAGGCCAGTCGGTCGGGATGGTCTTCCGCCTGCACTCGTTCCCGGATCGCCACCACGTGCTCCAGCAGCCGCACCGCATCCTTGACCTGCCCGTTGGCCTGGTATGCCCTGGCGAGCTCGTGCTGCGAGGCCAGTCGGTCGGGATGGTCTTCCGCCAGCACTCGCTCACTGATCGCCGCCACCACCTGCTCCAGCAGCCGCACCGCATCCTTGACCTGCCCGTTGGCCCGGTATGCCATGGCGAGCACGTGCTGCGTTGCCAGTCTGTCAGAGTGGTCCTCTGAGAGACCTGCTCGCAGGTCACGTGACTCTTCAAGCCAGCCTACTGCGTCTCGTATTCGTCCGTCCACTAGCAAGCAGCGTCCGATCTGGAGACAAAATTTTCCTCGAATATCGACATGTTCGCCCGCTTTGACTTCCCTAATCCGAGCGACGTGCGGTATGTACTCTCGCCAAATCTCTCTGTTTGTGTGTTCGTCTGATGGGAAGATGTTGGAGAGATGCTGTAGCGCCCTCTTCTGCGTCTCCACCGTTAGTCCCTTCTGCTCTACCCAGACTCGCGCGGCCACGTGCACCAGCCGATGCATATTGTATGTCTTGCCATCGTTTCTTGTAGTGATGAATGAGTAGGACCAGAGTGTGCCGATAGCAGTTGTCATCCGTGCTTCGGGCTCTATCGCAGGTAAGATAGATCGCGGGATCGCCTTCCACTCTACGCACGACATGTACTGCAGCAAGTAGGCCGCATCCGCGTCCTGTCGGACGATCTGGTCGAAAGACACAAGCCATGTCTTGGCCACAGCGTTCGCTGTGTGCTTGTATCGTGTACGGTCGCGCATCTCTTTGCTCATTATAAAGATGAGGTCCTCCTCGGTGTTTCTCAGAAGGCTGAGGTATCCTTCGATAGATATTGAGTTGCAATTGACGTAGGCAGCGGCCTGAGTGATCGCCAGGGGAAGGCGATCGAGCTCCTGGAGGAGCTCATCGATGACCTTCTCGTCGAACACGGGATCTTTTCGCGTCAACATCTTCTTGAACAGGTGTGATGCCGTCGCACGGTCCAGCTTCTCCACATCCACGATACTGTTGCCTGCAAGCGCATGGGCTGTCTGCTTGTCCCGCGTCGTAAACACCGTCAAGCCCGACCCGCTCTCAGGCAGGTGGTCAAGGATGCCCTTCTCACCATCAGATCCCTCGAGAACATCCATGTCGTCTGCGTTGTCCACGATAAGCATCCACCTGCCTGCTCTCTCTGCACCCAGGTGTCGCTGGACCAGCTCTTTGACGTCTTCCTTCCCATCTTCCGCCCCGAGTATACCAAGCTCGCTCGCAACTTCTCTACACGCCTGCTCAAACGT
>Ga0265798_10009457_pt1 | contig 12189 bp, 4 predicted proteins | sample P3T30metagenome_FD_192430 | JGI IMG/M metagenome (GOLD analysis project Ga0265798, IMG submission 192430) | Plant litter microbial communities from East Loma Ridge, Irvine, California - P3 T30 | ecosystem: Environmental > Terrestrial > Plant litter > Unclassified | place: USA: California... | reverse complement strand
CTAGGCTCGCCATCGGTGGGCAGCAGTAGGGTAGGGGCGGCGCGCAGCGGCGGGGCGGTGCCCGTTACGGCCCCCGCTTCCCATACGTAGAGGCCGTAGTTGGTGCCCACCCACAAGCGCCCAAACGAGTCGAGCAGCAGCGCTTGCAACTGCGGGTACTGCAACGCCTGCGGGTGGGCGGCCAGCTCGCGCCCGGCCCGGCGGTTGGCGGCGCTCACCCACAGCACCTGCTGGTCGAGGCCAATCCAGAGGTCACCGCGCCGGTCCACGAGCAGCGTCCGCACCTGCTCGGTGAGCGCCGTGGCCTCGATTACGGGGTGGGCGCTGCCGGGGCGCACCACACCCAGGCCTTGGTTGTAGGTGCCCACCCACATATTGCCCTCGGCATCAGCTGCCAAGCTGCTCAGGTATATTTCCTCGTCGGCGTGGGTGGCGTGGGGCACCTGGTGCAAGCTAGTTAGCTGCCCCTGAGCATCGAAGGCCAGGATAAATAGGCCCGCGCTTTGAGTACCCACCCACAGCCGCCCTTGCGCGTCGGAGGCCAGGGCCATAATGCTTACATTGGCGAGCTGGCGCAGCAACGGGCGGTAGGCAGGCGGGGCCAGTAGGTCGCCTAGGGGGCGCAGCTGGTCGGCGGTGGCATCGTAGTAGTATAGGCCGGCCCGCTCGGTGCCCACCCACAAGCGGCCGGTGGCCGGGGCCACGTGCAGCGTCTTAATGCGGTTGCCGGCCACGCCCTGGCGCGTAACGGGCAGTATGTACTGCTTGAGAGTGTAGCCATCGTAGCGGTCGAGGCCGCGGTTGGTACCCACCCAGATAAAACCAGCTTGGTCCTGGGCCACGGCCATGGCGTCGCTGTGGCTTAGGCCTTGGTCTACGGTGAGGTGCTCGAAGCGAAAATCGCTCGGGGCAGTGTCCTGCGCCCGCGCACTTATTACTAGTGATAGTAGTAAAAATAGTGCAAGTGCGCAACGGTAAAAAAGGGGCATAGGCGCGGCGGGTGGGAAGAGAAGGTAAGCGCAATCGATGGCGGCCAGCAGGCCCTCCTGCCGGCCTGCTGGCTTGGCAGAATAATGCCTGGCCTTTGGTAGTAGGAGGGGCTAAATGCCGCGCCCAATCAGGTTGCAAGGTAAGTATGACTTTCCAACCACTGAGAGCGGCCAAGTTTGGCTTCTATTGCTGGTTAGCTAGGGTGAATTTGAGGATAATTATACTAATAGACAATAAGTTGATGATGGTAATACTGGGTTAGCTATGAAGGTTGCTATTGGGCTCTGGTTAAGCATAGGGTGAATTTACCCCCTGCTATTTGGCGAAAACGTCCCCGTGGTAGGGCATGGCAGGCGGCTACTTTTGTGCTGTTGCAACCCCTGTCAGTGTTTTTTAACCTACCCAGGTAAGTATTCACTTACCTGGGCCGTGTTAGCAGGGGCTTTCTTCGCGGATATCCCCGATTTTCCCACCCAGCGTCTTCCGCTACCTCCTTTTTTCTATGCGTAAACCCTTACCTTCAAGGGCGCTTTGCCGACTATTATTTTTAGCAGCAGCGGGCGTGGCCATTACCCCCGCCGTTCGGGCCCAGATTATCAATGTGCCACTACCGGCTCAACGTGCGGTGGTGCCTAGCGACACGGCCAAAACCCCTGGTACGCCGCCCGAGTTGAACAGGGCACCGGTGCCCCAGGTATTCACGCCTTCTATCACCGACGAAAACGGCGAGCCGCTACGCGGTGTGAAGCTGGCTAACGAAAGCGGCACGCTCACGGCCGTTACTGACTCGCTGGGCCAGGCCCCACTGCCCGAAATCAGAGCGGGCGAAACGGTGGTGGTCAGCATCGACAACTCGGTTATCCGGCGCTTTACGGCTAGTGATGACCTCACGCCCATCATTGTGCTTGACACCAAAAACCCGGCTGTGGCTCGCCTCAAGCCGGTGCGCCTGCTGTTTGGTACCAGCCTGCGGCCCGACCTCACGGCGGCCTCGACCCAGACTGTCTACAACTCGGCTTTGCAGCGCATGCCGGTAACCTCGTTTCTGACTGCCTTGGCCGGCCAGGGTGCGGGCTTGCAGATAGCGCAGTTTTCGGGCCAGCCCGGCAACGACCTTGCTTTTGCTACGCTGCTCGGTCAGAATGCCACGGTGGTAATTGACGGTATCGTGCGGCCCATCTACAACTTCGACCTCGAAGAGATTGAGTCGGTAACGCTGCTCAAGGACGCGCTAAGCACTTCGATGCTGGGCGTGCGCAATACCAACGCAGGCATCCTGAACGTGACGACCCGCCGCGGCACGCCCGGCCAGCCGCGCATTTCACTCACAGTGCAGTCGGCCATTCAGTCGCCCATCAAGTTTCCAAAGCCGCTCGACGCCTACAACTACGCCCTGCTCAGCAACGAGGCGCGGGCCAACGACGGCCTCCCGGCCGCCTACTCGGCCCAGGACCTGGCGCTGTACCAGAACGGGCAGGACCCCCTTGGGCACCCCAACGTGAACTGGAACGACCAGTTGTTGAAGAAGTCCTCGCAACTCGACCGCTACACCTTCTCGGCCAGCGGCGGCAACGCCTTCTCCAAGTACTTCGTGAGCGTGGAGCACCTCAAGCAGTCGGGCCTGCTCAAAACCAGCGACATCAACAAGTACAATACCACCAACGACTACAAGGCCTACACCCTGCGCTCGAACGTGGACCTGCAGCTGAGTAAAAAGCTGACGGGTGGCATTCAGCTGCTGGGCCGTATCCTGAATAATAATGATACGGGGGCCAATTTTGGGCAGGGCCTGCCGGCCATCCTGAGCAATATCATCAATACGCCGGCGCTGGCCTATCCGGTGTATAATGACAACGGTACCTACGGCGGCAACCAGCAGTACCAGAACAATCTGTGGGCACAGGCCATTGGCTCGGGCTACCGCGAAACCTACACCCGCGACGTTATTGCTGACTTTTACCTGAAACGCTCGCTCAATGAGGTAACGCCCGGCCTGTGGGTGCGGGCGCTAGCCTCTTACTACGCCAGCCTGTCGGAAATCTACTACCGCGACAAGCAGTTCGCGGTGTTTCAGCAGGGCGTGGGGGCCGATGGCCAGCCTACCTACACGCAGTACGGCACTAACGGTGAGCAGCAGAACAACCAAGGGATTATTTACCAAAACAATACCTCCTACGTGGAGGCCGACCTGGGTTACGACCGCCAGGGTGAGGTGCACGGCCTGCACGGCGTGCTGGTGGCCTCGCGCAACTCCTTCGTGGAAAACTCCGACCTGCCCTACACGGTGCAGGGGGTATCGGGCCGGGGCTCCTACAACTACCAGGGTAAGTACGTGGCCGAGTTTGCCTTCGGCCTCAACGGCTCGAACCGCTACCCCGACAACGGCGCTTTTAAGTACGGCTTCTTCCCGGCCGGCGGCTTGGCCTGGAACATCTCGCGCGAGAGCTTCCTGCAAAGCACCCAAAACTGGCTTTCGTACCTGAAGCTTTACACGTCGCTGGGCCTCACTGGCAACGACGTGCCGGGCTACTTTAGCTACGTTCAGCAGTATTTCGACACCAGCGGGCCGGTATTCGGCACCGGCGCGGGCGGCGTATCGGCCGTGAGCGAGCAGGTGCTGGCCTCGCGCAACCGCACCTGGGAAAAGGCCCGCAAGTTCACGTTGGGCGTGCAGGGCGCGGTGCTCGATAACCACTTGAGCATCACGTTTGAATATTATAACTCGCTGTACTACGACCTGTTGCAGCAGCGCGGGCGCAACACGGGCCTGATAGGCCAGCTGTACCCCAACGAAAATATCGGCCGCAACCAGTACTACGGCGTTACGACGCAGCTCAGCTACCAGCAAAACTTTGGGGACCTGAGTTTGCTGGCCGCCCTCAATATGGGCGTGCAGTACAACCGCGTGCTGACCCAAGATGAGGTATTTCGGCCCTACGACTACATGCGCCGCACCGGGCAGGCGGTGGGCCAGCCATTTGGCTACATAGCTGACGGGCTGTTTCAGAACGCGGCCGAAATTCAGGGCGCGCCTACCCTGGTGGGCTACACCCCGCAGGCCGGCGACATTCGCTACAAGGACCTGAATGGCGACGGCATCATCAACCAGTTTGATATCGCGCCCATCGGCGACATTAACCCTAGCATACCCTTCGGCGTGACGCTGGGTGCCCGCTGGAAAGGCTTCGACGCCACCTTGCTGATACAAGGCGTACTCAACCGCGTTGTTTACCTGAGCGGCAACAGCGAATACGCCTTCCAAAACAACGGTTTTGGTAATGCCTTTGAGCAGCACCTCGACCGCTGGACGCCCCAAAACCCCGGTGCCAGCTACCCGCGCCTGGGCATTGGCAACAACCTCAACAACTTCGCCACCAGCAGCTACTGGCTGCGCGATAACAGCTACGCACGCCTCAAGAACATCGAAGTGGGCTACACGGTGCCGCTGAACTTCAGCAAGCGCGTGCGCCTGCAAGGGGTGCGTTTCTTCTTCAATGGCACCAACCTGCTCTCGTTTAGCCAGCTAGACCGCATCGACCCGGAAGTATTCAATGCTTCCTACCCGCAGCAGCGTCTGCTCAACTTTGGTTTTAACATCAAGCTCTAACCCGCGCCCACCCGTGTTTACACTACCCAAAAAAGTTTACGTGCCGGCGCTGGCCGCACTATTGGCTCTGGGCAGCACTGCCTGCCAAAAAGACCCCGAAACGGAGCCGCGCTACTTCATTCGCGATAATTTGCAGTGGGATGAGCAAGACCGCAATGCTACCGTGGCGCTGTTCTACTTCAACGACCTGTTCAACTACCTGCCCAGCGGCTTCAACCGCCTCGGCGATGGTACCGGCGACTTTTTGGCCGCTGGTACCGACGACGCCATTCCGTCGCGCGTGAACCGCCCGGCGCAGTACTTCACCAACGGGTTTATTAGCGTTGTCAACAGCCCCGACCAGTACTGGACCACGGCCTACGCTGGCATTCGGCGGGTCAATATTTTCCTGGCCAACATCGACCGGGTGCCCGCGCTGCCAGCCAATATCGTGATTTGGAAGGCCGAGGCGCGCTTTATCCGGGCCATGGTAACCTGGGAGCTGGTGAAGCGCTACGGCGGCGTGCCGCTAGTGCGCGACCGCTTGTTTACGCTCGAAGACGACCTCGCGCTGCCGCGCAACAGCTACGCCGACTGCGTGAGCTACATCGTGAGTGAGTGCGACGCCATCCGCAACGACCTGCGCCTGCCGGGCAGTATCCCCGATGGAGAGTGGGGCCGTATTCCGCGCACCGCCGCGTTGGCCCTCAAAAGCCGCGTTTTGCTATACGCTGCCAGCCCACTCTATAACGGCGGACAGGTAAATGGGGCCACCCAGTTGCAAGGCTACCCCAGCTACGACGCTGGCCGCTGGACGCTGGCCTTGAATGCCGCCCAGGACCTGATGACCGCGCCCAACAACGTGCACAGCCTGATTACCACGCCGGCTGCTACGGCCTTCGCTAGCGTGTTCACGACCAAGAAAAACGCCGAGATTATCCTAGCCAAGCAGAGCGCCAACAGCTTTAACCTCGAAACCTGGAATGCCCCCATGGGCTACGGCACACCGGCCGCCAGCCAGGGCCTCACCAGCCCCAGCCAGAACTTTGTAGACGCTTTCCCGACGCTCACCGGTCTGCCCATCACGGCCAGTGGCTCGGGCTACGACCCCCAAAATCCCTACGCCAACCGCGACCCACGCCTACTGCTGTCGGTATTCACAAACGGCGTAACTACCGGCACCGGCACCACGGCTGTGACCACCGGCAGCCGCTGGCTGAGCCGCAACGTGGAAACCTTTGACGGGGGCCGCGACCGACCGGGCGGGTCCGCAGTGCAAACGCGCACTGGCTACTACCTGCGCAAGTTCATGGGCGACTTCACCAATTCGACCACTTACACCAACCAGAGCCATAACTTCCCACTGTTTCGCTACGCCGAAATACTGCTCAACTACGCCGAGGCGCTGAACGAGGTGGGCCGCACCGAAGACGCGGTAACGCAGGTAATCGCGCTACGGCGGCGGGCGGGCCTCACGGCTGGCACCAACAACCGCTTCGGCATCGCGTCCAGCATCAGTCAGGCCGATGCGCGCACGCTTATCCGCAACGAGCGCCGCATTGAGCTAGGCTTTGAGGAGCACCGCTTCTGGGATGTGCGCCGCTGGAAAACGGCCGAAACTGTGCTCAGCGGCCCGCTTTACGGCGTGCAAATAACCCGCGCTGGTGCGGGCACCACGGCCTCGCCCTACACCTACGCCTACAACCCCCGCGCTACCGCTGCTACCATGCTGTGGCAGACGCGCCTCTACTACCTGCCACTGCCCTACGACGAAACCACCAAAAACCTGAACCTGGTCCAAAATCCTGGCTGGTAATTACTGAGCTATTGGCCTTTAGCTGCTAGCCTTTAGCTTTTTGCAAAGCGCTGGCAGCTAAAGGTTGACTACTTGGAATCAGTAAAAAAGCTAACGGCTAGTAGCTAATAGCTAGCGGCTCAGAAAAAAAACTTCCCACCCGATATATATGAAACACATTTTACTTCTACTGGTGCTGGCGCTGAGCGCCTTTGGCCAGTCGGCATTTGCGCAGGGGCGCGTGGTGCAGGGCACGGTAACCGACCGCCTAGGCGCGGTGCCGGGCGTGTCCGTGTACGAGAAGGACATGACCTCGAACGGTACGGCGACCGACGTAGAGGGCAAATACCGCCTCACCCTCAAGGGCAAGAACGGGGTGCTCATCTTCCGTTCGGTAAACTACAAGCTGAGCGAGGTGCAGGTAGGTACCCGCACCACCGTGAACGTGCTGCTGGAATCGACCGACCAGAAGCTAGACGAGGTGACGGTAGTGGGCTTTGGCGAGCAGCAGAAGATAACCCAGACTGGCTCGGTAAGCCAGATTAGCGGCAAGGAAATTCGCGAAAACCCGGCCGCCAGCCTCCAGAATACGCTGGTGGGCAAGCTGCCTGGCTTCTTCTCGCAGCAGTCGTCGGGCCGGCCCGGCGCCGACGGGGCCGCCTTCTTTATCCGGGGCATCAGTTCGTACAACAATAATAACCAGCCGCTGATTATCGTGGACGATATTCAGTACAGCTACGACCAGTTTCAGCGCCTCGACCCCAACGAGATTGAGAGCCTCTCGATTTTGAAAGATGCCGCCACCACCGCCATCTACGGCGTGCGTGGAGCCAACGGCGTAGTAGTGATTACGACCCGCCGGGGCAAGGACGGCCCGCCCCAGATTTCGGGCCGCGCCGAAGTGGGTTTTGCTCAGCCCACCAAGATTACCAACTATCTGGAGTCGGCCGAGGTGGCCCGCCTCTATAACCAAGCCCAGTTCAACGACAACCCGGCGCAGGCACCGCGCTTTACGCCCCAAGACATTGAGCTGTATGCCAACGGCAAAGACCCCTACGGCCACCCCAACGTGAACTGGCGTAAGGAGCTGTTTCGCGAATGGACGCAGCAGTACCGCGGTAACATCGACATGAGCGGCGGCTCGCAGCGGGTCAAGTACTTTGTGTCGGTGGGCTACCTCTACCAGAACGGTATTCTCAAGGATTTTGGCAATACGGAGGGCGTAAACAGCAACTACTACCAGCAGCGCTACAACTACCGCTCGAACCTCGACATCAACGTGACTAAGGGCCTCGATGCCCGCGTGGACCTTTACGGCAACTTTGCCCAAGTAAACAACCCCAACGTGGGCAGCCCCTTCGGCTACAACGACTTGTTTTACGACTACAGTTCGTTTGGTACGCTCGCCCCGTTGGCTTACCCCATCACCAACCCCGATGGCACCTGGGGCTACAGCAAGTGGGCGCGCGATACGTACAACAACTTCAACCCGAACAACGTGGTGGGCCGCCTCACTAACTACGGCTACAGCCGCAACAACGAGAACAACATCAACACGGTGCTCTCGCTGAAGCAGGATTTCGGCGTGTTTGGCAAGGCCCTGAAAGGCCTCAATGCTACCGGCCGCGTGGCCTACACCAGCAACTACGTGTACACCCGCAGCATGACGCGTGACGCCTTCTCGTCGTACATCTTCACGCCTGACCCCACAGCCCTCAACCAGGACCCCATTCCAAACCCGCCCCCCGGCACCTACGAGCCCCGCGATATTAACCTGCAGCGCACGCGCCGCTTCTTCATCGGCTATAATGCCGGTACGACTACCCGCGTGCTCAATCTGCAGGGCATCATCAACTACGACCGCACGTTTGCCGAGGCGCACCACGTGTATGGCCTGGCGCTCTACAACCGCAACTCGAACACGGCCAGCAATCCAGACTATACCTATCGCTTCATTCCCAGCAACTTCTTGGGCTACTCGGTGCGCCTGGGCTACGACTATAAAAACCGCTACTTATTTCAGTTCAACGCCGGCTATAATGGCTCCGACCGCTTTAGCGCCGACAACCGCTACGGCTTGTTTCCGGCCGTGTCGGCGGGCTGGAACATCGGCGAAGAAACGTTCTTCAAGAACGCGCTGCCGGTGATAGACTACCTGAAAGTGCGCGGTAGCTACGGCATAGTGGGCAACGACGCCATCGGCGATTTTAGCTATTACTACCAGCAGAACTACGCGAGCAGCGGGGGCTACGACTTTGGTCAAAACAGCACCAACTACGGGGGCGTCGCCGAAGGCCGCCTGGCCAATAATAAGGTGACTTGGGAAACGGAGAAGAAGCTGGACGTGGCCCTGGAATTCCGCCTGCTCAAAAACCAAATCTCCGGTAGTATCGACTTCTTCAACAACGACCGCTCCGACATCCTGACCAACCGCGGCACGGTTTCGACCATTTTTGGCCAGTCGCTGCCGCCCGTCAACCTGGGCCGCGTCAACAACCGGGGCTTCGAGCTGGAGCTGGGCTACCAGAGCCCACTCTCCCGCGATTTTTCGTGGAATATCAAGGGTAACTACTCGTTTGCGAAAAACAAGATTTTGTTTCGCGATGAGCCCACCCCGCAGTACGACTACCAGCGCTTTACGGGCAACAGCATCGGGATGCAGCGCATCTACCTGTCGCAGGGCTTCTATAGCCAGGCCGACATTGCCGACCGCAACGTGCCGAAGCCCGTTACCTTGGTACGGCCCGGCGACCTCAAGTACCAGGACGTGAATAGCGATGGTGTTATCAACGACTTCGACCGCGTGGTAACGGGCCTGCCCAACCTACCCAACACCACCTACGGCATCACGCTGGGTGGCCGCTACAAAAACTTCAGCTTCAGCGTGCTGTTTCAGGGTGCCAGCAACTTCAACGTGAGCGCGGGCGCCGAGGCCATTAAGGCCTTCACCGCCAACCTGACCAGCGTGCACCAGCAGGCGTGGACGCCTGAGCTGGGCGACAACGCCCGCTATCCGCTCATGACGCTGCTCAACGGCACCATCAGCGACCCGACCACCAGCCAGTCTTCGTTCTGGCAGATTCGCGGCGACTACGTGCGCCTCAAAACGGCCCAAATTAACTTCGACCTGCCCACCAGCTTGCTGCGCCACGTGGGTATTCCGGGGGCCCGCATCTACGCCAACGGCACCAACCTGCTGACCTGGACCGTGATGGATAAGCTCTACGACTTCGACCCCGAGATTGTCCTCGGCGCCCAGCGCACCTTCTACCCCCCGCAGCGGCTGCTCAACTTTGGCCTGAGCGTAACCTTCTAATTTGCTTCCCACCCTCCCTGCCATGAAAAAGACCCTTGCCCTGCTGGTGGCCGGCCTCGCCGCCACCTCAGCCTGCCAGAAGGATGACTTTTTGGAGCCGCGCACCAGTGCCCTCACCGAAGAAACCGTGTTTACGGACAGCGCCCGCACCATCGCGTTTCAAACCAGGATTTACAACGAAGTCAACTTTAGCTTCAACAAAGGCCGCTGGTCGTCGCACGGCAACACCGAGCTGGACACCGACGATGCCGAATATCGCTACTCGGGCGGCGGCCAGATGGCCGTAATTCTCTACAGTGGAACGCACTCGTCGCTCAACCTGCCAAACCCAGGTCTGAGTGACTTCTACGACACGCCCTGGTACAACATCCGGCGCTGCAACCTACTGCTGAGTAAGCTCCAGCTTTCCACCGTGCCGCTCAGCGCCCGCACCCGCGCCCGCATGGCCCTCGAAACCCGCTTTTTGCGGGTCTGGTACTATAACCAGCTACTCATTGCGCACGGGGGCGTGCCCATTATCAAGGATAACGTGTACGGCCTGGAAGACTTCATCACCGAGCCCCGCTCGTCGTATGCCGACTGCGTGAAGTACTTGAGTGATGAGCTCGACGCCTGCGCCGCCGGCCTGGTAAGCGCGCCCGCCCAGGCAGCGGCCGACTACGGCCGCATTACGAGCGGGGCCTGCCTGGCCCTGAAAAGCCGCATTTTGCTGTACGCCGCCAGCCCCCTCTTCAATGGCGGGGCCGAAACCACCGACGCCAGCCTGGCCGCCCTGGTGAGCTACCCCACCTACAGCGTGAGCCGCTGGCAGGCGGCGGCCGACGCGGCCAATGCTGTTATCACCAGCGGCCAGTACTCGCTGGTGGAAGACAACGTGACGGCGCCCGGCTACGGTTTCTACTCGATGTTTTTGCAGCGCTTCAACCCCGAGTATATTTTCTTTTATAATCGTGGTGGTAATCGCGATTTTGAAGGCTACTACTTTCCGCCCACCCGCGGTGGCTGGAACTCGATGCCAACCCAGAACATCGTGGATGCCTTCCCGATGAAGAACGGCCTGCCAATTACTAACTCCGCTTCGGGCTACGTGGCCAGCAATCCCTACGTGAACCGCGACCCGCGTTTCTACAACACCATCGTTTACAACCAGGCCCCGCTGTTCTTGGCTTCGGCGGCCGGCCCGGCCCCGGTGAACACCTACGAAGGCGCGCCCAATGATGGCTTTGACATTAACGGCTCGACCACCGGCTACTACTGCCGCAAGATGTGCGACGCCCTCACGAGCGCCAACGGGCAGCGTGGCTGGCCGCTGATGCGCTATGCCGAGGTGCTGCTCAACTACGCCGAAGCCATCAACGAAACCGGCCAGCCCACCCTGGCCGAGCCTAAGCTGTTTGACCTGCGCCGCCGCGCCGGCATCGACGCTGGTACCAACGGCCGCTACGGCATCCCGTCGGGCTTGAGCGTGGCCCAGATGCGGGACTTCATTCGCAACGAGCGCCGCATCGAGCTAGCCTTCGAAGACCAGCGCTGGCACGACATCCGCCGCTGGAAAACCGCAATGGTAGTAGCCAACGGCTTCAACAACCGGATGCGTATTGTGCGCGGCGGCACCTCGCCCAACTTCACGTACACGCACAACATCGTGCCCACCATTCGCCGGCACAATTTCCGGCCCGAGATGTACCTGATGCCCTTCCCCGACGGCGAAATCCGTAAGATTCCCGGCTTCCGGCAAAACCCCGGTTGGTAAGACAATCAGCAATTATTAAGTATCAGGCAAAACGGCGGTGGTTACCTGCTCGTCTTTTGCAATGCTGATAGTTGATAAGCTGGCAACTGATGATTAATACTTGATAACTGACAACTAACTATGCACAAGCTGCTCATGCTAAGTGCCCTACTGGCGCTGGTCGGTACGGCCCAGGCGCAAAAGCGCACGGCTTTCGAGCCCGGCCAGGTGTGGCCCGACAACAAGGGCACGCACCTCAACGCCCACGGCGGCGGCGTGCTCTACGACCAGGGCCGCTACTACCTGTATGGCGAGCACAAAATAGCCGGCCCCAAGGGTAATAGCGCTCAGGTGGGCGTGCATTGCTATTCCTCAAAAGACCTCTACAACTGGCAGGATGAGGGCATTGCGCTGGCCGTGGCCCCCGATGGCTCGGGCTCCGAAATCGAGAAAGGCTGCGTGCTGGAACGCCCCAAAGTAGTGTTTAACAAGCAGACCGGCAAGTACGTAATGTGGTTTCACCTGGAGCTAAAAGGCAAGGGCTACGAAGCCGCCCGCACTGCCGTAGCCGTGAGCGACAAGCCCGCCGGCCCCTATAAATACGTGCGCTCGTACCGGCCCGGCGCAGGGCAGTGGCCGCTGGGCTTCAAGGAGGAATGGAAGCAGCCCGTGCCCGGCGAGAAAGACCTGAAATGGTGGACGCCCGCTTGGTACCAAGCCGTGGCCCAGGGCTCATTTATCCGGCGCGATTTTGAGCCCGGCCAAATGGC
>Ga0265798_10009456_pt1 | contig 12190 bp, 12 predicted proteins | sample P3T30metagenome_FD_192430 | JGI IMG/M metagenome (GOLD analysis project Ga0265798, IMG submission 192430) | Plant litter microbial communities from East Loma Ridge, Irvine, California - P3 T30 | ecosystem: Environmental > Terrestrial > Plant litter > Unclassified | place: USA: California... | reverse complement strand
TAATGTCGGGCATAAGCACGGCATCTGCTTAGGGTCGGCAATTCTGGCGGCGCTTTGACACTGAAGTTGACACCGTCCTCAAAGGTGGCATAGTGGCTGAGGGCAAGCTGAGTTTCCATGTCGAGCAGTTCATCGAGCTGGTGGGCAGTGGTGGGGTAGTCGTGTTGTGGATAGAGTAGCTGCGCGTGGGGGGAACGGAAGAAATGCATTGGAGAAGCAAAGCGATCAAAGTAGTCTTCAGGTTTTCTGAAGAGGACATCGCGCTCTCCGGAAAGGGTCAAGGTGGGTATGACCTCGTTGTCTCCATAGGTTTGCCAAGCTGTAGGAGGAGGGGCTTTGGGTGCGCGTTTCCTCTTGGGCTTCTGCCCTGGTTGTGCAGCATGTTGGTCACTCTCGACACTTGCCAAAGAGCCCGCCAGATCCTCGTCGGAAAGGAGGGCAGTCTCATCGCCATACAAGGGTTCCGGAAGGTCTTCAGGCTTGACTACTGGAAGCTCGTCGGGGAAGACCCAATCTACAAGGGGATTGTTGACAGCTGCAGCGCCAATGCGGCTTTCGCCCAGACGACATTCCGTCAAGGCCAGCATGGTCGCCAATGAGCCTCCCACGAGTTCCCCACAGACGCCCAGACGAGCTAGATAGGGCCGCCTGAATTCATCAAGAAGCAGATGGTCGCGGACCCAATCGTAGCCAAGCAATACGTCATGACAAGGCGTAGGATACTGATGGACCGACGAGGCGCGATAGTTGATACGCACAACAGTCGCCGCGCTTGTCTCACGCAGCGTCGAGATGACACGCTCCTCTTCTTCTGGGTATCCTGGCAGCACGGGGCCAGGAGGAAGGTAGAGCAAGATGGGGGCCGTTGGCTTTGCGGCATGGAAAACGCTGATGCAGAGGTTAGTTTGGCTGTTGCAACAACGCGGCTCGTCAGCATGGCTTGGCGCGGGGCTGTGAGATCATCGCACAGTAGGCGAGGCCTTATCGGGCAGATAGATGGGCAGATATACAGCCAAAGCACGATGGACAGTGACGAGCCAGGTCGTGTGAGGCTAGGAGCAAGACGGGCAGAAGGGACTCACTCAACCGTAAAGGAGCCGTTTGACCGACACGGGATATCGATGCGCTCGCATCGTGGTGGCGCGGCGACAGCTGAGTAGGGGCGGGTGTTGAGGAGAGCCCGCAGCCGCAGCCGCAGTGGCACGCGTAGTGTTGGCGATAGGGCAGTGATGGCCTTGAGAGAGGAGTGTGGTGGCATCAACGGAGTGCATGCAGCTACGACGGCGGTCACCGGGCTGGCAGACGGGCGACGAGGTGTTCAATCAGTGGTGTTGTCGAGGGCCTCCAAGACGTCGCTTGCGCTTGCCTGGGGCCATCGATGGTCGCTTCCGCATCGAGAATCCGCCGGGTGGCCGTACGGAAGGAGCCACCGGGCCATGGCGAGGCTCGAGGCTCGACACAGGCGCACTACGCGCACTACGCGCAGAGGCAAGTGTCAACCTACCGACGCCATGTAATCCGACTCGTGTAGGGGCGGTAAAACCACGCATAAACAGACATCAAAAGCCGTTAGCTGGGGCTCGCGAGTAGTAGTTGATTCGGCCAGCTACGCTCAGGGGAAGCCATGCGCGGGTCAGCATGTGGCGTGGCCTGCAGGAAATTAGTCTAGCTGCCTCGACCGCCGCGCGCGAACTGCAGCTGGGCCTTGGTCGACTCCCCACCGCGCAGCTTGTTTTTCATTTCTACGCCGCCTTCGCTCCCTAGGGCTGACTTGTCTCTCCTTCTTGTCTGTCCTTGACCGTTGAGTGTGTGTCTGCATCTCCGCCTTCAGTGCGCCGCCGTCTGCTATTCCCGTTCCCGTCGAGCCCTCCACCGTTCTGCGACGTGCGCGCCCACGACCTGCCCCGACAGCCTTGTGACCCAGCTGCACCGAACAAATCCTGTGTCCCCTCATGCTTGCACACGGCCAATAGCACCTTGTAATATCTTTTTGTCTTGGCCAAGACTGGATTGTGCGACACTACACGCGTGGCTCTGGCATAGCAAAGCAACCGCCTCGATCTGCCATCTGCGCGCTCCACACCAAAGCCGCACCAAAGCAACTCCACGCCAACCCAATTCACAAACTGCGTGCGCTCTCGCCCCGCCCACCTCTATATCAGGACACTTGATCCAAGTCAATCCAACTCGCACACGGGTCTCGCCTATCAAGCCTCACAAACTGCAGCGTCGCGTCGTTGCCCGCTAGCTTATCGATATGGCAGAGGGATCCAAGCTCCGAACAATCTTCTCACTGGCCAAGAACTTGGTACTGGCAGCATTGTTCTATGGCGCCATCTACAGCCTCATCACTTTTGTCAGCGACCCCTCGCTTGCTGCCAAGGGGAAGATTGGCATTCCCGCCTTTCTAGACAAGGCAGGGCCTACGGAGCTGCTCGAGACGACCAGGTCAGGAGTCAAAGTCAAGTTCGCCGGGACCACCAAGACCGTCACCATCAAACCACATGCCAACGTCTTCAACCGCCCCATCACCGCCGTCAAGATCAAGGATGACTACCTGGGCCCCCGTCCCCACGTCGACACAGAGGCCGACATCGACATGCTGATTGAAGAGTGCAGAGGCACATATGCTGGCATAGAGAAGATGAGGAGGCCGTTTGATTGCTTGAAGTTCTTTGCAGAGGCCGAGGATCGCTACTACAGTCTACCAAAGCCTGCCGACCGAGCCAGCGCCCAAGATCCTCGCAACGCCGATTTCATCGACGCCGACGGTCATGGCAAGACTCTCCAGAGCTATACACCCGTCACCGAAGCAGTAGCTGCAAACGGATCCAACATCGGCACCTGCCCGGGCCCCATCATCCCCTACCACGTCTACTGGACTGGCCCTGCCACATGGCGAGTCGAGGTCTTCATCAAGAGCTACCTATATACACAAAACCTCGCATGCTCTCGTCTATGGCTCTGGCTCGACAGCGATCGCAACCCAAAGGCCGTGTACAACATGCTGAACAAAGATGCTCTCTTCGCTCGTTTTCTTCCCCTCGTCGAGAGGGGAGACATTGTTGTCAAAGCCTGGAAGTTCCCCAGCCGAATCCCGCTCGCCACCGACAAAGACGACAAGAACGGGTTTGACTACTACAGCACGCCGGGACTGCCAAACTCAAAGGGAGAGAAGCATGTGGCCGAGAACATAATCGAGGACAAGACTGGACAGCAGTGGCTTGTACTCACTCAGAAGCAAATGACCTTCCTTCCCGTGGCCGTCTCCGATGCAGTCCGCTTCATTGTGCTGCACATATATGGCGGTGCTTACTTCGACATGGATGTGCTTATGCTTAGGGACATGCGCCCGCTTTTGTTGCCGAAAGAGCACGCTTTTGCTGAGCGATGGGCTGCCCACCCGCATCCCGGCGACTACAACACAGCAATCATGTCTCTATCCGCAAACTCGTCTCTGTCGTCTTACCTGCTATATGGCGGTATCCGTATGGGCGTCAACTTTCACCCTCGTGTCCTTGGCCGCATGGCATGGAAGGACGGGCGTGACCAGGAATTCAAAATGTTTGAGACTGCTGCTTTCGACCCCATCTGGACGGAATTCAACTGGGATCGCGAGGGCCGATGCACTGTGCCTTGCATCCGCGACTACAGCGCCGTGTTCAAGGGCAAGATTGGCGGTGTCAGAGATGAGTGGGAGAGCTATGACGGGCCTCAACTGGACCGCATTGATCTCAAGCATGTCCAATCCAAGGAGCTCAGCATGCCCGTTAACAGCAGCGCGCTGGAGACACGCCAGGCTAACGTACCTGCCTCGGCCGCGGCGCCGACGCCTCACCATGGCGATCACCCAGATTCGTTCCAGGCCACGCTTGACGAGGAGGCTGAGCTCCGCAAGGCCGGCGTTATTTCTGACTACGTTCTGGCCGAAGACAAGTACCCTCCCAACAACCGCACGTTGGAGAACTTTTTCCGCGGCGCGTGGACATACCATATTCATAACCAAGTAAGTCTCTTCCTCATCTGTCTGTTAGACATGCATTCGCCACAGCAACCCCGCTCTGCTTTTAGCTCTTTGTCCCTGCAGCCATAGCTTGGCAGCGGCAGATTAGGTCGCGTGGCTCAGCTATCCGCATCACCAAAAAGCAAAGAACATGTCACTAACGGCACATCCTAGTGGCTAAAGCATCCTGAGCCTTCGTCTTGGATCTCGGTCCTCCAGCATGCCCACGATGGCTTCATAGCTGGTAAGCGCACAAATGCTTATGGCGAGAAATGGACCGGTCCTAGCCTGATGCCGTACAACTATTGGCCCGAATACGTATGAGGCCCAGGCCTAACTAGGCTGCTCTTTGCTCCCTTCTTCCTCGTCATCGAGTCGGACGTGGAAGGTCGCCGTGCCGAGTATCATTCATAGTGCACGCGCGTCGTTGTCTATTCCATGCGCGTCACCTTTTTTGTATTCTACGACGACGCCTCGGACGTCCAGTTGCAACCATCCGCGCGTCTACCTATATCACGGCACCACCTACGACATATCATCATCAACACCAGCATCATCATCCTTAAATGTAGCGGCATGAGGCAGACACGAACACACTTGCTGCCTCTGGAGTTTTCGGAGTTTTATATCTTGTAATTCGCTTGTCTTTGGACGGCATATACCCTTTTTTTGCCTTTTTTTCCTCTCCCTCGGTAGGTAAAAAAAGGCAAAGTAGATCTTTTTTATTTACTGGATTCCTTCTTTGCTTGATTACTTTAGGGAATTCTTAGAACAACGTAAAGACTCGGCGTTTCTAGTCTTTACTAATGGATGCTTATCTGTTTTTTTTTTGGCTAACGTATATGGGAAAATATGTTGAACGCGATAGAGGATTCAACTTGCGATTGTACAATGAATCCAAGATTATACATGTATATATACACATGTTCAAACGTACAGATATACATATATACATCACTGGTGATGAATCTGCCTTGATTTAATATGTTGCCTTTGACCTGTTGGAAGTGCTCTTCTATACACACTACTGCACAACGAAAAATTACATCAGAGGCCTTGGCTACATCTATTTGCATATTGACATGTTTACCTGCATGAAAAGCCCGCGAGTACAGAAATTGATGACCACCCTCATATGAGAGACTTGCAAGTCTCATAATTCGCACACTAATTCTATTATCGGGCATGGGAACTCGTGTCCCCCACCGTAGACGCCACATAATGCAAGCCGGAAAGTGCACACCGCCTGTAATGCCATTCATCTACAAATCAATCAGCGGCTCTTCAACCGCCTTTTGCTGGCCAGGGAGTTGGTTTTGTGGCGCAGAAGGGAAACTCTCGGGGCCATATCCACCTGCTGCATATGGCGCTGGCTGCCATGTTGAGGACTGTTGTTGTTGAGGTGCTTGTTGGTGCTGCTGCCAGTACTGTTGTTGGGGCTGCTGCTGTTGAGGCTGCTGCTGTGGCTGTGGCTGTTGCTGTTGCTGTTGCTGTTGCGGTGGAGCTTGTTGCTGTTGAGGCGGCTGCTGCTGCTGAGGGTTCTGCCAGCCAGTCGCGGGTTGAGCAGGCGGTGACATGGGCGTCTGCTGTGGTGGGGCGCGAGCATATGCTTGTGGTGAAGGAGGTTGCTGTTGTGAAGGAGGTTGAGACGCGTAGCTCTGAGGCGGCTGTGAGGACTGTGCGTAGTAGTTTGCACTTTCTGCATCTGATACCGTGGATGGCGGCGCTTGCGCAGGGTAGGCGGAGGATGCCTGCGGAGGATATTGTTGATTTGAGATTTGGCGCTGTAGTTGCGGTGATGGAGGTTGCTGATAAGCACTGTTGGGAACCTGCTGTGCAAGATTGGGGTACGGTTGTGAGGGTTGCTGGTATTGCTCTTGAGGTGGAGCATAGGACTGTGGCTGCCGATCGGGGTAGGCTTGGTGTTGTGTTGGATAGCCACCTCCATACTGCGATTGTGGCTGGCCATAGGTACTTGAAGGCGCTGCGTTTCCTGTGTAGTAGTTCTCACCTGTACCATCAGGTGCGCCGGATTGTATGCTTGGGTATAGATTCGATGGTGGCAGTTGTGCGGATGGAAGACGATACATGGCATTCGCTTGGTTGTATGTGCTTGATAGTCTTTCCTCGAGCATGCGATCGTAGTATCGAACAACGGTAGATAGTTTAGCATGGAGATCAAGAAGTGTGTCTGTCCTTGTTAGCGCAGCTTCTCGCGACAAACCAAAGTAACATACCATGCTTGCTCATGGTTTCACCATAGGTACGTGCGAGCTTCGGCCTCAATTTTCCAATACTCTCATACAGTTCCTGTATCTGGGGCTCGCGGAGGATGGTACCTGGGGCCTGGTGTTGCAGTCGATCGACTAGTGTTGAAAATAAGTTGATGTTCTCAGCTTCGACGGGGGTCAGTTCGTAGTCGTTTTTGGGCGCAACAAAAGGCGCCGATCCGGTTGCGCTCGAAGCTTGTTCTCGGAAGGTGGTGGAGTACTTCTTCTTCTGTTCCTCCATGTCGGCTAGAGAGGCCGCTATGGCAGCGGCCAGGTCGGCGTCTTCCTCTTCTTCGGGCTGCTTCTTGGTGGCTCCATTGGTAGTCCTGGATTGCGACTGCAGCTGTGACTGAGGTACAAAACCGGAGGAGCTGTTTCCCTTTGCCTCGTCCAAGCTCATCTCCAGCGCACGCTTCAGGTCCGCATCGAAGCTGTCTTCTACGCGCGCATTGCGCGGTTCCATTGAGCCTTGGTAGAGTGTCTTCTGCGGCCTATGTGAATCGAACATTCTCGGCATTGATGCACCCCGTGACCGCTCGGTCATCTTCGCATGGCAACCATCGTCAACGCGTACCGGGTCCGTTATGCCGAGGTGGGGTAGTGGGATGGTCTTGCTCGAACAGGCACCGCAGAAAACGTTTCCGCAATTCCGACAGTGGTGTTTTCGGTTTGTAAAGGTAAAGGCGGTCCGGCATCTCATGCATACGTCCGAATCGGTCCATTCCGGGGGCTGCGACATGGCATGTTAGCTTGTCTTGGGTGGTGGCGGATCTTAGAGTAGTGAACGTACCGCACTACTGTCAAGCATGCTGCTAGAAATATGCTCCTTAGGTGGGAAGTGGAAGCCTTCCCGTTGCAGGGAGTAGTAAACCTCGTTCATGTAGGTTAGGTTGGAGCGGCCTTCAGCGGCCGTGGCCCAAGATTGTATAAGCTCCAGCATCTTGTTCTTCACATCGGTATTTGGCGCAACCGTGGGCGGAGCCTTCAGCAGCGACGTCATGTTGTCGAGGAATTCTCGCGAAGCTATCTCTTGGATGAAGTGGGCGCCGCCGTTCTTAACGCACGTGTCGGTGAGCTGGCCGAGTTAGCGGGCATGTGGAGTGTGCGAGAAGAGTGTTGCCGTACATTTAGGGTGGCAAGCTGGACGTTTGGGTTCTTGTGCCCTATCCGCTTCTTCAACGCGCGCATGGCATCTTTAGGCTGCACTGTCTTGGACCGTATCACGTCGGATATCTCAAGGTTGAGCGGCATGTCCTCTCTACACGGCAATTAGCAAGAAGGGCCGAGCTAGGCAGAGCTTGGATAGTGGCATACAAGCTCGAGGAAGTCGCGCGCTCAATCTGCTCGTCGAAGGCGCTGTTGGCCGAGGACCCAAACCATCCCGCCATGGTGATGCAGCTGTTCCGTTGTATGAGATGCGAATGTCAAATTTGCTAGACAATGAGAAACAGTGGCGTCGTGTTCCGGGTCAGGGCCTTGCTGGTATAGTATAGTATGGTCTGGTATGGTGCGGCGCAAAGACAGCCGTGGTCATGTTTGGTTAGGTAGCAGCTGTGCCATCAAAGGTCTTGGCTGATGACGCCCTGTGGCGGCGGAGGCCCCATCACCCGCATTTGCATTAACACATGCCTGCACCTTGCAAACACGGAACACTACAGTGCGCTACATCCACACCCTCAACGCTTCGCGAGATTGCCGTCGCGCCTGCACACCCGCCGTCGCTCCGGCAAGTCCCTAGGCGCACCTCCTACCACGTCCACGTCCGCATCTCCGTCTCTACTCCACCCAACTTGCCCCATCCCGCCCCGCAACCCCATCTCCCCCGGCCTCTCGCCGCGCACACGTATTCGATTGATTCCACTCACCCTTCCGACCAACGCGCTCCTGCTCCCGACTAGACGTACCAGCACCTACCGCACTGCCCAAGACGCGACCTTCACCTTGCCCGGGCCTCTTGAACATGCGTGGCTGCCCAACCTCTAAAGTGCGAATATGAGTGCGGCGGCTCCTCAGCCGCCCTCAGGACCTCTGCCCGGCAACACCATGAACGGCTTCCCCAATGGCGCACAGAGTGCTGGCGCAGACAACGGCCCCCGGGGCGGTGGAGGCCCGTATCCGCCCATCGCCGAGATCGTAGGCTCTGCCTTGGATACCGCACACTCACTCAGGAACAATTCGGTATATGCTCAAGGCAGCCTCGGGATGCGACAACCGCTGACCACGTCTAGATCCGCCACCTCCTCGCACACGCTAAAGGACACTTCAATTCCGCAAAGACGATGCTCGACGGCCGTGTACCAGCCGGTGCATACTGGGAATACCTGGTTGCGTATCAAATCGTCGTCGAGGTCATACCCACCCACCGTGACTTCTACGACAAGATCAACAACAGTCGGGGCTCGGCACACCGCGACTTCAACGACCTCATGCGGGACATCAAGTCGAGCGAAGAGAGGTTCATGCACGTCAAGGAAATAATAAAAAACGACAACAAAAGGAACGGAGCGTCGCATAACAGGAGCATATCGGTACCTTCAACACAACACAGCACACCATCATCCTCAAGACCAAGCTCCCCTCACAGCTCTAGCATGCCCCGGAGGGACGACGAATTGATGCTGCCCGAAGTTCCAACCACCATGCCCAACGGCCGCGCTTCACCTGCCGATTCTCTAGATCCTTCACGGAGAAAACCCCCCGTACAACCAAAACCGCAATCGTTGCATGGTCGCGCGGTCCGCCAGAGCCTGTCGTCGATACCCGGCGTGAACGATCTTGCTCAACGCTTCGCCAACCTCAGAGCCACTCCAGTTAATACAGCTTTCGCACCACCCAGTCAAGATCTTTCGGTCAAGATGCCCTCCCCAGCAGATTACCACTCTACAAACCGACTCGCGGGACCGCGTGGTATGTTGCCACCGCCCTTGCAGATGCTGCCGCTGGATACGCACTTCGCCGCTTCTCTGCCCAAGGAACCAAGTCCTACCTACAGTCCAGCACGAAACATACCAGGCCCTTCCAGTATCCATCCGCCTCGGAGTACTCCCAGGAGCATGAACGGCACTGGAGGTCGCAATAATTCGATAGCTGCATCTAGCCTATCAAACCAAGCGCCAAACGTGAACGGCACACCAGACTCGTATTTCCCAGCTCAGCAAAACTTACGCGACGCAACCGGAAGGACGAGAGCTGTCAGTAAGCCAGTCGAATTGGAAATTGACGCCAGCATGCTCTATGACTACTACCGCATGTACAATGTACTCACTATTGACGTGCGCGACAGAGCCCAGTTTGACGCAGGGCATGTGTATGTGCGCAACATCATGTGCATAGAGCCATTGACGATGCGCGAAGGTGATTCTGCTGAGCAACTGCTGGATCGCTTGATCATATCACCCGACGAAGAGCAGGCTATGTTCGACAGGCGGAACGAATTTGACGTCGTGGTTTATTATGACGACTCGACCAAGAACATTGATTTCATGCACAGCCATGACCGGAATGAGAGTGAGCGTGCATTGAAGCAGCTATTCGACACACTTTATGAGTTTAATGCCGATAAGCCGTTACGCCGACCCCCGGTCCTCCTCAAAGGTGGTCTTGATGCCTGGATTGACTTGGTAGGCCCACAGGCATTGAAAATGTCTACCACTGCTGCGCTGGTAGCGGCTGGTGCTACCAGAAATCAAGCGATGCGACGTTCATCAGTGGCAGCCATACAAATCGCAAAGAATAATCAAAGGAGGTCGAGACGCGAGTATGTTCCCATGGATCATGAAGAAGAGGAGCTATGGCTGGAGGAAGCCCGAAAAGGTCGCGCTGCTGTTGATGTACCGCCAAGCGGTGAAGTAGAAGAAGAACAAACGGAGGGAGAAGAGCCAAACGCTCCCTTTTATCGATCCACCGCAGACTTCCTGCGCCGCTACCCCGATGTCGAGGCTGAGCAGTCGATGATTTTTCCATCTAGGCCACCGCCTACTAACCAATATATTCAACCCGCCATACCCGTTGCTCCGTCTCGACCAGCGCCCTCTGTGCCACGAGTTAGTTATAGTGGTGTTCACGAACGCCAAGAACAGCAAAGCCGCAATGTTGTGTACAATTCGCACCCCCAGTTTAGCAATCTCCGACTGCACCGGACTGGGTTGCTCAACTTTGGGGTTACATGCTACATGAACTCTGTTGTACAGTGTTTGAGCGGCCACCTCTTACTTTCCGACTTGTTCCTTACTCAGCGATACCAACGGGAACTCCAACGGGACAACTGGAAAGGAACAAAGGGAATCTTACCAGAAGCTTATGCGACGCTGCTCTCTAACTTGTACAAAGGAGATGTCACATCCGTCCGGCCTAGCACTTTCAGAGTACGTCTTACTGCACGTGTTAGAGGCTAATAGCTAATTTTGCGCAGCGTATTTGTGGCCACTTCAACTCACAATGGGGCATCGACGAGCAGCAAGATGCCAAGGAGTTTCTTGAATTTGTTCTGGATTACATGCATGAGGATATGAATTTGACATGGAACAAACCCCCGCTCAAGCCTCTTACAGACCAGGAAGAGTTGACACGCGAGAGGTTTCCACGCCAGTATTCGGCCATGATTGAGTGGCGACGCTACCAGCATCGCGACATGTCCGTCATTGGCGGCTTGTTTGCCGGCCAACATGCTTCGCAGCTCACGTGTCAAACATGCGGAGTGACCAGCACGACGTACGAGGCATTTTGGAGCATAAGTGTCGAGATCCCTCGCGAGGGTCAGTGTGACTTACGCGAATGTCTACAGTCGTACTGTGCGCCGGAACGCCTGGCGGGAGATGAGCTGTGGCGTTGCCCACGGTGCAAGAAAGACCGTGAGGCCATGAAGAAAATTACCATCACTCGCGCACCCGACACGCTCGTCATACACTTCAAGCGATTCAGCGCCTCCCGAACTGAAAGCGCTCGAAAGGTTCGGACGCCTGTAAACTTTCCGCTACAGCGGCTGGACATGTCGCCTTTCATCGAGCCGCCCATGACGCCAGAGCAAGAGGCCTACGTTGCGCAAACAGCGCGTGATGGACCGGCGCAGTTGGCTGGAGTCAAGTCGGACCCCACGATGAATGGGCCTTTTGTTTACAACGCATACGCCGTGATATGGCATATCGGTGCCACCCTCGGCAGCGGTCACTATGTCGCTTTTGTCAAGGACAAATCGCGAGGATGTTGGCGATCTTTTAACGATGACAAGATCCAAGACTTTGATCCGGGAAACCTTCCGGCGAAAAATCGATTGCAGAATGAGAAGGCGTACATTGTGTTTTATGAGAGGGAAAGGGTCGCTGGCGGGGCCTTCTAGCTTGGCTGCCAAGTTGGGACGCTCACGGTTCATTCATATGGGCGCTTGAGTCGTGCTGGACTCGTTGGAGCGCGCACAGCGTGATGGGCGTATTACTACCTCTCTGTTTATAATCTTCGGGCTTGTTGTGAATGCTGTTGTCATGGGAGCGTTGCATGCACGGCGTTGGGACATGACATATACCACATAGATGCATTCCATTGACGTTTCCACATTGTGCATTTTGTCTGCATTGCTCTCGTGAATTAATTACCTGACAAGTTTTCTCAGTGACATGCCCGCTGTCATCACAAGGCTGAGGATGATTAGACCGATGATCGGCCTGCAAGGGTGCGGATCACCGAACTTTTTTTGTGGCTGATAAGATAGCAGCCGTGACTCCGCACATCCACCCCCAGACGCTTGCTCACCACGGCTTGTTTGCAATTGAATTTTCCCACTTACCACATAGCCCTCAAACTGCAAATATGTCAAAGGGACGCGTTTGCCTAGCCTACTCTGGTACGCTATCTCTCACCAGTTGCCGTCTACAATCCAGTGGATTGGACTGCCCGCTTTGTTTGCGATTTGCTGGCAATGGCT
>Ga0265798_10009455_pt1 | contig 12191 bp, 7 predicted proteins | sample P3T30metagenome_FD_192430 | JGI IMG/M metagenome (GOLD analysis project Ga0265798, IMG submission 192430) | Plant litter microbial communities from East Loma Ridge, Irvine, California - P3 T30 | ecosystem: Environmental > Terrestrial > Plant litter > Unclassified | place: USA: California... | reverse complement strand
ACGACAGCCCGAACATGACGCTGGTCGAGATCCGCGCGAAGTGCCGGCGTCTGAAGCAGCAGCACAACCTGAAGCTCGTGGTGATCGACTATCTGCAGCTGATGACGTCGGGCAAACGCGTCGAGAGCCGTCAGCAGGAGGTCTCGGAGTTCTCGCGTGCGCTGAAGCTCATGGCGAAGGAGCTGCAGGTGCCCGTGATCGCGCTGTCGCAGCTGAACCGTGGCCCCGAGCAGCGTGCCGACAAGAAGCCCGCGATCAGCGACCTGCGAGAGTCCGGTTCGCTCGAGCAGGACGCCGACATGGTCATCCTGCTGCACCGCGAGTCCGCCTACGAGAAGGACAACCCCCGGCAGGGCGAGGCCGACTTCATCGTCGCGAAGCACCGGAACGGGCCCACCGACACGATCACGGTGGCGTTCCACGGGATGTTCTCGCGGTTCGTGGATATGCCTAGCTAGGGCTTGGCAGATGTCATTCAAAAGCTAATTTGTCGCCCCGCAAGTCCACTTGTCGCACTCGCCTTCTGCGACGAATACCTGCAAACTTAGCTCGGATCTTCTCGCCCGCTACCTCGAGTGAGCTCGGTGGTGCTACTCCGAGGCTCAAGGCTTACCCTTGACAATTGCTCACTGTTTCCGGTTCTGGCCCTTATGCTAAGCGACACCGCTTAATCTCTGCAGCATGGCCAAGGAGGGGCGGCGCCAGCGGGTCCTCTTACGTTTGATCCAAATGTTGCCCCAACTCGAGCAGGAGCGTGAATTATGTCTGAGCTACCTACCCGTGGTGCCGTCTTTTGGCCTGTTGGAACCGGAGACAGCACCACCATCGTGATCGACGACGACACTGTGATGCAGATCGACCTGCATGACATGGCGAAGGCTGATTCGGACGAGACTCCCGAAGTCCCCGTCGTCGACGAACTCGTTGCAAGCCTCCCCGTCCGCAACGGCAGTCCATACCTCGCTGTATTTGCCCTCACCCACGCAGATAAGGACCACAGTCTTGGGTTCGCCGACCTGCTAAGCCAAGTCACCATCGGTGAACTCTGGGCTACGCCGCGTTTGTGGCGAGAGTATACAGAGGAGGAGGCTGAGGACGATCTCTGCGAGGATGCAAGAGCGTTTCAGGTGGAGGCGGAGCGCCGCGTCAAAGCAACAGAGAAGGCAATCGCAGAGGGTGTTGATCCGGCGAGTGGGGATCGATTGATCGTCATTGGCTATGACACTGAGCACAGCAAGCACGCTTACGACGAGCTCCCCGATCGTTACAAGAGCGGCCCTGGCAAAGTCATCTCGGCTCTTGACTTTGAAGACACCGAAGGCCGATTTGAAGCTTTTATCCATGCACCCTTCGCAGCCGATGCCGCCGCAGCTCGCAATGAGACATCGCTCGCGATGCAGGTCATCTTGCAGGATGACTCCGGTGTCACGGGGAAAATGCTCCTGTTCGGTGACCTCGCCCACGACACAATCATGAAGGTCTTCAGCTTCAGTGAAGCTCACGGCCGCGACGAGCGCGTCGAGTGGGACCTGCTGCTTGCCCCGCACCACTGTTCTAAGCGAGTGATGTACTTGCGGACACTCGACGGTGATGAAGTGGAACAGAGGGACGTCCTCGATGCACTCGAGCGCCACCAGCTGCCGGGCGCAGTAATTGTCACCAGCAGTTCCGGGATCCCGGACAATGACGAGGACGGGAAGAACCCGCCGCACAAGATGGCCTTCGACCGCTACTCCGAGATCGCGGATGAAGTCCTCGTCACCATGGAATGGCTAAGTGTAAGTGAGCCGTCCCCAATCGTCTTTGGCGTGACGGCTGAAGGTGCTGGCATCGTTCGTGACGACGTCGTAGAACTCGCAGCCGCGGAAGCCTTCTCACACGCAGCGCAGCCAGCCGGATCTCGGCTCGCCGCCGTCATCGCCTCGGCCACCGCAGTGGCGAAGGCTGTTCACCGCGGTTCTACATCCACGTCTGGTCCAGATCGCGTGCGAGGGATCACCGCTGCTGATCGGGGCGGAAAGATCGCACCCCAAACTGTCGGTTTCGGACAGTGAACAATGCCGCGGTCGAGCAGTTAAGGCAGCTGGCATCTATCAGCGGCCCGATCCAGCTCCACGCGGTGACCGAGGAGCGCGGCCACACAGTCCTCAGGGTGTCGCTTGACACGCGGGGGATCCCACACCGAGCGGGCGGTATCCGTCTCAGAGCGCGCGAAGTCTTCCAGTTCGTCGTGTCCGAGGACTTCCCATTCGCTGCACCCTCCGTTTGGGCGACGCACCAGCGTTGGGCCGGGACAGCCCACGTGCAGTGGGGACGCAGCGTTTGTATCTACGCTGCGCCCTCCGTTGAGTGGAGTCCGACCGACGGCATGCGGGGGCTCCTCGACCGCCTCATGCTGTGGCTCGAACGAGCGGCTGCCGGCACACTCGATCCGGACGGGCAGCCGCTGCACCCGCCCGTTGCCTACTCTGCCGTCGACGCTGGGCATCTGGTCGTTCGCGCCGACATCGGCAACCGTGCGCCGTGGAGCTCAGGGAGCGATTCCGCCTCAGTTTTATTTGCAGGGTGTCTTATGGTCGGTGCGGATCGCGTAGACGTCGTGGAATGGCTCACCCTAGGAGAAGTCCTCGCGAAGGTGACCGCGGAGGGTTTCACTGCGACCGACTCACAGGGGCGGCACTGGTTTGTCGCCGTCGCCGGCTTCATCTCAGACCAAATAGCGTTTGAATACCCCAGCAAGGCCGAGGCGCTTCTCACCGCACTTGAACGTTCGGGACTAAGCGCCGAAACACTGTTGAGCAGCTTGGCAAAAGCTCGCGTAGTCAACGCACTTCTGGAAAATGGTTTCTCGGACGGCAGCAAGATCCCAAACATTGTGGTGCTTGGAACGCCGGCGCGCCGAATAGACACGGCCAGGCTGGCGCACCTGACTGCCTGGCAGCTTCAGGGGACTGGTGACACCCTCGCCGATCTTCTGGGGGCCGCCGATTGGGGCGTTCTCCGGGACGACAAAGACGAAATCTACGCTCTAGCTCGTCGGTGGCTCAGTGTGGCAGACATAGCATGGAAGCGTGTGTGGGAGGACCGGGCCGAGGTGACTCGACCTCGCGATGGTCACACGCCTGCATCTCAGCTACGGGGAAAACGCGTGCTCGTGCTTGGAGCTGGAGCGCTCGGTGCGCCCATCGCCGAACATTGCGTTCGAGCGCAAGTGAGCTCTATCACCATTGTCGACAACGGTCGGGTGAATCCAGGAATCTTGTCTCGCCAGCCATACGGCGATGCTGACATAACAAAGCCGAAAGCAGAAGTGCTCGCCGAGCGTTTAAACATCATCCGGTCGGACGTTGAGGTTACGGGAGTGTTCGGGGACGCCAAACGTGCGGTCGAGACTCCGCAACAAGTTGAACACTACGACTTCGTCATTGACGCTACCGCTGACGTTGGTGTCCGCAGCGCCGTTGAGACGCGTCGAGCGCAATCCCGATCGCATTGGCCCGCGGTGCTGTCGATGATGATCGGCCACGATGCCAGCGTGGGGGTTGTCGTAGCGTCTCAGAGGGAAGCATCTGGGGGACCAGTCGACCTATTTCGTCGTTTTTCACTGGCCTGCCTCGCAACCCCGAAGCTTGACGACATCGCCGCAGACTTCTTTCCTAAGACCCCGCGAGGAGACTTGTTTTTCCCCGAGCCGGGGTGCTCGTCGCCGACGTTCGTCGGATCGCACGCAGACGCTGCCTCACTCGCGGGCATGCTTCTCAACGAAGGGATGACGCTGCTGACCTCGAGCGCGGCGCCTATGAGTGCTGCAGCAGTGCGGCGCCGCCACCCCGCTCGGCCCGCCGTAGAAGCCATCGCGTGGCCATCTGACGTGGTCCTCGAGGACGCGAACGACAGCGGCTACGAAGTACGGCTGTCCGAAGCAGCACTGACCGAGATGCGGACGGAAGCGCGCCGAGGGCGCCGCGTTCGCGGACCGAGAGTTGAAACGGGAGGAATGCTCCTGGGAGCAATTGACGACGCCTGCCGTGTTATTTACGTCGATAGGGTTGCGGGACCTCCTCCGGACAGTCGGCTGTCCGAGGTGTACTTCCAGCACGGCACGCACGGGACGCAGGAGGTCATCGACGAGCGTCGAACAGTAACCCAAGAGCGGCAAAGTTTCGTTGGGCTGTGGCACACACACCCGCACGGCGCAGCTTCACCGTCAGCCACGGACGATGAAGGAATGTGGGGGCTTGTCAACTTGCAGGGAATCAGCCGCCGTGCGCTGATGATCATCGCCGGAGGGACGACTGTGTGGGATCAGTGGTTGAAGAACGGTGTAACGCCGGCGCTGTACGCGCGGGTGTCCAGGATCCACAGGTCCGCACGGCCCTCCGGGAGCGGCGACGTTCGTGATGCCCCTAATGATTTCTTCCCAGGCGGCTTCGCCTACCCGCGAAACTTCCACGCAGACCCAGGACAGCGCACTTGACAGCCCCTCGAATCGGTCTCGCGCTTTCTGGCGGCGGGTTCCGGGCTGTGGCATTCGGACTCGGTGCCCTCCGTGCTTTGCACGACCGAGACCTCCTCTCATCAGTCAGTGTCGTCTCCGGCATCAGCGGTGGTGCGATCCTGTCCGCGTTGTGGGCATATGGTCCGGAGGACTTCGAAGAGTTTGATCTCAGCACTCGCCGTCTGTTGCGCAGTGGCCTTCAGTTCGAGCTCACGCGCCGTGCTTTTACCCCGAGCTCCACCGTGCGGTCGCTGGCTTCGGTTGCACGCTCTTTCACAGCTGGAAATCCCCGAGCCTTCTCACGCACCGAGGCACTGGTAGCAGCCCTTGCAGCGCGCGGGCTCGAAATGCCCGTGTCAAATGTCACCCACCAAGACCTTGCAGTTGTGATGTCCGCAACGGATTTATCGAACGGCAATGCAGTCCGCTTCGGCAGCCAGGTGAGTTCAAGCAGCCCATTGGGTCGGATCACAAATGTGGTGCCGGTGGCGGACGCTGCAGCCGCCTCTGCGGCTTTTCCGCTGCTCCTCCCACCTCTTGTGCGCAATTACAACTTCCAGCGCTCCGACGGTAGCCAGCACACATCTCGGCTAGCGATGACGGACGGCGGCGTTTACGACAACCTAGGAGTGACTCCGCTTCTTCCAGGCCGATCGAGGTCGTACACGAGCCACGTTTACGACCTCGATGCATTGATCGTCGTGGACGCTGGACGCGGACGATATGACCGTAAGCCGGCAACACATTGGCTCAACCGAACGAGACAAACTTTTGAAATTTCTCACGGTCGCGTTCAGGACGGAACGCGATCGCGGATCTACGAAGCGAGCGATCTTCCCCTCGTCCACGTCTACCTCGGGTCCTTGGACACGCGTATCCCCGCGGTCCCTGGCCTGGTTTCCCGTGACCCGATCTCAGCGTATGGCACCAACTTTTCCTCGATGCCCACTGGCGCTCTTGAGGCAATATCTGTCCGGGCTGAGCAGATCACTCGAGTTCTAGTCAACGACCACTTCTAGCCCGCGGCGCACCATTGGTGAAGAACACAAGCCCTATGCCAGCGACACCGGTCTGCACGCCACGCTTTTGGACATCTGGCCAGTCAGCGCGACAAGTAGCATCTGGCTCACCGCCTGCGCCGAGCAGCTACGCATTTCACGATCGTTGCCCTGGCGACTGAGCTTGCTCACTGGGTTCTTGGAGACCGAGAAGGCGTCGAGCGCGAGTCGTCCCGGCGGCAGTCAACAGGGCGGTGGACACCGCTCACGATCCCTCGCGTTCCGTACGCAACGGGGAGGATCGTGCCGACAGGGCCACAGTCCTGAACGCCACCGATTAACGGTGCTACACCGACCTGGCGGGCTATCCGAGGTTCTCGCTGCGTACACGCGGGCTTCAACCCTTGGCAAGTGTGCAAGAAACCCAAACCCTAAAGAAGCCACGCCTGACGATGGCAGTACAAATACCCCAACCCAGCAGCGGTAGTCGTTGCCGACTAAGTGCATGACTGTTCGTATTGCATCCCGTCTGTAGCAGCGCTGAGAGACTAAGCCCAGCTGGCTTCGACTCGGAACACGGATCACAGGCGGTCGGGTACGGACTTCACTCCGGAGAGGTGCTCGGTTCTACTGCCGCGCTTACCCCCGCTACGTCCTCCATGGCTAGGAGCCGCTTTGTACTCTCTGCCCCTGCGGTACGCACGTGAGGTATGCCCGGTATGTCGCACCCCATTGAAAAGGACTAGACAGGGCGTGTCATTTGCACGAAGATCAATTGACTCGGCAGGAGTGTTGCCATGGTGTGCCTAACAAAGGATTGCGAATGACCCAACAGGACGATCCGACTGCATCGAACGAAGAGCCGAAAGAACAGACTGCTTCGATGCGGGTCTCCAGCATCAAGGTGCGCAACTTCCGCCTACTTCGAAACATCGATGTCTACCTTGATAAACGAACGACCGTTTTGGTTGGCCGAAACAATAGTGGCAAGACAACCCTTGCGGAGGCCCTTACCCGTTTCTTGCAACCAACGACTTTAAAATTCACTTTGGCCGACTTCTCTGCTGAGAGCTACCCCGAATTTCTAGAAGCGTGGAGGGTCTATGATGCAGGAGACGAAGAAGCCGCGAGAAGTCTCCTTCCTGAGATATCCCTCACTGTTGATATATCGTACTCAAAAGACCTGCCGGAATATGGGCCCCTAGCTGCAGCTATCGTCGATCTCGACCCGACTTGCACAACAGCGAGGATCTGCCTCAGCTACTCCCTCGAAGCTGGACGCCTATCAGACTTTTTCGAAGGGGTTGCAGGAGACCCGAGCACGGGTCAGGACATCAAACTCGAGTACGTCCTAGGCATCGTCGGAGACCGTGTACGAGAATTGTTTGGGCGGTCAATTACGGCAATTGATCCAGGAGATGCCACAAACACGCGCGATATAGCGCTAGAGGCGATGCAGCGCATCCTCACCGTTCACTTCCTGAAAGCTCAACGCGGACTCGATGACGAGAAAGAGAAACCCAAAGACCTCATCGGCGACGTCTTCCAGAGCCTTTTTAATGCTGCATCCAAAGCAAAAGACGGAAGCGCTCAGAAAAAGACCGCGGATGCGCTTACGGCGGCAGTCGCGGGAATCGAGCAAGATCTTGGGGACAAGGTCAGCGCCATGGTAAGTGGAATTATTCCCGCACTTCAGAGCTTCGGATACCCCGGTCTCACTGACCCTGGTATCAAAGCGCAAACAACGCTGGACATCGAACGCGTGTTGGGGAACCACACAAGCATTCGTTACGACGGCGTAGCAGGGGTGTCACTTCCTGAGTCCTATAGCGGTTTGGGCTCGCGCAACCTCATCTTAATGCTGCTCACGCTTCTTAGCTATTACCGGGAATATGCAACGCGCGGTAATATGCCCGGACTGCACTTGGTCTTCATTGAAGAGCCTGAAGCCCACCTCCACCCGCAGATGCAGGAGGTGTTCATCAAACAGCTTGCTTCCGTTGCGGAGTTGTTCCCGGCCCTGGATGATAGGAAGCAGCCCTGGTGGCCCCAGTTCGCGGTTTCGACACACTCCTCGCACGTCGCCAACCGTGCTGACTTTGCAACTATTCGGTATTTTCGGGTCGAAGACGAGCCGAAGGGTGGCCCAGGTCACCACACCTGTATCTTGGATCTCACCAACGCTAAAGGCCTGAATAAGAAATTCCTTCACCAGTATCTGACCCTCACACGATCCGATCTCTTCTTCGCGGACAAAGCCATACTTGTGGAAGGTACAAGCGAACGACTGATCGTTCCCGCGGCCATCAGAAACACGGAACATCAGCTCAGTAGCCAGTATGTTGCCCTAATGGAAGTAGGAGGCGCATATGCCCACATTTTCTTCCCGCTTCTGGACTTCCTTGGCATTCCAACGCTCGTCATCACAGACATTGATGCGATAGGTCCGGTTAAGGGTAAGAGCAAAGACGCCGCAACGACTGTGCACGAAGGTGTTTCTACAAGCAACGCCACAATTAAAGCGTGGTTCCCCAACTCTGACGCGCAGAAGCCGGCTGCTCTGCTGGCCGCTGCAGAGACAGACGCCATTATCAGCGGCAACCGGTATCTTGCGTTCCAAGTTCCGGAGGAAGAAGGGAAGGCCTGTGGCCGCAGTTTCGAAGACGCGTTCCTCCTTGCCAATCCCTCCGCCGAGGGCCTCGCGCTCACGGACGACATCAGCCAAGATGAGGTCCTTATTCGTGAAGCTGTGGAAGGTTTAAAGAAAAGCGATTTTGCTTTGCGTTTCGCGGTTGAGGAGGCAGGCTGGAAGACTCCCCGTTACATCCAACGGGGACTCGACTGGTTACTCGACTACCCCACGGGGCCTGAACCCGAGGCTGAGCATACGAGTGACATGGGTGTGGTTGTTCGATGACCGTGCCGGACGGCCCCGTTGGTGACGACGCCGTGAGAGCTAGCGAAGATGCTCTTGCGGCGGTCATTGCCGCGCTCGATAGTCGCAGTAATTTTAAACTCGAAGCGGGGGCAGGAGCAGGCAAGACCTACTCACTGATCCGAGCCCTGCGACACATACTGGAACACAAGTCTGTCTACCTTCCGCGCAGTGATCAACGGGTCGCGTGCTTGACCTACACCAAGGTTGCCCGCGACGAGATCAAAGCACGGACCGATAAAGATCCAGCCATCTTCGCCGACACCCTCCATGGTTTTCTCTGGCACATAATTAGTCCCTACCAAAAGGCGCTCACAGCGGCTCTTCATCTTTCCGAAAACTGGAAAGAGCTTTTGGCCGAGAACCCGAGGGCCGAGGGGCTGGCGATCGACTACGACCTAGGCATTCGCGGGGTTCATGAAGATCGCATAACGCTGCATCACAATGACGTTCCCGAGTTCGCAATTCGACTCTTTGGAAATAAGAAATTTCGATCGCTCGTCACTGATCGATTCCCAGTTATATTCATCGATGAGTACCAGGACACTCCAGTTGGTCTTGCCGACGCGATCCTTTCTGGTCATGGAGACGACAACCCAAGCCCTATCGTTGGTTTTTTTGGTGATCACTGGCAGCAAATTTACGATAAAACGTGCGGCTCGATTGACCATTCCTCTCTCACATCGATTCCCAAGAACGCCAACTTTCGGTCGGCTCGATCGATCGTCGACTTCTTGAACAAGCTGCGTCCCGAGCTTTTGCAGGCACCTCGAGACGATGTCGGTGAGGGCACTGTTACGGTCTATCACTCGAACTCCTGGCCGGGTGTCCGCTTGGGCAAAAACTGGAAGGGGCAGATCTCCCAGGAAGCTACCCAGGCATGTCTGCAGTGGCTCCAGCAGGCGTCTCCGAGTGAAGCATGGATCCGGAACTCAAAGGATCTGAAGGTGCTTATGCTCACGCATGCGACCATCGCGAACGAGCTGGGCTACCCCACTCTCCCAGTTGTATTCGCGTCCAACGACGCCTTCGCTCACAAGGAAGACCCGGTGATCAGGTTCTTGATTGACATTGTGGAACCCGCCATGCAAGCTTTTTCTGAGCACAAGTACGGAGAGTTGTTCCGCCTTCTGGGAAGCAAGGGGCCACAGCTCAACGCGCCAGGTGATAAGCGTCGCTGGTCTGAATATTTTGATTCGCTCCGCTCGGCCAGCAGTACGGGCACGATCGGAGACGTGTTAGATCTCTTGAATTTGCAAAATATCGTTCCTGTGCCTACTCGGGTATCGAAGAGAGGACGTGAGCTAGAGGAGGCAATTATTGCCCTCGGCCCTGAAGTGGAATTGGAAGAGCCGCGAAAGCTTGTGGAACATTGGAAGCTCCGCTCCGTGCCATATGCCGAAGTACGTGCACTGCGTGCCTATTTGATAGACAGCACCGTCTTTTCGACCAAACACTCTGTCAAGGGTGCAGAATTTGATGACGTGATCGTAGTAGTTGGGCGGGGGTGGAGTAAATACGACTTCGCCAAGATGATCGCCGCCCACGCTCCGCAGAGCAATCCGGAACTCAGGACGGCCGGGAGCTTTGCGCACTCACGCAACCTGTTCTACGTCTCCGCTTCGCGAGCAAAGCACAACCTCGTACTGCTGTTCGTTCAAGAGCTCAGCAGTGATGCGGTCGCGGTACTCGAGAACTGGGCAGGGCAGGAGAATGTGATCTCCATCGATTTTGACGAAACAGGAGCTCCGCGACCGCTCTCCGCATAGGCCTGCCATGGAAGGGGACGCGAGGAACGTCTGCAAGAGTTCGTGACTACGACGTGCAACTGGTGTGGACGAGCGTACATCCTTGACGATTGTCACTGAATTGGTCGGCGCGATCATTTGTTACTTGGCGGCGCCGTAGACGTCCGGGGTGGTGAGCTAGACCCACGTGCGGTCCCGTCCTGCATGGTCTTCCCCAGGGGAGCGGTCGAGACCGCGATCCGGGACTTCAGAGCGTGCTTCCCGGACGCGGTGAAGAATGAGCCCGAGTCTCCCCTCTAGATGGTGGAGGGGGCGAATAAGTTGCACCGAACGGCGACTTGAGTCGGCCGCCTCGCTGTGTTTTCCGGGACTCGAGTAACAAGGCGGACGAGCCCATATACAAAACGCGTCGTGCTCTGTCTCGGGGAAGCGAGCAACGACTACACGTAACCATTAGGCCACCTCCTGTCCAACGTCCCTGGCATGGTGGCCGAGCTCCAGGCCGGCCTCATCCATGTCCGCGCGCGGGCCAGCAGTGTCCTCTTGGACGAGGCCCTGACCGCCGACAGTGAGGGGGTCGCGATCGAGTGCATTCGCGGGACAGTAGGGACGCGCTGTTCTAGCGGCTGTCGCTGACGGTGAGTCCGACGACTGCGGGGTAGCAGTGACCGTCGCCTCCAGAGGGCGGCGACTTGCGCCTTATTGGCCGACCCGCGCCTCCTCGGCTAGGGGGCTTCGTGGGCGTCGAAGGTGGCGCGGGCGGCGGTTACTGCGGGGAGGCTGGTGGTGGTCCAGCGGTAGAGGGCGTGGATGAGGGTCTGGACGGAGTGGGCCAGAGGGGTGAGGCGGTACTCGACGGCCACGGGGCGGGTGGTGAGGACGGCTCGCTCGACCATTCCGTTGCGCTCAAGACGGCGGAGGGTCGTCGTCAGTGATTTGGGGGAGACGTCGGGCACGGCACGCTTCAGGTCGTTGAAACGGCGGGGGCCCTCGCAGAGCTCGTCGATGATGTGCAGCGACCAGCGGTCGAGCAGCTCGCGGTGCTCGGGCGTGATGACGGCGGCATCGGTGTCGCGCATGCCACCTCCTTTCGTTGAAGTGCCCTCGGGTCGTCCCGTAGACAGTCCTGCGACGGCCGCCAGGGTGGCGGCCTCGAGAGGATGACATGACCGTTCAGCTCAGCAGCCCGGCGGGGATGCTCGCTCCTGCTCTGTACCACCACGTCTCGGTCGCCACCGGGTCCCGGTTCGTCGAGGTGGCGGGGCAGGTGGCTCATGGGGCGGACGGTGTTCCGGTGGATCTGGCGGGGCAGGTGGCTTCAGCGCTGCGGAACACCGCGGTGGGGCTGGCCGGGGCGGGCGCGTCGTTCGCGGATGTGACGCGGCTGCGGTTCTTCGTCACCGAGTGGTCGGTGGATCAGATGGACTCGTTCATGGCCGGGGTGCTCGCCGTGGCGGGGGAGTTGGGGATCCCGTCGCCGATGCCTCCGGCGTCGCTGATCGGGGTGGAGATCCTGTTCGAGGCGGGGGTGCGGGTAGAGATGGAGGCTTAAGCTGTGGTGGGGTGAGCTGGGTCTGCTCGGGTTACCGCCTCGGGGCCGGGGCTCAGCAGTCGCTCTTGATCTCGTTCGGACCGATGATCGATGCGATGACACCCTTCTCGCTGAAGACCGAGGCGCCGTACGGTCGGTAGTCGCCCTCCCTGACCTCGGGGTTCCTGACGAGGTCGTAGACGATGGACAGCAGCTCCCGGTCGGGCGCCGTCGCGAAGTCGTCCTTCACGGTGGCGTCGAAGGCCGCGTCCAGAGGAGCGACGGAGTCCCCGACGGCCTCGCCGGTCAGGGTCTCGATGCGGACCGAGCGCCCGTCCGACGTCGCCACCGCCGTCTCGTTCGTCCCGAAGCTGAGCGTCCCGTCGTCGGTGTGGATATCGGGCGTGCCGATCCGGGTCGTGTCGCCCCAGGCCCAGGCCGTCTGTGCTCGAACGCAGCTCGCCGCCTCGAGGTCGCTCGA
>Ga0265798_10009453_pt1 | contig 12193 bp, 9 predicted proteins | sample P3T30metagenome_FD_192430 | JGI IMG/M metagenome (GOLD analysis project Ga0265798, IMG submission 192430) | Plant litter microbial communities from East Loma Ridge, Irvine, California - P3 T30 | ecosystem: Environmental > Terrestrial > Plant litter > Unclassified | place: USA: California... | reverse complement strand
AATGCGTTGGTCGGGATGCGCCCTGTAAGTTACTTGTAACTTTAAGACCCACGGGAGTGGGGGATCTATAGAGTGCAGAGAAGTTGCTGTACGTGTCAGGCAATAGGAGCGATGAAACATCACGATGACAGTAACGAAGATGACGGCAGACATGAGATTGACGACCAATACAGTATCACGATAGATAATGTGGACGTACAGTAACCTGCATCCAGGCGTCGCGAAAACATTGGCGTTCCGAAAGCCACCCGTGTGAGATCACCCATAACTTCCCACACCTCGCTCTGCACCACACATGCTTCTCCTAACATCCTTTTTAGCGCTATAAGTCTCTCGTACATGACTTGCAGCCTCATTGCCTGCGGCGAAGGGCGATCTTGGCGGTCCGAAAGGTCGTGGCGCAACGATGAATTCTCTGCACTTTTTTGCAAAAGTAGTCATGACATGTCACGAGTAGCTGCGACTGATCTGGAACATACCTAATGATATTCTCTAGCATCGAGCCTAAGCAACGAACTATCTCACAAATCAACTCATGCTATGTGAGATGATGTTGCAGGGGTACAAAGTGGGCTGACTTGGATCTACAGGGCGAAATCGCGGGGATAATGTTATCAGAAGATGGAGAACAGCTCGCGGGATAAACAGCATACTACCGGTGTGGCCAGCCGATAAGCAGCAGACTCAAGTCACGGGCCGTCTACTAGCCGCTTCTGTGATTACGACATGCGGGAGACACAACGGCTGGCCCCGTCCTAATCATAGATCCTAACGCCTCAGGACGCTGAGGCCAGCCAGCCCTCAGGGTCAACTGCGTTCCCCGGACCTGGACCCTCCTTGGGCGCATTCTCATTGTACTTCCCCGCCGTCCTACCATTGCTCACTTTCTGAACATCCCCGGTATCAACAAACGCAGTCAGCACTCTAATCGTCTGCCGTGCCGGAAGTGATCTGCAGCACTGTATTTGTTGGTCTAATTTACATTCAAGATCCCTGTGGCATCGCGAAAGTCTCGCAAGGCCACTGCAAAGAGCGAGCGTAAAGCGACCCCTTCTCCTCTCAATAAGATGCAGCATTGATGACAAGCGAAGCTCTATCTCATTGGATCCCTGCTCCAAAGAAATTCTATCTCCTCAACCAACGTTCTTGACCTGGCAATGACTCAAAGAATGATGGTTGCGAAGCCGTTGTGAAGTTCGTCGTCATATAGGCCACCAAGGCTCCGTGAGCATCGAGTCGCAGGGTCCTGTGGAGCGTTCCTTCCCGCGCCGCTTGTGCCATTATGTCGTTCGCTTGGAGGTGAAATGTTCCCTGTCTGGAGAATGCCATCGCATTCTCTGACTTGTACGGATAGTATAGAGGTGGTAAGCCCTTACCAACGATCGCATGACCAACGATTGCATATCGTTTCTTTTGCTCTATTGGGCGGAAGAGCAAGCACAAGTCGATCTCGTGTTGGGTGTTTTTCGTTCCGCCACGGTCTATTGTTTTCAGCACGTCGCCAGGCTCTACATGTCTCGACAGCAGTCCGACTAGCTTTCCCTCGATGATCAACTTATGGAACCGTGGCTTGTCAGGGGAGATTGACAGTTCTTTTCTCACGAAGTCCTCAAAGATAGTCAAAGGCTGCGTCTGGAAAACACCGTAGGTCTCGTCCATACTAAAGCTGAACTGCTCGCTCGTCGAAATCAGTTCGCAAAAATTCGGCAACGAGAAGTGTGTTTTTACCATGGGACTTCGAATTTCGACGTCATGCTCAGTGGAGGCGAGACGATGACCATAGCTTAGTGATGCAGCCACTGGTTCTTCTGGGTACAGCAAACCGTCGGAATATGTAGTAAGATCCTCATATGTCAGTTCAAGAAGTTCTGCTAGTGCCTGCGCTAGACTTATGCAATTGCGCAGACTATCGCGATTCGTGCGTTCTTTCCGGGCTTGCCGACAAAAAAGACTTAGGATCTCTTGAGCGATTGTCTTGGATTCTAAACTGTAGTTTGGGAGGACAGCACCTTCGCCATCGTCCCATTCCACTAGACTGAGGGTTCCGAAGATGCGATCGCGTACGTCCTCGCATTGCAGTTTTGAGAGGCGATTGAAAAGCTGAAGATCGGTTATTTTCCGTTTCCCTGTCGGATAAATGGACTGCAGCAATTGTCTTTCGAAATCCAGACTGCTTTGCGGTTTGTATCCAAAAGTCAGTACCGTGTAGAAAAAGTCATGGTCTAGCGAGTAGTTGTCGGTAGGTGAGTAGTTGAGCGTCTCAAAAAATGCAACGATACTGTCGTACAGAATGATGTCTGGTCCACATAGAACGAAAACCAGTTGGGCCACGCTTAATTCTTGGAGAATCCACAGACGAGTCCAATATGGTCGCTGTATTAGATGCTCAGCAGACGCTCTCAACCGCGCAAGGTTCCATTTCCTTCTCAGATACGTCGACCACTGGAAGGGCAGAACAGCGCCTGCCGGCATCCAGTACCTGGGGAGGCGCATGAGTTGCCATGGTCTTGGTTTTCCTGCTTCAACGACATCCCAATGTGGTCCAGCAGAGTTCAGCTCAAAGTTGGCGATGGCAGCGCATGAGTATGCACTATCGTGCTCTTGCGCACCAATAGAGGCAAACACGAACTGAGCCGAACGGTAGATTTCTCCCATCATGCCGACTTGATTGTTCTTCTCGACAAGATCGTGCTGGTTGATGCAAACGGAGTCGATCCATATCCATAGCTGAGAATTGTGGAAGTATGATTGCCAAAGTGCATAGCGGCAGTTGTGTCGGACAAACGTCTCCGTGCCATTTACATAGATAGGAACGATGGGAAATTCTGGTCCGCATGTGTACGATATAGCCGCATATGGAGGAGCTGAGGCTCTTGCAAATGAGTCCATTGTGGCATTGACCACGCCATCTTCTTGGGCAGCGTGGACGCGTAAGAGGCGAATGTGCGGTGCTGGATCGTGCAGGGAAGTGTATTCAGGCATCGCTTCGAGTATTAGTCGGGAAGTGGGCGACAACCTGATTGTAGGCGGAACAAAGACGATGAGCCCAAGAAGGTTGCAGTACAATTCATGGCCAGGCAATAGCCCTTTGAAAACTTGTGGGCCACGTCGCCCCGCGGCGCCAAGATCTATTTCCAGTTCGGAGCCAGCCGTCAAGTACCCCTGCATGCTGGGATCGCGGAGACGGACAACCAGCGGCCCGTAGCCCGAGTGTGCTGATTATTAGCTGGCAGTGTCAGTAGTGTGCTGGTTATGCCGCCAACAGTTTCCCGGCTTGCGATGATATCATCGCCGCAGCTATGCCTGCAGATTCAAGTCAGTCCACTTTGCACCCCTGCAACTTTATCTTATATAGCATGAGTTGGCACGATATATGGATTGTTGTGTAGGCTCGACAATAGAAGATATCTTAGAGTGTGTTCCAGATCAATCGTAGCTACTCGTGACCTGTCAGGGCTACTTTGGCCAAAAGGTGCAAAGAATTCATCATTGCACCATGGCCTTTCGACGTGCCAAGATTACCCTTCATCGATGGCGACGAGATTCCAAAACACGTGTGAGAATTTTGTAGCGCTAGGAAAGATGTTGTGAAAACAATGTATGATGCAGAGCGAGGTGCGGGAAGTTATGGCTGATCTCGCGCAGACGGCTTTCGGAACGCCAATGTTTTCGCGACGCCCGGATGCAGATTACCCTCTTCGATCAACTTGATGTATGAATGCTTGGGTGTTGCGGGAGGCGAGTCGAATGCGTATGCGGCAAAGATGAGATACGCCGAGGAAAGATATCGTGAGCTTTGCGGTAGACTCTTTCGTGCAATGAGCGATGGCAGCGACACCGCCCTCATAAACACTCCGTGTGGCCTCGTACTCGATCAAGTCAGCCTTTCCAAATGGAAAAGAAAGCTGGGGCAAGACCGAATGCAGCGCCATGTCGAAGGCATGCTGCAAGGCCTCTGAACTCCCAGCTACCACTGCCAGCCATCACTAACTCACCAGACAGTCGAACACGCCGTCCATAAGACCTGGTGGAAACAAAAGTGAGTCTAGCCTTGAGTTTCGAGGTAAGGTTTCCCCCTCCTGACATGGAGGTCGCCGACAGATGGCTGACGTTATTTTCATATCTGCAGAAACAAGGGTGCTGGTCAACCCCTTGGGACTTAAATCTATAGATCCTCTTGTGCTGTGAATGACTCGGTAGATCTTTCCCACTTCCGAATCACTTTTGTCTCCAGACCAGTAGACCGCAAGAAAGCATTTCTTTCAAGTCTTCAGTCCGTGCTTCGCGGTGCTGAACCAGCATTGAGTCCGCGTAGTTATCCCAGCATCGTTTCTACACGGTGGTTTTTCTATGCCACAATGACGCAAGCAATCTCGTTCTCCACATTCTGGGACAGTACAGATAGGCATCCTCCTTGTCCTCAGCTCGTCGCTTGTAAGATCTTTGCCAAAAGCTATATTCATGCGCCAAGTTGGGAAACCGTTGGTAAAGACCAGCCCGATGTTGACCGTACCAGGGTCTTCGGAGTTGAGGATCGATACGATTCGCACGTTCTCACAGCATGTGATCATGGGATGGTCAGCGAAATCGAATCTTGCTTGTGTTTCGTACGCACGTCAACACGACTGCATCTTGTACGCTCTCATCATAGCCGTTGCGGGCCTACATACCATCGTTCACCATCATATACATTGACCATTGTAGGAAGACAGTCAATCTACCAGGCAGGAGGACCTCTTGCACAAGCCGCATCCCGTTCCATTTGCACATGTGAGTCGTCTTATTCCCTTGGGTTGCGATGACATATTTGCTTGCTCGAGAATGGTAGTGTAGCAGGAGTATTGGGCAATAGCTCAAGTTAACATTGCAACTCTGCGCTTGTCAGCATGAAATTCTTGACCCTGTCGTGTACACAGGTAGCAATTGACACGTCATGCCGTTGCCTGTGGCTGCCAGGAAGTTCACCGTGTTCATGTTAGTAACATTGCCCGGCGCGAAGCTGTGGAACGGTTACTGTTCGTTGGGGTCGAAAAGCTAGTCTTTGCCGCTCTTCGGCAGGGCCTGACGGTCCAGCCGACTAGCTGCTGCGGCCAGCCTTGCGATGAGCTCTGGACTTCTCGCTCTGTCGATCGCAGCGACCAGAGTGACAAATGTGGCCAGTGCGAGGCCACACAGCGACAGTCGTCGGGTCATCGTCATTGTCAACAATGTCGATTTATCTGTAGGATAGCGCTCGGAGACGCCACCAGCTGCACGAAGGAGTGAGCTAACGCAATCGACGACATCTACCAGCTTCAATGCTCTCCTCCAGAGTTTTCACGAGCGTATTTGGGACGTGTTCTGGCTTTACTAGACCGATCGTGACCTGTCGTAGTGTCGCCTATTTTTACCGATCCTGCGAGGACACCAAGGAGACACGACGGGAACATTGGAGCGCCAGATAATAGTTCAGCGCACTATATGATCGCAGGGAATATTAAGCCTGTACGGCCATGTCGCCTGTTAAGCTCTCACACAGATGACTGGCCGAAAATCTTCCCAACAATGGTGTGTGATCTGGTCAGGGCGTGCACCCACACCGCAACACAATAGGCCGCACCATGGTGACAACGCGAATCCAGCTTGCGACGACAGATGTCTGAAGCTGGCAGCTTATGGTTGTGCCACACGGTTTACAGAGGGTGACAAACAAAACTACACTCAGCATCCGACACCAAGAGAGACTAATTATAACTCGTTCTGACAAGTCGGACTCTGGTCCAACCCTAGCGGCGATGGTGGGTACCACTTTTGTAAACCTAACGTTAGTCTGCAATCGCGCGTGAGACTATGAATAGCGGGCAGGGGAAATGTGACTGCAACGATGGGACTTATCGCGTTAGTGAAACGTAAGACTACACGTAGTGAGCCTGCACGTACGGGAGGACGATAACGCACGCTGACAATTGCTATTGGGCATAGCTCGCAACTACAATCCGTGGTCACCCTCGTTGGCAACGACAAAGACAAGGGATAATTACCGAACATAATGCACTGTACGTACTGTACGTACTGTACAGTTGGATACGATTACAGCTTCCACCCGCGATATTACACATTATCTCAAGAACTTATATATTCAATACATGGGCACATATATCGTCTCTATGGAACATATATTTCTACTTTGCAAAAAGGTATATTTTGCCACTAGTGAACATATAGGATCTTCCAAACATACATATATTGATCATCGTTGAACATATAATGTTAAGTAGCAGCACTTCTGCAGCTCGCTTGCTGAGCAGTTTCCGTGTTACTCCGAATTCGATCAGAACTTAGTAAGAGCATGCCCGCTTCATGCGCGTTATCACAGCGCGACACCCATGGCCCTACAACTTTCACAGTCCTAGAGATCTCAGCTGCATGGCATGATTCGATCGGCTTCGCTATCCGACGAAGATATCGCTAATGTCGTCAACTGTAGCACGCGCACCGTAAGAAGCGCCCGCGCCAATCATCGCATCTTCGGTAGAATGAGCGCACCGAACAACGTCCGCGGCCGGCGCTCGAGCATTCCCTCGCACGTCCTCACCGCACTCTTGGACCACCTCCTCACTAAGCCAGAATTGTATCTCGACGAGATGTTGGACTTCGTATGGGATCAGTACGAGCTTGTCATTTCCGTAGCCAGCGTTTGGAGATCTTTGAAAGCCTACAATTGGTCCAAGAAGAAGAATCAGCGAGTCGCGCGCGAAAGAGATCCAGAACTGCGCGATGCGTGCTTGTATGAGTTGTCGGAATACAAGTCTTTCTAGCTCATTTTTGTAGACGAGTCTGGCTGCGACACGCTGGCTGGTGTACGACGTACAGGATGGGCACCTCGTGGCATGCCTGCAGTCCAGACCGCCAACTTCCACCGTGAGCAAAGACATCAGATCCTGCCAGCCTATACGCAGGAAGGTATCATACACGCCCAGATTTTCCAAGGGTCTACTGACGCAGACGTACTCGAAGACTTCATCAAAGAACTATTGTCGCTGTGTGGACGATGGCCGGAGCCAACTCTGTCATTGTGATGGACAATGCGTCCTTCCACCGAAGTGCCTCTATCAAGGAGCTCTGTGACGAAGCCGGTGTGATGTTGCACTTCTTGTCGCCATATTCTCCTGATTTGAACCCCATCGAAGAGTTGTTCTCACAGCTTAAGGCCTTTATACGCCGGCACTGGCGAAAGCAGGCACTCAACTTTGAGGACTTTGGAGAATTCTTGAGATGGGCACTTGGCACTGTAGGAAGCGATGTGAAGAGCGCACAGGGACATTTCAGAAATTCCGGCCTATCTGTTGAGCAGCCCTAATTAGCTGCCACCTGGCTTCTCGCTAGTATACACAGGACTTCCATCAAAAGTCGAACAGTATTCCGATAACCATTTCGGGATATCACTATGGAACGATAATGCGATGCCATGCAAGACTCCCTCATCCGTGAGTAGATTGACCAGCTGTCTTTAGTAGAAAAGATTCAGCCTAAACCCTTGCTTCCGGAGAACGTCACCCGCTTTAGCGAATTGTGAGATCCAGTCGCCAGTAGTTGCCTGGCCCTGCTGCCACGTCACATAGTCGCGGATGGCATCTTCGTGCGGACCCGGTATGTCTAAGCTCTCTAGCAAGGCAGGCGCAATAGCGACAGTCGAAGGTCCAGCTTGTTGAGTCTCAGGCGAGGACTGCATCGCCCCGGGCGTCAGAATTGCAGTTGTAGTGCCTGCTTGCATTTGTGACATCGCGGACGCAGGTGTTCCTAAGTTCTGGCGACGCTTAACGCGTTGATCAGCCTCAGCATACAGCTGTTGCCGTATGTGGTCTGGAACGTCGTGGTGACTGTCAAGCTTGTTGCCCTCTTTTGCGTGCTCAACGAGTTGTCCCAGGTGAACTGTCAGCAGCTTGTAGTGCTTTCACCATGCGGATCTCGCCAGCACCAGCCTTGGGAGTTTTGGCATGGGCGGCCGGGACAGCGTAGCATGTTATATACGGCCCGCCAGTGCGCCGCCTGTCCGTTAGCGTGTACCTCTGCGTCCCGCTGGAGCGCCTGTCCGTAGCGCATGCGTCGGGTTGCAGACGGCCGTCCTCCACTTGCAGCTCCGGCACGCGGAGGTGTATTGCGCGGCCGAAAGCGGAAAGTCACTTTTACGAGTAGACGCTTCCCCTCACCCAAGTAGCAGGCCCACGATTCAAGCTTTTCTCCTATGACTGACCAGTCAACGTCTAGTCCTAAGAACTCTTTCGTGATATCACGTTCTGCACGCTTATTCACCGACACTACGACAACGGTATTGCAAGGCTCAGGCCGATCCTGCGGCGCGAACTCCCTACTCAAAGCTTCATCAATTTTCCCATGCAGTGCCGTGTCCCAGAAAGCTCCTGGGGTCAAGAATACGTTCTCCTCAGTGTTCATCCCTATCCTCTTTGTGTTCAAGACAGCCTTCCACTCCACGGTGTAGCGTAACGTGTCCAGGGATGGCTCGGTAGTGCCATCCCATTCATGCAGCATGAGCAAACGGGGCTGGCCATCGTGTCCTCCTGACTCTTCCTCCTCTACTTCGCCTTCCGTCTCGTCTTCCCCCTCTTCTGTTGTGTGTTGCTGTAGCGCCTGCGGCTCAACACTGGCACGGTTGTCCTGTTCAGTGGGCTGGGGTAGATCGTTCGTATCCAATTCAGCCCAGAAGGAGTCAAGTGGATCTGAGCTATCAAAGACGGGCGTTGCGCCACCAGAGAATAGACCATGGAAGTTCCCTGAGGCTTCCATAGTGCTGACGCCAGGCTGGATGATCTGCGAAAGCTAAGAGGTTTCTCGTCAATAGAGGGTGTGCCACGTGGGCGGGCGTCGATCAACAGAAACCCTACAACGCTTGTGTGCTGTGATCTTGGGTAGGCAACGTCCAACAGCAGAGCTGATGTCGCTGGTTGGAACATGTCACATGTCGCGACCTTTGCACGTGACAGGCGTCGCTTCCATAGCATTCCATTGGATTCGGCAGACGTCTGACGACGTCGTATACTGTTACAACATGTGCAGCATCGTAGAAAACACCTTCAAAATGGTCTGACAAGGGACTTCAACAGCGAGCAAGGTTTGGGTGCTATAGTACGCTATTCCAAAGAGCACATACATAGAAACATGCAGCAATCCACAGGCAGGCAAGCAGGGTTCCTGTTGACCACTCAGCAAGGTCGCCGTACACTTCGGGGAGGTGCTGCTTTCGGGACGGGCCGAAAACGGGCCACTTGCGATTCCTGAGCCTTCTAGGTCGATAATGCCGGGCACTGTGTGTACCACGCGTGGCTCGGTGCTCCATGTTGACGTTGGCTGGATAATGTCCGATACACTACATTTTGAAGCCCATTTCGCAGGCTAGGCACAGCTACCTACGTAGTCTCAGGCGATCGCATACCGCGCCAGGTATTTCGCCTCGGCGGCGAAGTCGTGGCTACGCAGCAGCCACCATCGTAATGCTGCATCTCAGCTGCGCGAAGCTGTGTCAGCCGCAGCCCTCAGTAGAAGGCATTCATTGCTAACATGTCATGTCCTTCGTGGACAGTTCCTAAATATCACCGACCACCGCGCCATACAGGTAAGCCCGTAGTCATCACCACGATCAAACCATGGAATTTGCAGGCACCGCAGTCGGTATCGCGTCACTCGGGATCCAAGTATGCCAAGGCCTACTGGACTACTATGATTCCTGGAAGAGCTACGACTCCGACATCAGCAGCACCTACGACGCAATCTCCGACCTGAGTAAGACGCTCATTCTTCTCAAGACAACGCTACAGCAACAGACGGACGAAGAAAGAGTTGGGCGCGTGAGAACATGCGTCAAGGATTGTGAGGATGCCCTTCTCGAGCTTGGAAAGAGACGGAAAAGCCTGCAGAAGTATGGCCAGCCTGAGGGTTTGCGTCAAAAGATGCGGGCGGGACTACAAAGGACATGGTATCCTTTCAGAAAGGAAACTCTTGAGGCGCTGGAGGCAAGCGTCATCAACGTTCAAGAGCGTCTCAAGCTGGCGCTCCAAGTGCTACAGCTCGACATCGGCACAGAATCGCAGAAACTAGTGCTTAGGCTGCTGAGCCAGACTACCACGCAGAATGTTTCTATAGCGCAGATAGCAGTTCAGAACCAGCGCATTCTGGACGCACAGCAGTCCGATGAGTTCCGGAAGATCGTCACTTGGCTCGCGCCGCCTGACCCTGGGACGAACCACGCAACTGCCCGTCAGCACCACGAAAGCCAGACGGGTGACTGGCTGCTGAAGTCGACTCAGTACACAAAGTGGAAGACAGGTGCGGTCAGTCACTTGTGGATGTACGGCAAAGCTGGCTGCGGCAAGACCATCCTTTCCTCCACCGCAATTGAGGACATCCGGGATACTTGCGAAAAGGATGCAGACACCTCCTATGCATTCTTCTATTTCTCCTTCTCAGATGAGCGCAAAAAGTCTGATAGTGATTTGCTTCGTTCACTTGTTGTACAGCTTGGATGGAGGGAGCCAGGTTTGTCCATGCTCCTTCAGGCATACAAGAACACCAAGTCAAGTGTACCGGGGCCAGATGAGCTCGAGAAGATTCTGTTGGCATCTGTCAGGCCATGCGCCAGAGTCTACCTCATCATGGACGCACTCGATGAATGTCCCGAAGACCACGAAGCTCGCCAACGCGTCCTGGAACGAATTGAGAGGCTGACCCAGGGTGCCTCGAACCTCAAGATCCTCGCGACTAGCCGTGAGCTCTCTGCGATTCGTGAGTCCATGGTGATACTAGGATCCGAGCCAATGCGTATCGCGACGTCAGATGTAGACGCCGACATCCAAAGATACGTAGCCAACCAGCTTTCAGGCGACCGTAGCTTTAGAAAATTCCGAAAGGAGACGCTGTACCTGATCGAGTCCACCATTGCGAGCAAAGCAGATGGAATGTAGGAAAGCCCAAACCACTCGGCCATTGACCAGTGCGACTGACGCTTCAATTTCGATTTAGGTTCCGATGGGCGTACTGTCAGCTGCAGGCACTGAAGAAGCTGAAGTCCACTTCTCCAAAGTACGTGAAGCAAGCCCTGGATGCCCTTCCTGCGACGCTGGATGATACGTACACGCGAGTTCTGCTCGACATTGACGAGGTGTACCACGATCACGCGCTTACGCTCCTTCGATGGCTGGCCTACGCGCGTTCGCCTCCAACCCTTGGCGAGCTTGTCGACGCTGCTGTTACCGACCCGATTCACGAGAGCAGTGTAGATGCAGGCAATCGCGGCGGCCTGGAAGACACCTTGAACATTCTCTCTGGACTAGTCACAGTCGAGGAGAGCAAAGACGCCGACGTGGAAGGTCGCTCAGAAATCAAATATCTCACCACTGATGTCTCGGTCATAGATCACGATCCGGCTGATGTGGGATCCCATAGTCGAGATCCGACCTCAGACACCAGGGTGCGGCTCGCTCATTTCTCAGTGAAAGAATATCTAGAATCCAAGCGTATACTCAAGAGCCGCGCGGACCAGTTTTACCTTGAGAGTGCGATAGGGCACAAGGTTCTTGCTCAGAGCTGCTTGACGTACTTGCGCTACTACAGCGCAAGCTACGAGAAGACCTTGACGATCCAAGATCTCGAGGCTTTCCCCCTTCTGAAGTACGCCGCTCAGTCCTGGTTTTATCATTCTACGTTACAATGCAGCGGGGAGGCCAGCCGTGAAATTTCGCTTCTCCGCATCGAACAAGCGCGAGACGATTGGCTTGTTGTTCACGACCCAGATGATCCCTGGAACGAGCCTTTCCAAAGAAGCAAACGGAAAAATGGTGGATCAGCTTCGGCGATATATTACGCAAGTCTTCTGGGGCTTCCCGCCGTGGTTGCTAAACTTTTGCACAACGGGGCCGACGTCAACACGGAGGGTGGCGCTTATGACAGTCCCATCCAGGCTGCCTCAGCTGAAGGCCACGAGGGTATTGTGCAGCTGCTGATCAACAACGAGGCCAACGTCAACGCGGAGGGTGGACTTTATAACAGTCCCATCCAGGCTGCCTCAGCGCGAGGCCACGAGGGTATTGTGCAGCTGCTGATCGACAACAAGGCCAACGTCAACGCGGAGGGTGGACTTTATAACAGTCCCATCCAGGCTGCCTCAGCGCGAGGCCACGAGGGTATTGTGCAGCTGCTGATC
>Ga0265798_10009449_pt1 | contig 12196 bp, 10 predicted proteins | sample P3T30metagenome_FD_192430 | JGI IMG/M metagenome (GOLD analysis project Ga0265798, IMG submission 192430) | Plant litter microbial communities from East Loma Ridge, Irvine, California - P3 T30 | ecosystem: Environmental > Terrestrial > Plant litter > Unclassified | place: USA: California... | reverse complement strand
TGCCCAGTCCTATGCGCACGACCTTGACAGCGATCTGGGCTGCTCTACATACAACCCAATATGGTCTCGCCATCACTGGTCTGAATGGTATACAAGATGCGGTGACCTGTTCGATCCCCACCTACCGCGAACCCGAGAGGACCGGCTGGTTGAGACCGTGTATTCCGATGAGTGTGAGTTATGCGGTACGGTAAGAGCTGACGGTATAGCCCACTCAGTTCGGACTCGTAGTCTCGATCTTCACTCTTGGCGGTCTTATCGGATCTCTAGGGTCTAATGCGATCACAAAGCCACTTGGACGGGTCAACACCCTCCGAGCCTCGGCGATATGCATCATGCTCGGTTCCATGGTAGTCGGTCTTGCGAATCATCTCGCTCTCATGATTATTGGCCGTATTATGATCGGTCTAGGATGCGGTCTAGCGACAGTCACCGTTCCCCTATTTCTCGCGGAAATCGCTCCTCCATCCATCAAGAAATCGCTCGGCATTCTCAACCAGCTGTTCATCGTCTTTGGGATGTTGGCTGGTCAGAGTCTGAGTTTCCCATTCTCTCACGAGAACCGATGGAGATATGTCTTTGTGGTTGCAGTTGCAATCGGTGTAGTCCAGCTGTTGGGTAGTTTCTTCATAAAAGATGGGGAGAAGGAGCCGGACGACGAGGAGGAGCCACTACTTGGCAATGAGGTGGAGCCACTCAGCATCAAAGGCTTGCTGACCACCAACGACAACAAGATCCGTCGTGCTTGTAAGTCTCATAACTCTGTGCATGGTCTGACAGCAGTCCTGGTGGTCCTCATCACCCAGATCTCCCAGCAGACATGCGGTATCTCACCTGTCATGTACTTTTCGACTCGAATCCTTAAACCCGTATTCAACGGTAATTCTCGCTTGATTGCCTTGTTCATCGTCATGGCCAAGATTCCCTTGACCATCGTGCCAGCATTCCTCATCGAGGTAAGCCCCCTTTATGAGGCGCCACTGACAATAGCGCGTGGGATCTAGACCGCTACTACTCTTCCCTACGCTGGTCATGAGTGTTGCAGCTCTCACACTTGCCATTGGAATCAACAGCTCGATAGCAGCATTGTCAGCCGCCTCGATCGTGGCTTTCGTCTGTGCCTTCTCGATGGGCTTGGGGCCGGTCACTTGGGTTGTCCTCTCAGAGGTGATGCCATCAGAAGCTAGGACCGCGTCGGGAAGTGTAGGCTTGGCAGTCAATTGGACCACCAACTTTGTGATGGTATGTTTTGATCAAGAATGATGGTCATGAGCTGATGTAAAGGGTGCAATGTTCTTACCACTACAAGAAGCGCTTAGTGGAGGAAAGCCATCTGGAGAGGGCAACATCTTTTTCGTCATTGCTGGCACCTGCGTTCTTTCTTTCATCTGTATCAGGGCCGGATATGCTCTCTTGAACAGGATCGACTAGTCGTTATGCATTTAGTCTACTTGCCCATTACTACTGAAACACGTAATCTGGTACGGTAGGTAGGTTATCCCATTCCGCCTGCCAGTCCTTGACTCTTGTGGGCGCACCGAAAACCGCCGTGACAATCCAAGTCTCCCCTTTAGGTATCGATCCGATCAGACTCGGCAGGATACTTCTCGAAAAGATGACATTGGCATTGGGGTCGATCTGGACCAAACGACCTTTTCGATCCCCAATGCTACCCTTCACACTGATATCGCGTACTCCAACACATCCACCTTTCGTTGCTGCGCGAGCCCATCCGACCTCTTCATCCCCACCGACACTCTTTTCACCCGAGAAAGCCTGAATCAGTGCTCGTCCATCTTCCCCTTGCCCGTATGTAGCCCACCCCGCTTCGGACGACTGGAGCGGTCTTCCGGATCTTATATGATGCACCCGCAGATAATAATTTGGTGATGACTCTTGAGGTGGAATGAGGAATGTCTCGACCTCGACATCAGACCATGGTTTCCATGACGATCGAAGGTGCACTTCCGGGGTACCTCGTCCAACAATCTTGGCTCCAATGGGTACACGCCTCACGCGCCATGTCTCGCCATCACAGCTTTCTACACCTGGAGAAGCGTCTCGAAGGGCAATCATCGAGTCGGCAGATAATTGCTCCAAATCCATAACGCCGGTCGGGCATGAGAAACCGAATGAAGCAGAGTATGCGAATTTCGAATATTTGGCGGGACCATGACGCATAGCGTAATGTGGGAATTGACCCGAGCTGAGTAGGAAAGTATGTCCACCTCGATTGCACATTAGGTGCGATGGATCGGGAAGAGCCTTGATGGCGGGTATGGAGGGGAATGGGAGTTCTTTGGATGCCCAAAAGGAGTGAGAAGCAGGTACAGCCAGACACAGGAATGCCTTCATGCACCAGTATGGGGAACCTATCATCAGTTTCGTACTGGTTCAGGACCGACCTGGTGAATTGTAATTCTCGGTCATGTTCATGTTATCCCCTGCATACCCGACAGTCAGGGTCCCGTCTCCCTTGAAGATGTTTGGTTGATGAGACCACCATCGAAGATGTCTCAGGACAAAGCCCTTGACATGTCCCCACTCGATCCCCTTGGGTGGCTCGACATTTGCAAACGCCATGGCGGAGAAAGTTGCGATAATGGCGAATCGATAAATCATTGATCGACCGAACGTGATTCCCGCTCCGTCCTCGTCGAAATAGTGCATAAAATCGAGGACGAATGACTGGGCTCTTTCCTTGTACTTCTTGCATCGTTCGTTATCTTCGGGCGCTAGGACCGTATAGATGAGCTGAGAAGTCTGGATGGCAAAGGAGGAAGAGTAGTAGTCGAGCTGCATGACGCCTTCAGGTCCGTCTCGTGACCATCCTGATGAGCCGGTATCATCTCCGGTAGGTGGGTGGGATGGTAGTTGAAACTCTTCTAATCGCTTGAGATCTCGACCCATTTGTTCAGGGTTGAACAAGTCGGATCCGATACGTCTAAGGGCTAGATTGGCAAAGACTCTAAACCATAGCCAGTTGGCTATCGTCAGCTAGCCCTTGATGGTAACTCACTATCAGGCATTGGTTTGCCGATACACGATTCGAGGAACGCTGCGATATCCTTCTTGGCCTTTTCACTCTGATTTTCGTAAAACACCTCAGGCTTGAGAGCAATGGCGTAACTCAAAGGGCTCATTTCCACCATCCTCTGATCTTTTGCTTTCGCACCTCCCCAGTACTCTTCATCATCGGGATCCGTCCCATTGGCCAGTCCCCGAATCCACCTCTCTGCTCCCTCGTACTCTCCACCACCATTCAATAGCGCCGCTAGACCCCAGAGTGGCCTAGCAAAAGTCTCGAGTGCTACCGCTTTCAAGTCGTAATGTGCTGCGGTTGAACCGATATCAATCAAAGCTCCGCCCTTCGACGTGTGTGGAGCGAGCGGGTCAAGGAGAGCGATGCATCCTCTTTCGACATCCTCTCGGGTGACGTATGGATTGTCGAGGAAGGCAGAGGGTTTGGTGAGGACCATGGCGAATTGGAATGCAGGTGATGGTAATGACTGTCTAGCTTTTTATCACTGGAAGATAGATTCGGGTGCTCGGTGCCGCCGGCCCGGCGGATGGATGACGGTATCTACCGGATATTTACCGGTCGTACGCGCCTCAGTCTAGCTAGAAATGACCTTGTTCCCACCGCATGCTTCCTCGCTTTCTCTAGGGACTGCACCCAAGAGGAGCAGGTGGAAACCCGTTGTCGGAAACATACTGCAATGCCGAGATTCAGAACGTTTGGAGATGAGAAAGGTCCTCAAAGCGACCAACGAAACCAGTTACGTAATCGCTTCTCGCCGACGAGTCTAGGACGGATTCCGTCCTAGTCTTGGAGAGGGACTCAGACTGGTTTGATGCCAAAATCGTGCCACTTGTTTTTGACGAATTGACGGAGACCGGGCAACCGCCAGGGATCAAGGTCTAGCAAGGATAGATGCCGACCACTGATCTCAGCACTGTCATCAACGGTCGGTGTTCATGCAATATTGTCGCGAATATTTTGCGGTGTGCATCCTGCAAGAATCCAATCCGTAATTCAACGTCATGATTAGTGGAGACACGACTCCTGATCCCCAACTACGATTATAAACTCTGTGAACAAGGAAAGGGTCGTCGAGACCTTTGTGAATCGAAGAAGCCCAAATTGTTAGACTTGTCGATAACGGAATCCGGTATTGATGAAAGAGAGAGGTTCGAAACGACCAGTCAGTCAAATTTGGCCGATTTATGGCCTGGAAAGGTCGCGCGAGTCAATGCAACGGCGTTATCGTTCAACGATCGCATAATGCCGAGGGCTGTTACGAGGGGAAGGCAGATCTAGTTTCCTACGGATTCTCTCTTCGACTTATACATCGTCGGCCCGGCTGGATCATATCCAGCCCAGGCTGTCCGGCCCGGACCCGGGGCCTGCTGCTTCATGCTCGGTTCAGAGGATACATGACGTTGTATCAACAACAATCACAATGATATGTTCATCATATATCGACTTTCCGGCTCGGCCCCATTAAGCGACGCTCATCGACCTCGCATCAAGATTTGCCCATGATGTATGAGCTCTTAACTTGCTAACGATCGACGAGGGGCTTGATCCCTTCTAGGAGTGTCGATGGTAAATCGTTTGGATCGAACAGCGTCATCTCGCATTCTCGTCCGACGTAAAGCTAGGCATTGTCGTTCGCGTCGGTATCGACTCGCTGCCCGTTCTTTCGGTCAGTGAAGACGCTGATCGTCCTGTTTGAGGTCGTCGATGGTGACTGGCGTGGGCGGTTTGACGAGAGGTCGGAGAATCTTTAGGATCGAAAGAGTAGTCGAAGAGATACTCAGTCGGGTTTGAACGACGTTTCCGTCGCGATGGGATATACGGTCTTGTTCTTCGACCAATCTGAACAAGCTTTTTTCCCCCACAGTCTTTCCAGGTAGTGCCTTGGTCCGTCGACCACTACCTGTGCTGACTTTACGCAGAGCTGCCATTCCATGTGAATTCAGTAGATGAAGTATATGTGGGTCCGTCTGACGAGATGGGAATCGAGTTGCTGGGGTTGAGCACGTCCCCCGATGCTCAGCCAACATGCTGTGAATCGAAAGGAGGGTGTGCCTGTCGAATGAAACACCTCCCTAATCCTGCTGACCGTACCTCGGCCATCAGGCAGCTAAAATGCTGTGATTCGCACACAGTAGCAAAGGTGACGTTGATTATCCGAATTATTCCACATTGCAACGTAAGTCTTGAACTCGTCGCTTTGAGACAGCAGCCCTTCCCCTCGTAAGTCGCCTATGATCTGGAAGTTAGGATCTCAGACGGTGATGGGACGCAAAATACCTTGTAGGAGCTTCTGCCCGTTGCATTTCGAAACAACCTTGTTGGTGGTCGACCGGTTGTGTTGTCACATCGCCAGCGCCCAGCTCTATTTCGTCTACAGGATACCGGCTAGAACCTCGGCAAGACTGTTGAGTTTCATCCCCCCCCAGTCGTGGGCTTCTGCATGATGATCAGCGAACGATCGCCCGAGTTAGTTTACCAGCATTGTCAAGGCTATGACGATCTTCTCCGCCGGAGATTGCTGCGAAGCTTGGTGCGAGTGAGCCTGGCTCATGCAGGACCTGACCCTTGATCTGCCTCTTATTGGAACCTGCTCACTGGGCCGATTCACGTACCAAGCGCTATCGATACATAGCTGACATGTTCGCTCACCGTTGTCTAGCGATGCTCACGTCAAGCCTAACGATGTGGATGACTGGTAGAGTACGAGTACACTAAATTCTTTGATCCAGGCACTGATGGATGACATCACTGGATTATTTTAGCTTTCTGACATGAGATCGCCAGACCCCTCCGATCTTCATGAATTCGCATCCGTCATACGCACCAACAGAAGCATACGGCGTCACGACGAGGGGGATACCCAGGTCCTGCTCGATACATCCGATCCTCAGTGAGCTTATCGCTTAACACGGTGCTCGTGTGCAAGTGGCTTGACTGTCTAGCGAAACAGACTACGTTTCACGGCTTTCTCAAGGGTAGTCGCATTCGGCGATACCGGCAACCCGACGCCTTTGCGACGCTTCACGGCATAAGAGGTGTGTCTAAGTGCCTATTCAAGCATGAGTGTATCCATATTTAGATCATCCAATCTCGGCCGTGTAGTAATATGACGTAGCGTTGCATCACTGACGGATTTTAGATTACAAGCTGACGTCCACCTTTTCAATCCTTCTCATCGACATATAAGGAGTCGTCAGTTAGCACGACACTCTCTCCAAACACTCTTCAGCTTTACGTTTGCCACGCAACCAAGTGAACAAGATGGGAAACAACGCCGTCAACGTCAACACCTACTATGAGGCCACTCAGGACTTGACTGTCCGAGGATCCGATTGGTACGTTTCTGTTTGCCTTCTGTGATACTGATCTGATCAACAGGCTATGGGCATGCTTCGCTGTTATGCTCACCTCTGCCATCGGTGTCACTATCTGGTCTCAGATGCTACCCAAGGGTCAACGAGTATTCCATCAGCTTGGTGTCATCATTCTTGGTGAGTCACCTTACATCTCTTGCTTGTACTAGACTGACAACAAGTCACCGCATCGATTGCATACTTTTCCTTAGGTCCGCTTGCTCCTGCTGTTAAGTCCATGTACTCTACTGACTGTGTAGCTTCTGCCCTTGGCCGAGCCGATATCGCTACTGAATTCGCTGGAGCGAATGGATTCCCCGCTGGAACCACCAGGTCGATCTGGGTAGGTGTGGCGGAAAAAGATGAAAGATGTAAATTCTGACTTTATAGTACGTCCGATACATCGACTGGACTATCACCACTCCCGCTCTCCTTCTCGAGATCCTTCTCGGTACCGGACTCCCCCTCTCTGATATCCTCACGTAAGTCTTGACAATCATTAAAGGAATAGGCCTGATCTCAGTGTCATCTTCTTCGATTTGGTAATGATCATCACCGGTCTCGTTGGTGCTTTGATTCCTTCTTCGTACAAGTGGGGTAAGTTGCTTCCACAAACTCAAAAAGGAGCGGCACTGACCTCAAGGTTTCTTCACTTTCGGTTGCGTCGCCATGTTCTACGTGAGTGCTGACCACTATATCAGCCCTAGCCCTTGCTGACGTCGTAGGTCATTTGGATCCTCGTCGGCCCCGCCAGGAAGAGCGCCAAGGATCTCGGTGGTGGCTTCCAGCGATCCCTCACCATCTCTGCCTCGATCCTCACCTTGCTTTGGTTCTTGTACCCCATCGCTTGGGGACTTGCTGATGGTTGTAAGTCGCCTTTATCTCGCCTCACCATCTTTGCTCCAGCTAATATGTAGCTTCTTACATCACCACCGACTCCGAGATGATCTTTTACGGTATCCTTGATCTACTCGCCAAGCCCGTATTCTTGTTTGTCCACCTATACCTCCTCTCCAAGGAAGACTTGTCCCGACTCCAGCTTCAATCCGGCAAGTACTCTGACGGTGCCAATGCCATCAACTACTCCGACCGAGAGAAGGTTCAGGCTTACGACAACCCCCCTCACGTCGGTCCCCGAGCTGCCGACCCCAGCCACCCTGCTGTCAAGAAGGGCATGTTCGGACGAAAGGGCAGGTACGACGCTACCGCCTCTCCCGTCACTGAGCACTCTGCTGCCGACGATGTCGCCGCTCCTCGACGATCCGAGGCCACTGTCGTCAACAACTAAGGACCTCAATCAGATCTCGCATCCTGTCCGCTACGGTCGCAGTCGCTATCAAATTAGACCCTCAAATACATTATCTTTAATAAAACCCAATATAATCGTCTGAAGTATAGCTTCACTATGTAGCTATAGTCGCAATGTTGATTTATGCAATCTTACAATCTAATGCGCCCCATCATATGTGCTTATTGCATCGAAACTGACTTCTTGCTGCGCCGACTCAGTATTGTGGTATATCCACATATCGCATTAATAACCAGAACAGAAGTGATCAACAAATGCATAAAGAGGACCAGCATAGAGTTTGATATCCAGACTCGAAGCAGGGCAATTACATTGGAGGCAGTACTCCAATTCAGAGAACGATACGACTGAGCCGTCCTTCTGCTGGCGTACATACATGCCATTTTGGTGGTTGATGTATGTAAGTCAAGAAAGAAAGGGTCCAGGGAGTCCAGGTGCTTGATGATGGAGTCTTGGGTCGAGATACCTTGTCGAATAGCCCAGGCTCGCTCGCGCTCTTCGTTATCCATACGATTCCACTCCTGATGCGAGAGGAGATCGTAGTGAGAACACTTTTTTAGGAAGGCCGACATGACCTCAACAAATCGGGGGGTAGCCGTAGTATTGAGATGGATGTACTTTAGTTCGAGACTGATCATTGTATCCAACCAATTCCGGACGTCTTGTCGAGTCATGGAGGAAATAAAGTCGGCAGTTTCGAGCGTTGGTACGTACGCCATGGCTTGACTATCGATCTTGAGAATAGATTCGTAGCGGGAATCATCACGAGATCTGAAAGAAGCCTTGAAGGTAGTATTGACCATTTTCAGGGACTCGGAATAGCCTGGGACCATAGATGAAGCAGTAGGGGGTCGTTCAGCCCACTTAAGCCTTCCTGAATCTCCTTCTGGGTTGGTACCTTTGCGGCAAAGTCGAGACCTGAAGCCTTGACGTAGTCGACGAAATCGGAGCACTCGAAAATGTTAAACGGCAGTCGACAGACTCCCTGAAGGAATGTGGTGTGGTATGTCGATACTTTTCCTTCGAGAATTCCTCCTCCATTTCCACCTCCTCGTCACTCTTCTTTTCTCTCTTGACCTGCGAGGGGTTCGCCGGAGGAATTTGACTCCCAACGTCCTGACAGCATCCATGATCTCTTGTGGAGCGTCGGAGATCGAGAAGCCGACATCTTTTTTGATTGAAGGGTAAAGCGACTTGTACTCCTCCCTGTCTAAGCCTAGGGAGTTGTTTAATCCAATGACTCGGGTTCGTGTCCGGTCTCGTCTGGAGACTGCTATGTCTGATTCGCAGGAGACTTTGGCTTTTCCTCGGGGTCGCTTGAGATGCTGCTGTCAGCTCGACTCATAAATGGTGCGCAGATCAGTCACAAAAGTGATCAGATTGATCGACCGCGCTGTCCTCCAAGTCGGCGGCAGCGGCACTTCTGCTTGTCAGGATCCAACTCTCAAGCTGACGACTCCACATACGGTGATTTGACAGCAGATTCGGACATGTTTTCGTCTTTGGGAAGTGGTTGTTGTGGGATTTGAGCCTATGTCTGTAAATCGAATTTAATCGATTGAAGCAATAAGGTGAATTTACGAATTAGTGGGGAAGAAGAACAAAATATCGATTTCCTACCTCCTAGTGATATGAGAACCGTCAGCCAGACAATGTGAGCATCCAAACAACCAAACAAAGGGTTCAGAACCAGACAATAGGGAGAAAAGAGGGTGCACACACCACCTGCTTCTCTTGTTCCTGAAACGTACACAAGAGGCGTACAGCTTCCGCAGCATAGCAGGTCTATGGGAGAGGGAGTCCGGAGTATGGACATTTTGAGGATTGACTAGTTCTGGTGGTGCGAAATATCGGCACCTTGGAATGAGACTCGAAATCGAGTTCGAGGAAAGGAGGGTGATAGCCAATGAGCCGGATGCAGCAATCCGGAGTGATTTCTGCAACGGTCCTAGTAGGAGGCACAGGGAGAATACCAGAGCGTAGGGACCAGATCGTCCTTGCGGCGACTTGTCCGTCATGGAGTGATATAAACCTTGATATTGCAGAAAGGATATGGTGTTTTGACTATAAGAGATCAACAGCTCGACCAAGTGCCACACTGACCACGTGCTTAACGGGCCGATTTGCCCGGTGTTCTAGCTTCTCCTCGGAACAACTAATCAGGGTCACTTGCTAACATCTATTGTCTATAGTGTCACCTCCTCATCATGCAAGCAGAGAAGAGCTATAGTGAGAGGTCATCACCGGAAGATGATGACAAATCGGGCATCAGGAAGGGTGCGAATAGTGAGTGCCATCAAGAAAACTCAAGCTGACTATCAGGAGCATGTGTAAGTTGTAGAAGCCGGCGCAAAACTGATGAAAGGACTTTTGTCACCGGATGAAGATGAAATGTATCGGTAAAGAAGAACCACCTTGTAATCGATGTCGACAATCGGGTCATGACTGTACGTTTGATGGACCTAGGAAGTCGAAAGCAAGCAAAGTGGAAGAGTAGGTCACATGCCATTGCCGGACTGATGATAGCCGGTTAAAGTTTATGGAGGATCAAATGGGGACTTTGCAGAGCACGCTCACGGAGCTGGTCAAGATGCAGAGGGCCGTTGTGCCGAGAAGTGAGTGATTAGGAAGAAGGCGCTGATGGGAGACCACCAACCGGATTACCCTGTAGAAATGTACCCAAACCAAGGAATTGCGCCCGAGAGATTATATCAATCCCCCGCCAGTAGTCTCCCTAAACCGAGTCCGGTCCTGTACGAGCAGCCACCAGCGCCAAACTGGGAACCAACACAAGTGAACGGAGCAAAATGGGAACCACCTCAAGAAAACGGCTCTACAGCTCCAGGATCCGACGACGATGATGAAGATCCGTTAAATCCCACCCAGATGAATGCGCCATTCGACAACATGTTGTCATTGGCCGAGGCGGCTAGATTAAAGGCAGATGGACATATGGATCAATCAAAGCGATCACCTGTGAAGCGGCCCGCTTCGAATATCCCATTCGATTTCGATTCACCGGGACATGCGAAAAAGAGGAGATCGACAAGGATGGGAGCGGATGTGGAGTTGGGTTTGGAAATGCCATATCCTGTAGAGAGGGGGGATAAGATGCATGCTTTCCCGGATGTCGTTGATCTGGGGTATTGCACCCAGGAGAAAGGAAAGGAGCTCGTGGAATTGTGAGTCTGCCCATTGGGTGTAGCTGATGAAGCAGGTTTTTCTCCGAAGCTGCTATTTTCATGCCGTGTTATGATCCCGCAGTAGATACCTTTGAATCGTGAGTCTAGCTCGAGGCGGTACTGATCCTAGACTTCGAATACGATCGCCGTTCTCCATAACCACCTTGATTCTGGTCGGATCCAAAATCAGTGATGCAGGAGGTAAGCAGAAATCAAGGCCAAGCTGAACATCAGGTCCCGAAAGCGAATTGCAAAAGAAATGCAGAGAGCATGCGGAAAAGATCTCCATGCATACCCTCTTTTCGCCCATTGCCAAGGTTGAGATGGTTCAAGCTCAAAGTATGTCGAATGCGGAGTACCGCTGACAGTAGTCGTTCTTGCTTCCTGGGCGGATACGAGTGGATGGCGAGCAGGAGGTCATGCGGTTCGTATGGCACTAGACATGGGTCTGTATCGGTGTCTGCCCTATCTCGTCCGAACGGGTATGGGCGCCGACAAGACCCCTGAGCAATTAAAGGAAGAGCAGCCTTTGGTCACGGGAGCTAGAGTCTGGTTGACTGTGAGTTTAGCTCGCGGGTCGAGCTGATGGTTAGCTGTTCAAGATGGAATACGAGATGGCATTCAATCATGGGCGACCAGCAATATCATTTGGGGAGGACACCATCAAACATGCCAGGCGACTCCTCGATCATCCATTATCAATCAAGAGCGATAGTCGACTCATCCCTTATAATGAGATGATGGCTTTCAGAAGTGAGTATACCTCTCGGTCGTAGCTGATGATAGTCCCGATTCACCAACCATTCTCAATTGCACCCAACAACGATTTCATGCCCAACCTCGACGAGAAGCTGCGTTTGTTGAATGAGCAGGTGGAAACATGGCATGTTTACTGGGACGAATATCAGCGAGTCAGGGGTGTCCCTGAGGGAGATATACTGCGTGAAGGACGTAAGTCACCTCTTGAAGGATAAGAGCTGACGATAGTAATTACGGCGAAATCGGGTTCAATCATGTTGTCGAATGCTTTAATACTACACGGTATCAGGCGAAGGCGGGATGTCACGGATTTGTCAGAAGAGAGGCGTGGATTCCTCATTAAAGCGGTCAGAGCGGCCGAAACGATCGTTCATATGTGTTTGAAATCGCAGACGGTACGTCCGAGGTTGTGATGCCGCTGATGTTAGTACCGACGGACATTTCGATCTGGAAATGTGTTCACCCACGTCTCGGCCGCTTTCGCTTCGAGATTCCTGATCAGGATGACTAGCTTGGTACCAGAAGTAGTGGATGCTAGGCGGATAGGCAA
>Ga0265798_10009448_pt1 | contig 12197 bp, 17 predicted proteins | sample P3T30metagenome_FD_192430 | JGI IMG/M metagenome (GOLD analysis project Ga0265798, IMG submission 192430) | Plant litter microbial communities from East Loma Ridge, Irvine, California - P3 T30 | ecosystem: Environmental > Terrestrial > Plant litter > Unclassified | place: USA: California... | reverse complement strand
GCTTCCCGAATCAGGGTGCTCAGTCTCATCGACGGTGCACTATCGTCGGACCAGCCGCTCTCATAATGTCGTCGGCTAGGGTCCTGCACGCTCGATATACGTGCATTCCCCTGCTCATGCGAAGTGTAAGTGAAGTGGAGCCGGCCACTTAACTTTCCCGCACACTGCACCACCACACGCTGGACGCGGTCGGATGCCACCAGGGCGAGTCACGATGCTGGGGTTCAGCCGACCTGACTCACTCCCTGGTGTCGATGATGTCTGAAAAGATGGAGAGGCGATTGGGGAAGTCGCAAGCGCGGTGCCTGATGTGTTAATACTAACTGTGAGAGGGATAGAAACTTACCGCGATCTCAGGTTCTTCCGATAGAAGACAATAGAAGATTGACAGCAAAGACGCGCGCGTTGAGCGTGGGGCGTTGCCGAGTGTTGCCCTGGCGCGGTCTGGTGTTGGAGCAGAAAAGAGAGAGAAAGGCGAGGCAGTAGATAGACGCACGGAGCTTGGACCATACGCCAAGGCGATCCAGGCAAAAGCCGAACATACGAGCAGTGATGGTGAAGGTGAGTGTGATTAAGTAAGCGCGGTAGCTGCGTAGATCACGTGGAAGTGGTGATACGTAAGTACATTCATTTGCGTGCGGAAGCAAAATTGTGACGCAACTTCCAGGTTCAGTCGAATTAGATGCTGATCGCGAGCACAAATCGCTGATGGCAGCATACAGTGCTGGTGCAATACTGTGTGACGTTGTTGGATTCGCGGACAAGTGCAGCGATCGGCCGGGTGTCGGCCCGAGCAAGAAGCGCCGCCGATGCCGCGCCCGCGCGCCAGCACTCCGTACATGTCATGTTAACTACTGTCCATTCCTCAACACATCGAATCGCTGTCACGGACGCCATGTGCACTTTCACGCCGGGAGCGCATGGCTACCACGTTTTCGTTGCTGCGTTGACAACAGGCTAAGGAATGCGATTGCCTCGTGGAGCTCGCGAGCGCCAAAGCCCAAGCTCCAGCTAACAGTCGAGATCGCAGGCCACGGTCATCGCACTCCTATGTCTGATGGCATGCGAAGGTGATGAGGTGTAGGCCTGCGATCTTTGGACGGGATGACAGCTGACAGCCTTAGGAGGATACATCCGCCTCTACAGCACCGGAATGTCAGGTATTGAGTCACATTACTTCATACCCATAGGCACATCCCAATAACATGTGAATAAGGTAATGTATACTGCTACCCACATTGCGCAGTGTTGCCTCTACCATGTAGCTCCGTTGTGAGCGTTTTACGACCCGATATCTCAATATCTGGTTGCAGCGCACAGCGTCATGACGACATCATTGGCATTCCAACATACCACACGCACGTCACCTCTAGACAATATCCTTGAATACCGAACCTATAACCCTTGATATCGCCGACATATCATCGACGCAAGGCTCAAGCATCTTCAAGCCGGACACATTCCGACGCGAGTATGCCTACCGCTGGGCTCACAATTCGCAACGTCACGCCCGCCATCACGACCTTCTCCACGCCCTTCAACCGCTTCGCGCCATTCGGCTACCGCAAGTTTGTCGCAGTAGGCAATCGAGCAACAGCCATCCGATTACATGACAACCGAATCCTCCTTCTCAATCCGATCCAGCTCGAACAAGCGGTGCGCGGTAAGCTAAATGAACTTGGAGGCGTTCATCTCGTGGCGTGTGACCTTGGGCATCACATGTATGTGAAGGACTATATCGATGCGTGGCCAGAAGCAAAGACAATTGGCGTTCCAGGTCTGGACGGCAAGAGGAAAGACATGGAGTGGGACTACATCTACGAGGACTGGCGGACAAGCCCGGAAGACCAGTTCGACTTCGCGCAGGACATCGAGACCGTGCTATTTGAGGGTTTCATCACATACTGTGTCGCTTGGTATCACAAACCGACGGAAACACTGATACAGTCCGATCTCATGATGAATCTACCATGCACCGAGGTATGTTGCGCAACCACCGTGCGCGTACGCGACATCAGTCGCTGACCTGTCAGCAATATCATCCTAGCTCGTCGCACCAAGGTCCTTTCTCGCGCGAATTCGCGAAGCGTGCACACCCTCGATCGATATGGGCGAAACGCCTCGTTTACCACATTGCGACCGTTGACTACACCCTGATGCGACGCGATGCGAAGAAAGTAGCGGAATGGCAGATCGAGCGAATTATACCCTGTCATGGAGATGTCCTCGATACTGGCGGGAATGAAGCGTGGGCAATGGTGTACGATTGGTTTTTGACTGGCGAACCTACGCCAGGCCTAATGAAGAGACTTATGAGCCCCGTTATGAGGGTCGCCAGAAGGGTGTTCCTGATGTAAAGCCGGACATGTGCGCTTGGTCTCTTGGTATGTGATCTGATCAACTTAAATACCAACGCCGCGGCAATGAAGTGTCCATTATCTGCTGCCTGCGTTTGTGTCGCCCCAACATCACCCTCCACCAAACACATGTCGCCTGTTGCGACGTTCTCATATCGCTGTGACGCCTTTTGGATACAGCAAACGCATGTCTTGTAAAGCGATTGAATTGACAGCTAAGTAGATATAACAATTTGGAGCCGTTGAGCTAGCTTGGTTCATCGAGTCACGTTGACATTTCCGATTGGGATCGATGAGTAAGGAACCGGATGGTGAAAGCCCGTGTTTGTTGCACAAAGTGAAGAAAGGAGCAGTGCTACAATACTGGTTCTGTGAGGCTTTTCACCAGTGGGCTAACAGAGGTCAGCCCTGGCACTGCTGTCGTATATCAGTCTTCCGACTTGGGCCTTTGGAAAATTGCGGCCACTTCTCTACACACCCTCGACAACAACTTCAACCAAGATTCCATCACTCCGACATGGCCGAATCACAAGCAATGTACTTCTCATATTCCTACAAACGATTCTAATCAGCTAACAAGTATGCAGTGCCGAACGCAACCGCACTACGTCGCCCTTGCTTAGGCTCCCCGGAGAGATACGCAACAGGATCTACGACTTCACTCTGGGTGGTAATACATGGCATATCGATCAGCGTCGTAAATTGACCTGCAAAACTCCGAAAGCTGAGCGCAACGATCACCGAGCTCTGCTTCGTGTCTGTCGACAAATATATAACGAAGCCCGCCTCTTACCATGGTCACTCAGTGACTTCCAATGTGAGACAAAAGATGATCTCCGCAATTGGCTCACCAACTTTCCGAGGGAATGTCGCTGGGCCATCACGACTATCACCCTGTTTGCCTCTTCTGCCGATCGTCCAAATCCTTCGCACCCACGCCCAACGATGTCACTGCTTTTATAAAGAGGGATGATCGGCTTCCAAGACTTTCCTGGTCTTAGGAAACTCGATAGACATTTCGGAGTCTGTCCAGAAAAGGACTACCGTTGTTATACGCAGCTAGGCGATGGGTCCAAAAGCCAATCTACCGAGGAGAAGGTACGAGTGGTAATCGCTCAGCCGTATACACCAGAAGAAGAACGTCAGCGGCAAGGTTTTTCGTTCACGACCTTTACATAGCTGTAGAATAGCGTGCGGTATCCAAGGTATTGTATCATACCCTTTTCCTCAGACCCACAGGTTCATGTACACTGCGGGCACACCTCAACATCACAGTCAAATCGAGACGATTTTAGGCTTTGTGACGTATTTTGATTGCTTTTTCAACCTTCAGATCATGAACACCTACGCAATAGGCGCGTAGAAGCTGAACTTCCCCTTGGGGTCATACTTCTTCTTGAGCGCTTTCAGCTTCTTCTGCCTCCAGCTCTCATGACCATACCAAGCCTCTGGCCCCTCATCACCATACGCATAGTTTACATAGGTGTGTAGCTCGCTAGACCCTGTACCCTCACGAATGATCTCGCGAAGCTGCGTGCCGAGTTCTTTGACGGCTTCGTCTTGCGCCTGTCCAGTCGAATTGTATATGATAAGAGGCGCAGCGAGGGTGTGCGCGTCGCGGAAGCCGAATGCACTAGCATCGTTGCTACGGTCGCGTACAGCACCACTGGCGTAGTCCTCGAACATGAAGATGGAGTTGTAGTATGGGTTATCGACTCCGGCGACAGCGGAGGAGTAGAGATCCCAGGCTTTGCGCTGCGCGGTGACGTTGTAAGACTTGATGTAGATCGGGAACCGGGGGTTGTTGAAGCCAAAGTCCTGGCATGGAGGAGATTCAAGCGCGATGCCGGTCCACTTTGCGAGGTCTTTGTACGTGCCGGACTGGGGTGTGGCCGCGAGAGGACCGATGTCGTGGAAGGCCGCGGTGTACTTGGAATCGACGGTGGTCACACCCTCTTGGACGATGTAAATGATGATGACGGGCTGCTTTCAGGTTAGCGAAAATAGTCCATTTGAGGATCGGCATATGTCTTACTCCCTCGGTATCGTATCTTGCATCGTTCTGCCAGTACGTCCAGTCATGTATGTCCGCGGACTGCTTCCCACCTTGAAGAATGTACTTATTGGCTGCATCGTAGACTTGCTCGACTTTGTCACCACTGAAGACAATAGTCTCAATTGCCCAGTCGTAGTGCTCGATGTCGTACACCTTTGTGGTAACGGATGTAACGACACCGAAGTTGTGGCCAGCCCCTTGCATACCCCACCACAGGTCTGATTTGCTGTCAATCGTCTTCAAGTCTCCGCTTGCGAGCACGATGTTCATGGAAAGGAACTGATCGGTGATAAGACCATAGTGGCCTTGGAACCATCCGTGACCGCCACCGAGGGCTGGTCCCAAATAGCTGACGCATTCGCAGCAGCCGGTGACTAAGTGGTGTTAGAGCAGACCATGTCTATTAGGAAATTGGAAAGCCTACCAGTTTGCTTCCCGGCAGCCCAAAGAGTATCTGTGAGGTTCTTCACATTGGCACCACCACCGATAGTCGCCGATCTTCCATCTTTGGCAATGGAAACTGAGTTCAACTGCGGCAGATAGATCTCGATACCATAGTCCATCTTGCCCAAGGTCGTAAGCGTCCCATGGTGGCCGTTGTAGGTGAGGAACGGAATGCTGTGATCATTCGCAAACTTGACCTGCCGTGGATGTGTCAGCTGTTGTTGGTTGTCTCTCACGCATTACCGCCTACAGACGAACTTACAATCTTCTGAACATCCTTCTCCGTACCCGGAGCGATTACAATGCTCGGCGTAGGAGCCTGTAGATTGGACCATCGGGTCGTGTAGGTAGCAAACTCCTTCGTATCGGGAAGGTAAATCTTTGCATCGGCAGAGAGATACGGTGCTAATGACTTCACATCGATACCTGCTGCGGGAGTCCTAGAAAGAAGATCGAATGGCGAAGTAGGAGTTCCCGAGATACAGGTAAGAAAAATAGCGACAGCCAACGGTGCCAGAGCGCTTGCCAACATCATGCCGGTGGAAAGGCGTCAAGCAGGGTGCAAGACGGGGTCGTGAAATACCAACATCCTGGAATGTGGCCTCAAAGCATCTCAAATACGAGAAGACATCTGCTGTCGGCTAAAAGCATCATGCTCGATGAGGAGGATATCCGGGCCGCCCTGCAGTGTGCTTGTCGTCAGGGTCTAGATGGCGCAAAGGCGGGATAGGCTGCATGGCGGGATTCAGCTCGGTCACTCAATCGGTGGGAATCTGATCCTACGATGATCTTATCTTCGCCGCGACTTGCGCGCTTGCACGTTATTGAGGTTTGTGGGTCACAGGCATCACCGCGATTGGCTCGGGACCCGGACAAGATGCCGCGAGCCGCACCGTTGCCCTGGCCCGCCCAGGCGCCAACAGCCGCTTCCTATGCGCTAGCGGAGGTGCATTTTCACCCACGTCCTTCCTTGCTGGAAAGCTTGCACCCTTGTACTTTACAGACTCATCGAATGCATGGATACCAATCTCCGTCCTGCCAACGACGCTGCGGAGACTTGAATGCGCAATGCGGCCATCATTGCGCGTCTTTTGCCTGGGCGATACCACGAACGTGACCATCGAAGACACTGATCTCTTCAGCCATGCACACATCCAAGTGTGATGTAGGAAGCCGAAAAAGACTGCAGCGAAAAGATTGCTCGTATTCGGCGTGATCCTGATCTATAGCCAAGAACTGCGCCGCTTTGTGCCTTCCTCTCTCTGCAAAGTATCGGATGGCGCGCTCAGATTGGGTGCCAATGTGACTTCGGGCCGATGTGATGTGATTACACGGGGTGTCTGTTGGCTGACATTCTATCGAGTTAGGCTACGCCATGAACGTCTCGGATACAGGTTCAGTTCCATCCGTTTTGTTCTGCATCTGTGATTATACCGACCGACCCAGAGTTCGAGAGTGATGGATCAGACTTGAATCGATCCTCCAACACCATCATTGCTGAATACGCCATGGGCATCGTGGAGCTGTGGACCCTCTATGCACTCGCTGTCTCCTTCACGTGCCTGCGAACATACGCCAGGATTACCGCCGTGGGCCTCCGCGAGCTACAAGTAGATGACTACCTAGTATGGATTGCTATTGTGAGTAGCAAAGAATGCTTCATAGGTTCTATACTGCTAAAAATCCGTTTACCAGCTCATCTACACCGCCCAATGCGGCCTCGGGTACAGTCTGGGAGCGCACGTACATGGCCTCGCAAATGACGGCATGACGCCGAATGAGCGTGCTGCGCTGTCGCAAGACGACCCCGAGTTTAGATTGAGGTATATACGAAGCCAACACCTTGCGCGAGGAACGACATAGTGAGCCCCGGCGCACATGTAGCTAACAAGGCTTCAGAGTCATCGGATCCAAGATCCAGGTAGCTGGCTGGACCACCGCTGCATGCCTACTCTGGTCTCTGAAGCTATGTGTAGCAGCCTTCTACCTTCGTCTCACGGTGGGTATGTCCATCCCACTAGACACGGGAGCCTTGTCTGACTGACACCACAGGCCGGCCTTGGGATGTACACGACCCGAATTTACATCGCTTTCGCATCTATCATCACTAGTTTTGTGATCATCATATTCACCATATACCTCTCCTGTCGACCATTCTGGCGCTACTGGCAGATCAATCCCGATCCCGGGAACTCATGTCAAGCAGCGATATCAAAGCGTCTAATCTGGGTCACATTTGTCTTCAATGTATCCACCGACGTGTATCTGCTACTTATACCAATTCCCATGTTATGGAAGTCGAGATTGAGGACATACAAGAAGATTGCCGCCATGCTCGTACTTGGCGCGGGCATGCTCGTTATTGTGTGTGCGATATTGAAGAGCATCTATCTTATCACGGTAAGACACAGTGGCACAATCGCTATGACATGGGCTTCGAGACTAACCGATCTTCAGGACCCTTTGAACAGTGCTGAGCTCACCGCCTCTTGGGGTACTCGCGAGACCTTCATCGCTATATTTACGACGAACCTTCCTATGATCTTCCCATTGCTCAAGAACTGGCTCACACCTTTCCTACCCAGTACGATCGGCTCCAGCAACGCAAAAGGACAAGAGCCTCCAGGCAGTGACTTCGAAACGATTGGGGGCGGATCCGGGCCCGGTGGAAAACGGGCTAGCCGAAGGGCGCCGCACCGGGCGCGTCACACTTTTGGGGGCCTGACGCTTGACAATGAAAGTGAGGAAGACATGATCAAAGGAGATGATGTGGCCATGCATCGCATCCAGCGCAACGATCTTGAAGCAGATGGAAAGAATACGATCGTCGTGTGCAGTGAGGTCAGCGTGACCTCCGAAGATCACAGCGGTGTACGGAAAGAGGCATCTTTCCAGATCATGTAGTGAGTTATCTTCGTGCTTAGGTGACGAGCCTATACGCGTCTACACCCCTATACGACTCGATCTTTCTTTACGTGGCGTTCGTGATGTACCTTGAGTGAGACCTCGCTGCGTTGTTACTACGCGACTGCTCCTAAGGCTCACACAAGGCTACACGCAAGCTTCTGCAAGTACGCGGTCGGCGGCTAAAGGTGAATCACGACACGATGCAGCAGACGAAAGAACTATGTTGGTTATGTTTCCAGGCCAACTCCTAAGCTTGAGTACCAGAGGCTCTATTGTAGGAGTCTTTCGTCCAAAGGAGACGAGCCATGCCCTTTGGCCCACAATAGTACAGGAAGTGGCTTCATAGTAGGCTCAGAGAATATCTTGGCCGGCGCATAGTATTGCGCTATGACACTGCTCTATCTCCTTGATCCTTGTTCTTTGTCGCGCGTTCACCATATCAAGCCTCACTTCCGTTTCCTCAGAGTCATTGTTTCCTCAGCCGTTCCGAACCCAAACCTACCCTCGAATCCCGGTACGTCTGCGCCAACCAGTTCACCGTACCGTACATTGAGACTCCTTAGCTTCACCGGCAGCTTGTCCATCTTCGTCAAGTCCTGTCGCAACACCAGCCGTTCCATCTCCGTGTTTCCCCTCGTGGCAGTCATGATCTGTAAGAAGCTGCCATTCGTCGCGGGTGTACCGTTCCGACATATTGAGTACATTGCTATACCAGCGAAGATACTGGCAGCAACGAAGCAGATGCTGTACGGAAGAATAAGGTTGAGCGGGTTGGCGAAAGATTGTGTGCTCTGATACCGGGTGATGCTTACGGGATATGTTTTCTGCCATAGTCCTAGAGATATAGCGGAAAGAGTGACTTTTGTGAGCAAATCGTTTAGAAGCGTCTCTGTGATGGTCTCAACGTGTCCATCGACGTCTATTCTCTACTGATACCAATTCTCATGCTATACCTCGGATCTTATGCACCCTTAGCATAGTAGCGCCTTAAGACTAACATGAGGTTGTCCAAGGCCTCTTTGTCGCTAACACCGTATCCAGAGATGATCTTCTTGAAGGGCTTAACGGCACAGGCGGACTTCACCTTACCCCAGTCCTTCTCCGACAACTCCCCATCCTTCGGCCAGAATCTCACATTGTGAGCATTCACCTCCTCCAACTTCGCATTTGACCTCCAAAATTTCTCCACGAAGATTGTGTCGTCATCTGAGCCCTCCTTCGCACCCCGAATGGCTTTGCTTAGACCCATGCCAAACCGAACAAACCCCTCCCGGATTGATATCGGCTTCGCGTTCAACAGGCTCCACCTATCCAACTTGATGTCAATCTTGACATGCTCGTTCTTCTTGGCGTACTTGAGAAGACCGTGAAGAACAGGTAGGCGAGGTGTACGTTCAGGACCCCAACTTGACATATACGTGACCGTGCGCATCTTGCGGTCCAGAAATGCATCGCTCAGATTGAGCACTCTGACCAAATGCAGGCCCCGATCTTCTTCGACGCGCAGATGGTTGATCGACATCTCTAGATACCTAGCCTCTCTGCTGAACTCTTTGCAGATTTCGAAAATGCGATTGTACGGTGCATTATGGCGAGCCGGATCTTGTAGGAAGGATTTGCCACACTTTGGTACTGAAATGGCTATAGTACCGGGGTCATCAACGACATACCTCCAGATGTCTTGCCGGATCTCAGGAGGAAGTTTGAGCAGAGCGCTCTCACCGGTTTGATAGCGCGAATACTTGACCTTGTTCATCGTGAAGCTGCCGACGTCATCTCCTTGCATGGCGAACATGACCATAGTGTACTTGGGATGTAGGCGCCAAATCGCTCTCAGGTCCGCGTTCTTGAGGGCCTGTTCTTTCGTTCCGCCTCCCATGCGCATTGTGGAAGCGTCAATAGACAGTATGGAGCTGGTCGTGATGGCTCCAGTGACCGTATCGAAACAAGCGAGCTTGATGATGGCGCCATCGAGGGTGATCGCGAAGCGTTCGGCTGATGTGTCGTTCTTGTAGTATCCGGTATAACGCGTAAGCGTGGCAGGGTTGAGAGCCATTGCGATCGCGATAGGGAGAGTTGCGAGGATAAGGGAGCGAAAGATACTAGTTGCGAAGTAGACAGCTGGAGAGGTGTTGTTGTGCAAGCGCAAGTCGAAAAGGACGATAAAGTGGGGGCGCGTCTTGATACAAACGCTCGCATGCTCATTCACCCTCACTTCTCACCGGCTCTGGGACTTACGCCAAGATCACCGAAGGCATGCATAGACTTTTCGCTAAGCTACTTACTAGTATGAGAGCGTGATTGTAGCTGATGCGAACTGAACAGTCTCGTTGTCAACAATAAAATTTGGAAGTCGGCCAATAGTTGAATCCTTGGGTAGCCAATTTTGGAAAGGTCTCATTTGTCGCAAAGTCTAGGTCACGAGGGACGGTCGGATTCATCACAGCTATGTCGAGTTCCTCAGTAAACGTGTAGGGTTGAATTGCAACGATCAGCGCTCCTGTAGATTGTCGCCTGTCCCAGACACCATGCAGAAAGCGCCATCACGATCAATGTAGGTGATCTCCAGGTGCTTCACAAGTCGCACAGTGCGAAAATGTTAGTCCGAAGTATGAACATTTTCTCAATCGTGTCAATTGGCAATAGGTTCCCGCGAAGAACGAGCCATAAATGCTGCGCAAAGGAAGTTCCAATAGTTGCCGTCAAGGCGGCTTTGAAGATGGTCGTTAGAAGGATTGAGACCGCGGAGACCTGCGGCTGTGTGAGATGGCTCGTCACGGTGAGCTCGTGATCCAGATTACGGAACAGGAAGTAATGCCCCAAGGCGGACAGAAGCGCTACACGAGTTTAGTTGCGTTTATCCGTACGCATGTAAACTTGTACCCGCGAAGTTGAAGCCCATGATTGTTCCTATTGTTTTCCAGTGCGTTGTGCGTCGAATGAAATCAGAACTCGGATTCCTCTTCTCTCCTAAGCTGGCCGAGTTTGATGAAGTTAATACTGAAGAGAGAGAAGATTCCGTTTCGCTCTCGTCGTCGTGATTCTCCACATTGTCAGGTGATTCTTGCTCTTGTACATCGAGATTGTGATGCAGTTGAACTGGAGAGACCGGCGTCGTTGCCTGATGCAAGGAGCTGATGTTGCTGTGTACAGAGTTCGAGTTGGCTCTCGACATTATTCGCAGACTCATGTTGTCGCAGATAGATGTCATGGTGAGGAGTTAGGCGTAGAGTCAGATCAAAGACGATAGAAAGAGCAATCAGGTAAAATTCGAACGCTGGTCTTCATCACAAAGAAAACATCAAATTGAGATGATGCGGGAAGCCGTCAGGCTGAGGTTGCAACGAATGGTCGAAATGACGCGTACGTGAGGCGCAGTGACCGGTCACCCCTTAGCGCTCCAATCAGCCTGATGAACTGCTATCGAATGTAGAGTGCAGTGTCAGACCACGCCCTGCTGACCTCGATATGGGGGCGAAGACCGGCAAACGTCCTATCCGCGCGGATATAACCCTACGTCCGTTGTGTAAAGGCGTTCTACTGCTTCGGCTCCAGGATGTGTAGGCGATACCGCCTTCGCAGCGACGCATCGCTTATGACCAATGCAGCTTCGTTTGATCGATTGGCGAGTGGTCGCCACGATCGCAAAAATCGTCGTGAAGGCCGGACGTTGCTCGGACCACCTGGAAGATGCCGAAAGCCGGGCCGTTCCTGCCACCTTGCATTCAACAACCGCCGCAGCAATGTTATGGACAATATCGGACACTGCACCCTTACGAAGCTACTACAAGATGCGAATACCACTCAAAGCTTTGTTTCTTACATGCGCCTGCGGCGCTTCCAGTCAGCCTTGCACGTCAACCCTAACCCATCAACGACGAGCCACTCACAACTCCCGCAATACACACGAGATACACGACGACTGAATCCGCCCATTAAATAATGGAAGAGCTGAGAAAGAGGTCAATGCGCGGGGAGATTGCCTATAAGCAGCGACAATCCTCATGGGACAGAGGCCTATGCCGCGCTCGAAAGAGACCTCGGAAGGCTGGCGCGAATGCACCGGTACCGATACACTTCATGGAACGAATCAAAGGTAAAGCCACACAAATTTCGTCAAGATAGCGAACGCATGAACAGTGTACGGCGTGGAATGTTGCGCCCATGAGATATCACCGTGTCAGGCCTACCCCGTCTTTCGATCTTCGCCCTTTCGCTCCTATTAGCGACGCTTCGTTCAAAAAGCTACATGCAGCCGATGACGACAGTAAGTATTCCATGGACCCATTCCCCCCCATGCGACACTCAGCAAGTACACCACTAATCGGGCCTTCAGCAGATATTGCCTCCGAGCCGCCAACACGCCCGACAACGATGCTGTATCTACTCCCGCAGACTGTCATCTAATGGAAACGAGCTATCCACCTCGATCC
>Ga0265798_10009447_pt1 | contig 12197 bp, 21 predicted proteins | sample P3T30metagenome_FD_192430 | JGI IMG/M metagenome (GOLD analysis project Ga0265798, IMG submission 192430) | Plant litter microbial communities from East Loma Ridge, Irvine, California - P3 T30 | ecosystem: Environmental > Terrestrial > Plant litter > Unclassified | place: USA: California... | reverse complement strand
GCGATCCGCTGGCCGATTCTCGAACCGATGATGCGGCTCAACATCCTGCTGCTGCCGCTGGCCTGGGCAAGCGCGTGGCAGAGCTATCTCAGCGGGTCGACGCATCTGTCGGCGCGGATCGGTTTCGGGAAATATGTGACGCGCTCGCAGCTCGACGCGAGCGCATGGTTGATGACGGTCAACTCTCCAGCCGTCTCGGCGCGCGGCGATCTTGCGATGTTCCGCTGGGATTCGGAAATGGCGATCGCCCGCGTCGGCGTGCCGGTGCTCGTCATCGGCGGCGACATGGACGTGGTCACCAAGCTTAAGGCATCCCGCACCATCGCCGATGCCGCCAAGGCGCAGCTGGTGGTGATAGAGGGCGCCAACCACATGGGGCCACTCGAGCGAGCCGATCTTTACAACGCTGCGATCCTGAATTTTGCACAGTCGGTGTCGCCCGCGAAGGTTAACGGCTGATGTTCGTATTCTTTTCCAGCCGCCTCGGGTGTGTGGGGTCGATATTTGTTTCGATCCTCGCCAGCCTTTTGTTGGTCGCCGTCCTGCATTTCGGAAGTAGCTGGTAGCGCAGCGCACTTGCTCCCGCAGGCATGCGTTCACCCCGCCAGGTGGTCCCGCTTCATCCACGGCGTAACGAACAGGCCGCCCTCCGACCAATCGCAGGCAACCGAATCGCAGAGTTGCGCCAAAACGCTGCGCTGAACGAGTTTACTCCCAAAGCCGTCGGGGAAGGCGACGGCCGGTCCCCCACATTCCAGCCGCGTCACGCCGATGTCATCGACATCGGCGGTGCTCGGAAGATCGAGCGTTCCGATGCGGTCGCACGGCTAAGGTCGCGAACACCAGCTTTTGTCGAAAGTTGCTGTTCAGCCCCTGCGGCAGGAATGGCGGGAAAGTTCCATTTCGCGTCTTCTCCGGCGAAGCTCGTGCTCCTGCGCACGTGGTCAATTCAGATGAACGGATGGCCGAAGTCGGACACGCAAAAGGGATTCTGAATGGCCGCAACTGGGTCGTTGCGCCGAAGGGTAGGTATCTTACGGTCGCTGACAACACCGGACCTTCCGCAGTCGCCCAGCAGCAGTCGTTCGCAGCCGCTTCAGCCATATCCTGGAAAGCGGCCAATTGCCGCTGTTGCAAAACGGACCTTTTTGCCAGCACATTCCTGGATGTTCTCATCTGATGGCGAGCGGTCGGCGGCGCTGGTTCGATCGAAGTCGGAAAGCGGATGTATGAAATCGAATATACGCGGATAATCGACACCGCACCTCCATCATGCAAGAGTTTGAATAGCTGCTGCTCGGGACAAGGCAGATGTAGGGAGGTGTCGATGAGGTATGCTGGCCGGCTGGCGGTACTGATACTACTGCATATGAACTTCGCTGCGGAGGGTGCTCGCGCCCAACAAAAGTCTTCAGAACTAGTGAAAAAACAAGAGGACGACAGTCTGGTTGCGGAATTTGCAGACTGCGTGACAGCTCAAAACGCTAGACGTCCCGCTGTTGATGCTTTTCTTCGCAAAATTCCGGATAGTGATGGCTTTTTTGACGCTAGTATGAAGGCAGCAGACCTCCACTGCCTCGATGCAGCAGGGGTGCGTTCGCACAGTGGCATTCAAATGAAGCTCCAGCCTGACACGTTCCGGGGTGCGCTTTACCCTTCATTGTATCGCCGCGATTTCGGACGAAAAGGTCCGCCAGCTGGACTAAGTGCATTGTCGCCGCTGCGTTTGTCCGAAGAATTCGACGGTCCGGTCGAGAGCCTTCCGCCAGAATATGCAGCTGGTCGCCTGTTTGGCGATTGCGTCGTTCGCCAGGATCCTCAGGAATCAAACGTTCTGCTTCTGGCAAAGCCTTTCGCTTCCCAGGAAGACGCAGCTATTGAGCAGCTCAAACCAGCGTTCGCTTCCTGCATAAAGCAAGACCAGACGCTGCACCTCACCCGTTCTAACGTGCGCGCGAGCGTAGGCGAGGCGATGTACAAGCTTTCTCGCGCGGCAGCATCGTCCACGGGAGACAGTCCGGGACGGAGGTGACCTCCAGTCCGATCGACCCGTCCTCGGGCTGAGAGCAGCACAATCCGCAGCTTTCTACGATGCAAAATCTGATGCTACCGAGCGACACTTGCGTTGCAAAAAAGTTCCCTTTTGCGCGGCAGTTAGCGGTGAAGCGGACGGTCGCAAACCGCCCACTTTCGGCCGTTCAACGCGGTGACGCGTCTTCGCCGGTCCGATGAGTTCAGTCCCGTCAGTATCAATGCTACCAGCAGCGGATGCAGAAGATAAAGCTTAAGTGGCGCGCTGATCGCGGCGCGCGTGCCTTGAAAACCGTAAATGAGATCAAAGCTTCAATCGCAGCGCTGCCAGCTGAAGACAGAGGTGGCTCGGCTTGTCTGAACAGGCTCGCGGCTCGGATAAGTGGACTGCCGCTAGTTGATCATGCCGCTGCGAGAAACGGTCGGCGGAAGTATACCTGGTCGGGTGTGCGACCGCCAAGCGCGGAGTGCGGCCTGACGGCATTGTAGAAGCCGATGTAGCGGCCGATACCGGTACGGGCTTCGGGGACCGGGGCGTAGGCGTTGAGGTAGACGTCCTCGTATTTCACCGAGCGCCAGAGGCGTTCCACGAACACTAATCCTTCGGGATTCGGCATCGGTGGACAATGGGAGAACCTGTATGCCAAATTTGCTGATTATCGAGTCTAGTCCGCGGGGCCCGTACTCTGCCTCACGTCGTCTGGCAGAGCGGTTTGCTGCAGGATGGCATGCAAAGCATGACGACAACGTCGTCGTTCGCGATCTCGGCACGTCCAACGCGCCTTACATCAGCCTGCCGTCGATTGAGAGCGCATTTGCGCTCGCGGAACAGCACTCGCCAGAGATGACGGATGCAACCAAGGTATATGACGAATACATTGCCGATGCAGGGTCCGTTGCCATTGGCTTGACGTTTATGTCATGAACGCCGTCAAGAGGCATATGAGGTCTCAATTTAACATAATTAACGTTATCAATCTTAGCATCTGTAAGCGCCATATAGAAACGTCACCCGTCCGCTAGATAGACATGTCACGGTTCCATACCGGGCGGATCTTCAGTGTCATGCCGCCCACGTTCACGAGGGTGCGCGCAGATGACGGTGGTTTCGATGAGCCAAGGCGAACTCTCGCGGTACGACACGTTGCAAAGGGTCGAGCGCGGCGACTTGCGGATTGATGATGCTGCTATGGTTCTCGGCCTGGGCCGGCGCCAGGTATTCAGGCTGCTTGACCGCATGCGCGCAGATGGTGCCAAGGGCTTAGTATCGCGAAAGCGCGGACGGCCAAGTAATCGGCGCTATAGCGACGGCTTTCGAGACCAGGTTATCGTGCTGATGCGCGAGCATTATGCTGGCTCCGGGCCGACACTGGCGCGAGAATATCTGGATGAGCGCCATGGCTCCTGCGCCGCCCGGCTTGCTGGGCATCAGGCTTAAGTCCGGAGCAATCTGGCAGGACCCTCGTCGATGCAAGCTAGGGGTTCGATAGACCCCAGCCGGGAAACCGGTTGGGGTTTTCGTTTAGAGCCCGATCCGAAAGTTGTTGAGCAATACCGATATGTTGTAATTCAGGCCGTCTTTGCGAAGAGATGGAGTGAAGCATGGCATGGTCTGGTATTGCCCGGCGTGAGCATAGCCGGGAAGGGTTGCGGTATCCAAGCGATATGACGGATCGGGAATGGATGGTGACAGCGCCCTTCATCCCGTCCCCGAAGCGAGGCGGCAGGCGTCGTACGACCGACATGCGAGAAGCGGTGAACGCCATGCTCTACGTCGCAGCGAGCGGTTGCGCGTGGCGGCTGTTGCCGAAATGCTTTCCGCCGGTCTCCAAGGTGCGGCGCTATTCCTACGCATGGCGCGATGCCGGCCTGTTCGATGCGATCAACATGGCGTTGGTGATGAGCCTGCGCGAAATCGAGGGACGCGAAGCTTCGCCCAGCGCTGGTGTCATCGATACCCAGTCGGTGAAAACCACGGAAAGCGGCGGTGTTCGCGGCTATGACGCTGGCAAAAAGATCAAGGGGCGCAAGCGACACATCCTCACCGATACCTGCGGTTTCCTGGTCTTCATTTTCGTGCATGCTGCCGATATTCAGGACCGGGACGGCGCCGTCGATGTGCTCAAGGCGATCCGCCGCCGCTTCCCGTGGCTGCGCCATGTCTTCGCCGATGGTGGCTATGCCGGGCAGAAACTGCGCGACGCGATCGCCTGCCATGACGACTGCACCATCGAGATCATCAAGCGATCAGATGCCGCCAAAGGCTTCAGGGTTCTGCCTAGACGCTGAATCGTCGAGCACACGTTTGCATGGCTCGGGCGATGCCGCCGCCTCGCCAAAGATTGGGAAACGTCCGTCTCTTCATCAACCGCATAGGCGCTGCTCGCGTCCATCCGCATGCTGACCCGACGAACCGCAAGATACTGCTATGCCTGATAAACTTGTGAATCGGGCTCTGAGGTAAAGCGGTGTGGCTCATTAAGCCAGGTTTTGCAGATGGTTTCATAGGGTGTGAGACCCTTGAGGGTCTTGAGCCTGCGGCAGAAGTTGTAGGCGGCGACGAAGTCGCCAAGATGCTTCCTGAGCTGGTCGTGCGAATCGTAGTGGTAGCGTTTGACGGTCGCTTCTTTGATGGTTCGGTTCATCCGTTCGACCTGCCCGTTGGTCCAGGGATGACGCGGCTTGGTGAGCCTGTGATCGATGTCGTTCTGCGCGCAGGCGAGCGCGAAGGAGTGGCAGCGGAAGATTTCGCCGGCAGCGAGCGCCAGCTTGACCTCTTCGACAGCCGAGCCGGGGTACTTCGGATCGGTGAAGTGAATGCCGTTGTCGGTGAGCACGGTGTGTACCTTGTACGGCACTGCGGCGATGAGGTGCCGGAGGAAGTCGGCTGCGACCTGGTGGTGGCCTTTTCGTGCAGCTCGACGAAGGCGAACTTGGAGGTGCGGTCGATCGCGACCAGCATGTCGAGCTTGCCTTGTTCGGTCCGCACCTCGGCGATGTCGATGTGGAAGTAATCAATCGGATAGCTCTTGAACTTGCGCCTGGTGGGTGCGTCGCCCTCAATCGTGGGCAGCTGTGATATGCCGTGGCGCTGAAGACAGCGGTGCAGCGACGAGCGCGTCAGGTGCGGGATCGTCGCCTGCAACGCGTACAGGCAGTCGTCCAGCGGCAGCAGCGTATGGCGTCGGAAGGCGACGATCATCGCCTCGTCCTCGATCGATAGCACGGTTGATCTGGCTACTTTTGGTCCGGTCAGCAGATCGGCTGTCGAGGTGCGCCGCTTCCACTTGGCGACGGTCTTCTGGTTGATGCTGTGACGCTTGACCAGCGACTATGCTGTATCGCTCGACGGACTGCCTCAGTCGTCGTGGCGCTCCCATGGAGTATCTGGCCCATAACGCTTCCTTCCAGCTGACGGTGAATAATGCACCATCAAAGCCTGGGATCAAACACATAGATGGCGGGCAGAAAGTGTCCGAGACAAACAAGCAGTGACGCAATAAACTCGCGGCGCTGAGTAACGAGCCGGACGAGATTGCGGTCCCGTCCGGCTCTAACCACCACGCTTGGGGTCCGAGTGACGGTGGCTGATCAGCTTGTAACACGAAGTTCCGAAGCAGCACTACAGCTACTCCGGTCGCAAAAAAAGGGCCGCCCGAAGGCAGCTCTAGTTCGATAGGGGTAACACATGCTCAACGTAGCGTTGCCGCTACGAAATAAGCTGATCAGGGTCGGAAATTTGCCTCCGTATTTTTACGTATCGTTAACTATCTTCTACGTAAAGAGAACTCGCGCGCTGCTCCACACCCCCCAGTGATAGCGCGCTGTTCAGTTGCTACTCCAGACCGGCACAGTTGCTCATCCTGCCGGTCTGGGACCTGCTTTTAAGAGCTTGGCGGTCGGCTTTCGGTAAGCGCGGTCTGAAGGCCGCCTTGCGGGCGGAGCATTCGACGGGTTGATAGCGGCTCTTTGAATGGGCCGTGATGTCGGACGAGATTATCGAACCAGCTGCGGACGTAGCGAGTAGTCATACGACCGGTCGTATGAGTGGTCGTATCGAGATTGTCGGTCGGGTGTCGGGCCGGCGCCGCTGGACGGTTGAGCAGAAGCTTGCGATCTTGCGCGATGCGTTCGGGCCGGATGGGTCGGTCCGGGCGGCGGTCGAGCGTCACGAGGTCGGCGGCGGCGCGATCTACACCTGGCGGCACCAGGCGATGTCGGGTGCACTGAGCGGAGTGCCGGCCCGGCCTCAGGCCGCATTTGCCGAAGTGCGGATCAGCGAGCTGCCCGTGATGCTGTCGGCGCCGCCCGTCGAGGTGGCAGCGGACGCCCGGACCAAGGGGCAGATCGGCATCGAGTTGCCTTCGGGTGTGCGGCTGACCATTGACGGCACGGTCGACGTCGAGGCGCTATCGCGCGTGATCGGCGTGCTGGCGCGATGATCACGCAGCCGACATCTACGCGGATATTCCTGGCGTGCGGCGTCACCGACATGCGCAAGGGCTTCGATGGCCTGGCGGTATTGGTGCAGCAGGTGCCCTAGCTCCAACAACGCGGCCTGTACCGTCGCCCCGATGGCAGCTTGGTTGATCGGGATCGAGTTCGCGTCGGAGAACATCGGCTCGCGAAACTTGCTGAGCACAGACCGCAGATGTACTGGGCCGCCGCCTCACGCCGGGAATGATTGCTGCCGGCGAGTACCTGATACCGGGAGTTCCCCAGCTGCCCGAGGGCAAGGTGATGTTGAACGTGATCTTTTTGATGTCTGCTTGCCTCATGCCTGCAGTTTGGAACATAAGAAGAACTTTAGGAGGAGCGATTCGATAAACGAACATCAACACGACTGGCGCTACCGCATCTGCACCGACAATAATCCCGACGCGCTGGTTGAGGATTTGACTGCCGCTTTCTTGGAAACGCAGCGGCATAGGACGATGGACGATCACCCGTGGGACAAGACTGAGCCCTACTGACAACTGATCTTCCGGAATTATGCGAAAAGCGCGCTCGATGTGTTGCGGCCGCCTCTGGACAATATAGCCGCTCCTGTAGGGTGTTGATGGCCCAAGGATCGCGGATCGTGTTACGCGGCGCCAGATGCAGACGATGATCGAGCGCCTGCCGCAAGCCGTCCAGTCAATCCTACCGGCTAATCGCGGCGATTCCAAGCTGGGTTGATAATACCGAAGCGCGTTATGAAGTTCCTGCATGCGATGCGCTAACCAACCGAAAAATGGCTGCAGCTGGTGCGGAGGCGATGCCCGGTGATTCCGCCGCGATTCATTCTGAAGTCGTGAAGGATGTGTGGCGGATGATGTTCGAGGATGCCATCGGCAACGGCGAAGGTTGACGCGAAAAGAGCGTCCGAGCCGTGCACGAGTGAACGCAGGGCAAGCAATCTTAATGTCTCAGGCTCGCTGACCGATATAGGTTAATTTGCTCCTACATCTCTTATTAGGTAATATCCCGTAACAGCAAGGTTGTCTCCGAGACGAAAGCTTCAGGGGTCGCACATTCCGTAAGGAGGGTTCGATGATCGAAGAACATCGCCTCGCATTTTTGCGAGCTCGCGAAGAACAAGAGCTAGAAACGGCCTACCGCTCGATATCCACTGCACGGAAGCTTTGGCACCTCGCCATTGCTGGTGGATATTCCATGCGAATTTTGGAAATCGAGAAGAACATCGCGGCTGGGAAAGGTGGCGCGGGATAGTAGGGAAACGACGCTAAACCGGTACACTGGGAGAATTATGCCCGGTTTAGTGTCGTCTACTGGCACCCATCCACCTGATGCACTCCAACCCTACTGACTTCGTGCTTAATAAAGCGTGATCGGGCTGTGCCCGAACATAGAAAAAAGGCGCCCGAGCCGAAACCCGAGCGCTCAAGGGGGTGAAGGGAGAAGCCTTCTGACGCCCGCTACACGTCTCAACCTGAACGGATAAGTAATTGTACGTAGCACAACTAGCCCAAGGTCAACGTGGCTCCGCAGTCTTTAACAGGCTGCCATGCCGAACTCATAGAACTATCACCGATGTAGAACCGCAGCGGTCAGCGTGAACACAATGCCGGCGCCGAACAGCGCCAGTACCATGGCAACTGCGGCATCGTAAAATTTCCAGATCCAGTTCCGCATGCAACGCTCCTATTCCCTAGCCATGCAGCAGGATCTGTTAACTGCTGATTGATGGCAGCCCGCATTTTGGCCGGATGTGAGCGCAGCGGCTTTTACCCGGACGATTGAGGCGTGCCGCCTTTCCAACTGCGAGTGGAAGCGGGTGGTGAGTCGGTTTCGGTCGTAATCGCCTCGTTTGGGGAAAGCGGCCCTATTCCTGCCGTTCGGTCGACGCCGAGCAGCTTCTCGCCTCGCTAGTGGATTGAGTTCGGTTTGAAGCGCTCGTTGCGGCACGAGGATCCGCTGCTCTGCGTCCGCGTCCAAGGCGTCAATGTCCAGGACCGCGATAGCGGCAAGCTGCCGCTCAAGGCGTCCCGCCAGCGCTTTCCCTTCGTCGCCCCGCGTCTTCGCCGATGGCGGCTACGCCGGTCGGCTCGTGCACTGGGCTGCCGACAAAACCCACATCACGCTCGAGATTATCCGCCGCGGCCACACCAAAGGGTTTCGAGGTGCAGCCGCGGCGCTGGTGGTCGAACGCACCTTCGCCTGGATCTTCAAGAACCGGCGCCTCGTCCGTGACTATAAGCAGCTCACCGCCATAGCTGAGACCCTTATCACCATCGCCGCATCCGCCACTCTGCTACGCCGCTGAGCATGATCAAACAGCTTTCTCAAACGCGCTCCCAGCTCAAACCGTCACCCGTCAGATGCCCCTCACCGGATGCAGACGAACAAGCATGACCCGAACGCGATCAGCGTGTTCAGTCCGCAGGGGGTGAGTTACTGTCTCCGTAGCAAATGGAGGGCCTCTACGCTATCGCGCCGATTGCGATCGCGAGCGATGTTACTTGCAAAGGCGGCTGATGAGCCTTCTCGCGGGATGGACTCTGAAACGTTGCTTTCAACTTGCGGAGGTTGCGAACCCAGTGGTGCAGAAAATTGTGCCTCTTTCACGAGCGGAGGATTGCCCGCGTAATCTACAGCAACTGGTGTTGACGACGTGTGTCCCAGTTCCGGCACTCGAGCTACCTTGGCCTCAGACAAAACTGCTTTGTGGTACTTCACGGGTTTGCGATTGAGGTTTGTTTTGGCTAGCTCGACCCGCGCACCTGTGGCTCGTTGATTGAGGGCCGCTCCCGGCCCGAGAACGAGAGGCTCTACCGCGACGCTAAGAATTGTTTTAGCTGAACTACCCTGCCTTTTCTGAACAATGTGAGTGCCGTTACTCGTTTCGATTGGCCAGCGGTTTTCTAAGGAATGCTTGATGACGTCGACCAGTCCTAGACTCAGAACAGCCACAATCAATGCGGCCGTGATTGTAAGTGAGCCTTTCTTGGATGCAGCGAAAGCCTCGATCTTGGGTATTGCTCCAATGATTCTGAACGGTCGTTCATCAATTATCACGGAGGTCTCAGAAAAGCTGAAGGCGTCAGTAGGGATATCTTTTTTTGCCGGGCGATTGACGTGTATTTCGCTGGCCATTTTTAACATCGGGTAGCGTTCCCACGGGCCGATAATTTTCTGCAGATCCGCATCCAATTGTTCGTCACCAAACGCGATGTGTTCTAGCATTAGCTTTCCCCATTTGGCAGCTTGCTGGCAGCGGCAGTTTCAACGATGGTCCCGTTTACCTTACTCATTGTATCAGCTTGACCTGAAAATCTTCCTTAGCGGTGCACAGCACCCATGTTTCGTTATTTTCGATACCTAACGCTGTTAGGATACCGGTTCGATAGGCAGCAGTATCGATCCCGATGCGGTTAGAACGGAATACCGGTCCGTTTTCTGCGGCAGTATGTCCATGAACTACAATGTGACCATGATGCGCTGATGAGTTTAAGAACTCATCTTTGATCCACATCAGATCGTCTGGATCTTGCCTGTCGATCGTTATACCAGGCCGAATGCCCGCGTGTACGAGAAGATACCGTCCTTGTCGGTAATATAACGGCAGGTTAGTTAGCCAGTCGATTACGTCATCGCCAACAGCTCTTGCGGCAGCAGTTAGGTTGCCCATCGTCGCGGGACCGTTCGCGACATTCGGATCAATACCCCAACTCATCAAAGTCTCTCGGCCACCAAAGAAATTTAGCCAGTGACCGTAAACAGTGAGGTTTCCGGCTAAAGCTTCTGCCATCATATCTTCGTGGTTGCCTTTTAGCACTACAAGATCCGGAGTGGCCTTGTTGATCTGCATGCACCCGCGAATCATTCGCGCAGAGTCTGGTCCGTAATCAATGATATTACCAAGCAGAACGACTCGTGTGTTTGCAGGCCGGCGGACGTGACTGTTTCGTGCAGCGATGTTTACCAAACGCCGGAACAAATCAAACCGACCATGAACGTCGCCTATCGCGAAGACACGTTGTACAGGCTCAAAGGACATAAAACCGAGAGGCTCTCTCTATCTGCTTGCCGTGCTGAGCAATGTCATCGCTTCTTAAATGCGCTTTGAAGGTCGACCGAAAGGGCAAGCCCTCCAGATGCCGCAGCGGCGCCGCTTGACAGACCGGCTGTTGCATACCCCGTCAGTCGTAACGGAGTTCCTCGAACCTTGGTTGAGGCTCCCACGAACACTTCATGCGAGTCGTCTACCAGCCGAGTGGCCGCTAAGGAATAATGATACGAGACGAGTAGGAAGCTCTTGTCGTTTAAGGCGTATGAAGCTCCAGCCGACGCCGCAGGCCCATCCCGTAATTTGTATGTCGTTGTATCGCCTAGGAACCGGTAAGTAAAAGACGCGAACGGTGTCACTTTTCCAACTGGCACCGAAACGTCAGCGCCTAAGGAGTAATCATTTTCGCCGCTAGACAAGCCGCTACTCTCACTGGCTGTATTAAGCTTGGCACGACCTGATATTTGAAACTCAACCAGTGAATATTTGGGAGTAAACGTATAAGAACCGCCCAGAGTAAGGTCACCCCAACCACTAGCTACTCTCCGTTTCGAGGCCGTGTTTGGCGCCACCAAAACTGGCGTTGCGTCGATACCGGTGAAAACAGTCGAGCGGCTTTGAATCCGCATCCACGGCAGAGATGCTGTTAAGCCCCAATCGCCAAGTCTTAGTCTGGCTCCTAGCGCAGATGTGAGAATAGTCGTATTAGAATTGGTGCCAAAGTCGCCTGCGGCGTAACTTGTTCCTAATGATAATTCAGCGCTAGTTTCGTCCCCATCGAGTCGCGCGATAGCTTGAGGCACGCTGCTTGGCGAAACACTCGATGTAGCACTTGAGGGAGAGGTCAGATCGGCAGTATCATACCGATTGATCGGGACCGCGCGGACATCCTTGTCAGGCTCCTGTGCGACCGCCGGAAATGCCGCCAACTGGAAGCCTGTCGCACTGACGAGCGATAGCAGCGTCTTTTTCATTCGAAACTCCTGCTAAACGCGAGAGTTGAAGAAGCGTTAACGGCTGCCCTAAGTTCCCGCTGGATTGAACGGTGGCCCCGATTCGGTCTTATACCAAATCCTGCTGATCATGACGCATGCGCCCATTTGCGTGTGCCGATGGACATGATGCGCCAGGGTTGATCGACGAGACGGTTCCAGGCGAAGCAGCAGTGGTCGAGGATGTCGTCGTAGGATCGGAAGATGCGGTTCGAGAGCCAATTGTCGCGCATGAACTGCCAGACGTTCTCTACCGGGTTGAGTTCTGGGCATTTTGACGGCAGCGGCAACAGCGTGATGTTGGCCGGCACGACGAGCGCTTCGGAGCCGTGCCATCCGGCTTGGTCGAGCAGCAGCACGGCATGCGCGCCGGGCGCTACGGTAGCCGCGATCTCGGCCAGGTGAAGCGTCATGCCCTCGGTGTTGCAGCGAGGCAGAACGAGCCCGGCCGCCTTGCCCTCAGCCGGGCAGATCGCGCCATAGATGTAGGCTGATTTCGTCCGTTGGTCCTTGGGCGCTGACGGCCGCGTGCCGCGCCTGGCCCAGCGACGGGTGATGCCGTTTTTCTGGCCAATCCGGGCCTCGTCCTGCCACCAAATTTCTACGGGCGTGCCGCGTGGGAGCGACGCGCGGATCGCTGCCAACTGGGTAGGGAAGGCTTTTTA
>Ga0265798_10009446_pt1 | contig 12197 bp, 11 predicted proteins | sample P3T30metagenome_FD_192430 | JGI IMG/M metagenome (GOLD analysis project Ga0265798, IMG submission 192430) | Plant litter microbial communities from East Loma Ridge, Irvine, California - P3 T30 | ecosystem: Environmental > Terrestrial > Plant litter > Unclassified | place: USA: California... | reverse complement strand
CATCCTTGACTTTGTAAGCCATACGACTGTTTATCAGCTTTGCTATTAGTGGGAGAAGGCACATACGCCTGATCTTCGGGACCTTGAGATGACTTGGCAAAGATTCGCTTTGGCATGATCTCTCTGGCTAGTGGGCCTCTGATATTTGTCGGAGCGACATCCGCCTGTCCGCCCGGCCCGACCCCTTGCAGAAGGGTATTGAGATCTGTTCCCGCCAGATCACCACTCAGTACCTTGGGTTTACTCTTTGGTGGGGTGGCGGCAATGACCGCTGCCATTCCAGGGGGTTGGTGAACACTCGCCCCAGACATGAGGGCAGCAGTAGCTTGGGTTTCTTGCCACTCCCGGATCTCTTGTGCGGAGAGTTGATCGTAGACAACAGTCCCAAGATCCGAACCTCGATCAGCCTCGACGACGACCCAATCGCCATTTGATATGAGCTGTGTAGGGTCGGGGCAGTAGTAGACATCTCGTCGACCGGCTTTGAAAGCAACAATGTAGAGCGGAGTAGTTGGTCCCATCGCAACCAAGGGAATACCTTTGCCAAGATCGGCAAGCGATAGTTGCGAGAACGACGGGGACGAATTAGGATCGGGAGTAGGAGGATTCATGGGCGGTCCTTGATGCTGGTACTGATGTGGCGGCTGGAACTGCTGGTACGGCGCGCCAGGATGGAAGGGCTGGGCAGCTGGTGAAAAGCCAGAATTGTACTGCTGAGGTGAGAATCGTTGTTGCTGATTATACCCTTGTTGAGGCCCGTTGTAAAAGCCTGGTTGACCACCTCGGTATTGCGAATTCTGAAGTCCCATGTTCTGATAGGGAGGTCGTGGTTGGTTCCAATTGCCAGGGTAGGGTGGTACAAACCCTTGCTGCCCATTGAACCATCGAGTATCCTGACCTTGATTGCCCATGTTGTATTCACTCGAATTACCGTAAGGGTTACCATATCCCGCATCCCTCATCCCCGGTCCAGGAAGTCCACCACCATTGAATTGATGGGGTCCAGGCTCAAAGCCCGACCGACCTTTACTGCCATTGCTGTCGCCAGAGATGACCCTGTCAAATGACGATTGAGTCTGTTCAGTACGACCACGAGCTGGGGAGGGACCCTGTCGATATTCGGAGCTGAATGGATCATTACGTCCTCCTACACTTGCGCGTAGACCAGAGTCACGTTGAGCAGGAAGATCGAATCGAGGTAGACTTTGCGAAATGGGAATTCCCGGTTGTTCAATCTCGATTCCTCGTCTTCTGCTTGAATCGATTTCGAGGCTGAGAGCATTGTTGAGTTGTTCCGGCCAGTATAGATCCTCGTTCTGTATAGCGTATTGACCGAGTCCGCGTCCAGAAGTGACTTGACTCATGCCGGCGCCAACTTCGCCGAAGACATCTCTACGACTAACAGGACCTCCGACTACTGAAACACTATGCCTTCGACTGGACGATCCGGACCGGTTGGCGTTGTTGGTGCTATTCTCGAAACCGCCAATCTGTGTGGAGTAGCCGTTTCCACTGACCCCTTGTGGCTGTCCAGCAGCCGATTGTCCAGAAGCCTTGGATAGAGAGGAGCTCAAGGGGTTCCGACGTGACGCGTCGGTAGCAGGAGCGTTCCAAGTGCTGGCGGTACCGGGTAGCCATTTGTTGTGAAAGCCGGGGCTTGGAGCAGGCACCGACTGTCCAAACAGTGTCGACATACCATTGGCGAATGTCGATAGGCTAACCCCAGCTTGGCGTGGTGAGAAGCCTGCGATATCGCGAGAGAAGGAGCCAGTATCGGCCAACGCACTCATTGGCATGATGTGATTTCGTTCGGTAGCAGTCATCCTTGGTCCGCCGGCTAATGATTGTGATCGGGACCGAGATACGTTTGCTTCAGCAAGAGGTGGCGAGCGTACGAGTGGAAGTTGTTGATCAACAACGGCGTTGGGTGAAACTGATCTAGATGAAGTGGGTGAAAAAGTGGGGAAGGGAGATTTGGATCGTGAACGTGATGATCTAGATGGAATATTTTCTTCTGGATGAGCAGATAGAGTTCTTGTTGACTGGACAGCATGCTATATAGTCAGTAAACGCTCCATACCTCGCCCCTAGAATGGACCAGAATAAACAAAGTAAACGTACTCGCTGACTTAATCCCCCCTCTGCAACCGAGAAGCTGTTTGCACGAGTCGCAGTGCCCGGTCCCGGTAGCCCGCTACTAAACCTACTCGGAGTTCTTGCGCCACCAATCACACCGTATGAACCTCCCTTTCCGCTTGTTGATAATGGACTATCACGTCCCGAACCAGGAGATGTACCGAACACGGGAAATCTCTCTCCCGCAGGTTGAGATGATGCCCTGGACTTATTGGATAATTGATATGCAGCGAGCGTAGCTGCTCGTACGGGCGATGGTCGTGGTGGTTGACCTGCAGGGATTGGCAGAGGTGCCGATGGGTCGATTGGCGGCTTGGCGTGAGAATCCATCGTGAGTCCGCAACTCTAGGTTCGTGTAGCTGTCTTGTCAGCTCTCCTCTCGGCTATTGGCCAACTTGTGAACAACTGGTAAACTCACTGGCAAATTGTCAGTTGTTCCAAGACAGAGTTAATGTTCACGATCACTGTCGATTGGTCGATGATTGAGGTCTGATCGAAGTCGTAGCAATAACGATAATAAGGTTGAGGCCAGCGGAGTCGGGGACTCAGGATCTGCGGGATTGTTCAGTGAGTGTAGTGGGTTGTGTGCGGAGTCGTGTAGACGGTGGCCAATTCTGCAGTCTATATATGTAGTCTAGATGAAGCCAATCTGTATATCTAATAGTCTATTGTAGTATTTAAGAATGAAGATGAAGAGGGAGGTTGCAGATGGGTGGAGGAGAGAGGAGACGGTTGGGGGGCGGGGCCATTAGCGGCAACCTCCGCTGGAACCTCGGAACAATTCATGTAACCGACAGTAGTATTGCATGCTTCTATATCGCAGTCATTGAACAAACTTGATTCTTGTATCTATTTAAAACGGTATCCACTTCCTTTACAGACTGATGATTCAGCTTTGCACTGTCTCGAGTATAATGTGATTTGGCTCAACTCACCCTAGCAGCCTCATGATAGCATACCCGACGGTGACGATGACGAAAAGCGCCAATAGGGAAGCTGGAATTCCATTTTTGAGGAAATCGGACGCTCCAATGAATCTCTGACCGAGCTTGTTCTCTTGTGTGATACTGTATTGTCAGACGCGTGTAACATGCTAAGTGTAACAGATTGAGAGGGGTGACTTACGCAGTCATGTTTGGGAATCCTGAAACGGGAAGTCCCATTCCGGCCGAACAGATCAAAGCGGTAGCCTGATTGTCAGCCCTCTTTCCATTTCATGTAAGTATGCAAAGACTTGCCATGATCAATAACCTTGGATGGGGCTCGCTTAGAGAGTCACCGATCCTCTCTGCAATAGGTACCAACAACACAGCCGCAATAGTGTGCGAGATACTGCTTGTTCAGCCAAGATCCCTCAAGGTGACTTACAAAGTGGCAATCACAAGCGCGATCAAAGAGAAGATGATGAGGATACTGTATAATCCCAAACCTTCTACTAGGCGCTCAAGAAGGCCATCTAGATCATCCAGGAGACCTGATGAAAGAGTAGCTTTTCCAAGTGCGATACCGCCCATGGCGAGGAAAACGATCGACCAGTGAAACGAATGGAAGTCCTCCTATTCCCGTTAGCCCCATCTACTTGATTGACTCACCTTTGACAGAATACCAGTTCCAAAAAATGCGAGAAGAGGGATTATCGCGATGATTCCCATATCTCCTACCCAGCTTTCCATACTCTTCTCCATACACCACAGAGCAATAGTCATCAGACTGATGATCAATACAAAGTAGTGGGTCTTTGTGAGGGTGTCGGTATTCTTCCTCATTCGGGGGATCGTGAGGTCAGACTCCCATCGGTAGTTGACATGTAAGAAAGCCCAGATTGCGAGGATGGATAATGTTGCTACCGGAATGGAGATTGCGAACCACTCCAGCCAAGACAAGGGTGGGTTCATTGATCCCAAAGCAATCAAATTTTGGGGTGATGAGATTGGCGAAGCTAGACCACCGATATTCGATGCTAGAGCGATAGCAATCTACTATCAGCCTTGTTCGATAATCAGTCGACTCACTATCAGACACCTGGAAAAGACTGATTTTGGGTGCAATTCATTCGTGATCGGCTCAACTCAGCTCTATCGAACATATCAGACTCACCTTGATGAGCGCGTAACATAGTGTAGGTGCAGCCACATTGCTGATCCACATACTAGCGAAAGTCGCGACAGACATGAGAACCAGTAAGATGACACTGGGCTTCTCGCCTGCAGCGTTGAGGATACGCGACGCGGTCATGACGTCCAGTCGCGTCTTCGAGAGGACGGCTGCAATAGTGAAACCTCCGATAAGGAGCATAATTGTTGGCGAGAACATCTGGGAGAAGATATACCTGCTAATCAGCTATCATAGTGGAACCTGAAAAGTGTAGCTTACTTAGTGCCGTCTGCAGCTGATAAGCGGGTATCCTTTCCGTCGGATGATCGAAGGACCCGAAGTAGGACCACCAGGAAAGGAACAGCCAACGATGTTACGAAAAGCGGAATTGCCTACTTGTCAGCATTTCCTGGCGTGCCAAAACCTCCAGACTCACTTCGGTAGCCCAGAGGATGGTACAGAAAATCAACATGGCCAAACAGTTGCTCTCCTCCACCCGTTCAAACGGCTGCACTTGGATGATAACAGACATGACCCCGAGGGCCAGAACGAGAATAGCAGCTTTGCCAGACCACCATGAAGGAAGCCCAAATCGACCGAGAGGGGTCTTGATACTTCCCTTGGGATGCTCGAACGCCGAAACGTGTTCATCCGGTTCTACACTTCGGAAGATTCCTTGTTCTCGACGTCCGGATACCATCTGGGACCACACGGTCTCTCGGTCGACGACTACTTTCTCACGTAGTTGGGAACGAAGTTGTTCTTTGGCGAGATCTTCGTCGCCACCTACGACGACTCGTCGATAGAGGAAAAGGATCCGTCCCAGGTCCTGGTCTAGAGCTTCTCGAGTAGATGGGAGCCAAGGGTCGGATTGAAGAACGACATTGGCGACATAGTCTTTCTTCAACTGATGATCAGTCCAATCTCGCTTATGGGACATACCTTTGAATTTGTGTTCTTGTCATACTTCTTGAGGATCTTTTCGAAAGCAGTCAAATTGAGATCAACGTATTGTTTCAGAGAATATGTGTCAAGCCAGACTCGACTGATCTTCTTCTTGAGTGCGATTCTAGCGAATGTACCGTAGTTTCCAGATCCAGTCCAGATGTAAATTGGATCCCGATTCTCTGCATCTTCCTCCACATCCCTACCCTCGGGCCGCCATAGCCACTCGGGTACTTCTGCTGGGTCCATGGGGACCAGCCCTAGAGACTGGAAATTTGAGCGAGAGGACAGGTTGATATCGTGGTCTCGCTCATGTGAAGATGTGGAAGACAAGGATGTCCTCCTATCTCGGGGAGTCGTATTTGGAGGACCATCTTCAGACGACTCGATATCGGATGATCTGCGTCCGTGACCTGAAACTTTGGGCGAAAGGTTGGATCCATCATCGGCAGAGAACGATATTCGACCGGTAGATCGACTCCTTTGAGTTCTGAGTTGACTCTCGTGGAGGTCAGCCTCATGTGTTGTCCCAGAAGCGGTGGGAAGGACCGATTTCCTCCTCCGACCCATGGCCGGTGCCATACGGTTCATGAAAGAAGTCCTGCTTTTTGGTGCAGGCCGAGGTGGAGGGGCCATCCCAGTAGGTGAGAGGAGATCATCAGTCTCTCTGAATTCCCCTTCGTCCTCTTCCTCATCTTCTTCCTTGATCACATCTTCTCCCAATTCCCTGTCTTCCATTCCACGGACTTCATCTTCGAGTACCCGGAAGGTGGTCCTCATCTCCTTTAATTTGGTGTTGTAGAAGTCTTCCACTTTTTGCCTCTCCCGATCAAGAGCTGCCCGGAATTCCTCGGGTGAAGCCCATTTGTCCGAGCCTGTCCGGATTGTCGGCAAGAGAGATGAGGACTCTTGATGCTGCTGTGTGGAGAAGTAGGAAGGGTCGAGCGGCGTCGAAGGGAACAGCTTCTTCAGTGCGTCATAGCTATCTTCAGCTCCGCGTTATATTGAGCAAATGAAAACTCACTCGACATAGTGATTCCACCATTCGATATTGCTATTAAGCTCCAGCAAGGTTCTGAGGATCAGCACTACATCCCGTAAAGTACCAAGCGGAGCAAATTACCCAAATTTCATCTTGTCACCACCTTTAGGTACTTGTCCACTAATCCAGTCCCAATAATCCAGTCCTCTGTACTTGCCCTGCTCAGAAGTGTCACTTCTGTCGTCCGATGATCGTTCCTGTGAAAGCGGTAAAAGCGCAAAAGATTCTTCTTCTCCTGTATGTACGCTATCGAAGTGTCCCGCTTGTGATTTGGGCCTGAGTGTATTGATAAGATTGGCGGCCCTTCTTTTCAAAACTGACGACGTCTTGTATGACGGCCTAGATACCTAGGCCCTGGGGTATATACGATATGAAAGAGTGACTATCACAGATCAGAGGGATATGGAGTTCAGGGCTTGGCAATCCAGTAGTAGTAAGCGGAGATCGCCGCTTGACTTTACTCGTAGGAACGCGTTCAACTGACACGAAGTTGACAGCTTCAGATACCATAGCCATGCTAGAGGCAGTACTACTGGGGCTCGATGCCTCGCCTGGTGTCCTCTCACATGGCCGGATCCCGTCAGATCCTAGCTCAAGCCGGAATGCGTTCGACCTCAAGGCTCGAAGCAAAGCCCCCACCCGTGTCGTCTCGTCCGTCAACAATCAGGCAGAAGAGGAACTTGTCTGGAGCGGACAAACAGTGACTTGGTCAAGAGGATGTCAGATCTATCGCCAATATTCTTACGCCCACGATGGGGAGGACGTCGCTTACGCTGTCTTCACGCACTTTCAGCGCGGAATAGATCAAGTCGGTGGCAGATTCACCAAAGGAAAGGGCAAAGAGGAGGACACAGCCCGACTAGCTCAGACGTTCGGACCATTCCACACCGCACATACTTCTAAATGGGGTCAATCGATGCCTTCGGTATCCGCCAAAGATTCACGACTCGAGCGTGCTCTCATGATCTTCCTATCGACCAAGGCATATGTCTATTTCCCCTCGGGCGAGGAAATTATCATCCACCTGCCGTTTGTTGTGGACAGGGCGTGGCCACTATCGACTGGTGGGGTGATAGTGCAGAGACAGCTGCAAAAGCGGGAACTCAGAAGAAAAAAGAGGCAATCCGGAAGTTTGTTGAGGGGTATGGATCTTGATATCGGGTCCACGTCTGTACTGGACAACTTGGTAGATTTCGACGATGAAGGGGAAGATCTACCTCGGGTCTGGGCATTGGAAAGACCTCTGGAGGAGTTCAAGATGATAACGGAAGCTGGAAATGGATCCGCGATACCCTCCTCGTCGGAATTACTGCTTGTTGGTATCGAACCCGGATCTCCCGTGGTCATATACGATACCGAGAGGCACCAAGTCGTTTTCTACCGTCGGACAAAAGGGATGACTGCTCCTCAGAGTGGACAGTCTCCCCTGACCGCTCGAACGATGCGACCCGAGGACGTCATGCGACAGCCAGAACCGATCCCTAAATCTGGACGAGCTTCTCTCGGTCGCAATCCCTCCACGACACTCTCGAGGAACGATAGACGACAATCAGGCAAAGCGGATCCTTTAGAACGTACCATCAGGCGAGCTCCTCGACTGTCAAGAACCGCAGGACCAGATAAAGATCTACCCGCCGACTCAGCGGCTGGCGAGCTACATGCTACCCTTGATCCTCCGCCATTCGCCGTTACCGTCAATCAAGCTCCCAGGAAAGGTGGGCGGATTGTCTCGGGCGCGTCCTCGGTCGGAGCAGATAAAAGCGATCGACGAGGCTCTGGGGCTTTTATGCGGGAGGAACTGCCCAACATGGATAAGCGAGGACTGTTTGCTATTGGTGAAAAGGATCTGCGGGAGACTACGATGTTGATGGGTCTGGAAAGGCCTGTACAGGTTTTAAAGAGTGATTACACGCTAGAAAGGCTGACTTGGGATCCACCGCCTTCGTGAGTTCAGCTATTGAAATTCAGAAAATCGCTCAGACCTAGTAATTCTCGAGGCGTAACTCCCGACGCCTTCATCTCCGAAAACTTGTGGCCTCGGTCGGTGTGTGTCAATGTTCTATACGCCTCGGAAATGTCGTGCTTCAAGGTCACTCCGACATCGTGCGAGATCGAGCACCGAATCCAATGTACAGCCGCTGTTCCCATCATTTCGACGCGACGCGGAGTCGACGACCTACTCATACTGAAAAGTGACGGTACTATGCGGATCCTCACCGCCGGAGGTTGCGAGATTCCAGTCAACGAGCCCCGACGGCCAAACAATACACACGATGAGGTGGTCCGACGAATGGCGTCGAGTCTGAGTATGCAAGTCGACAGCGACGATTCGATGGGCACGCGCGATCGGACCCAAAATCGCCGAGTAGTCGGTCTCCAATATCCTGCCGGATCCCGGGTGTCGATTAGGTACGACGATGGTGAGATTGCCCGAGTGTCTTTCGACTTTACCATCATGGATCGATTAGTAAAACAATGTTCCGAAGCGCTAGCATGCGTCCTCTCACCCCCCGACTACTGCATCTTTTACCGCGAGCTCATCACACGGCTTCAATCAGGGCTTCGATTGGATTCTCTTACCGCCTGGGATATTCTAGTGACTACAGTCAAAGATTTATTCCGAATACAACGTCAACCAACTCACTCGAGAGGCCGCGATGCTCTCTTGGCCAAAGCTCAGCAAAGTCCACGACGGCTGTTGCGTCGCTTGGCCCAGAGTATGGAACCACAGGACACCAAACCTCCAGCATTTCATCCTCCAGTGTGTGGTCAAGTCCTCGCACAATCGCTTATGCCTTCCGTTCTATTCGCCTTGCACATGGTCGCGCAGAATAGCCGATGCCTTGCCTCTACTCAGACCGATATTCTGGTGTTAGGCCCACTGTTATTGGATTTAGCTTCCTCCATGGCTTTAGTGGGTTGGTGGGACTATTGGATTAGATTGGTACCGTACAGCGGTTCTGCTCTACACGAAAAGAGTAAGTCAAGCACGCAGTTCCAAGTTGATGATAGGTGACATAGATTGTTCACCTTTGGCGAGTTTTGAGACCCCTCCAGACGTGTTGCAGTACTTTACCAATTCCCTCACTCGTAAAACCAGACCCTTCCCCATACCAACGCCCATAGAAGAGAACGGCCTCGGCAGGATACGACCTTTCGAGAACTTAGAAGTCCTGTGCGATATTTACAGCGACCTTTCGGGCAACACTGCTGGACTAGCCCTGTTCAAGGCACATGAGACGATGAAGAAGATTCACAGAAAAGGGCTATCAGTGTCCTGGATTCAAACATTATCCCCAGGTGTCATGGTACCTATTCTGGAGGCTTTGCGGATATGTCAGAATCATATTGACAGAGGCTGGACGCCGGAATTCTTCAAGTTCCTTGGACGTACGGATGTCGCTGCCAAGACCGAGGAGATTACCGCAGACGAAGTCGTCCCAGTTAGCGTGAGTCCTCTCGGACCTAACAGAGTGTGAGCTGACAACAGATCACCGAAGGTCAGCCTACTATAGGCGACTTGATGAACATCGCACCTGCCAATGTCAAGCGCCTACCCGACGTCAACCTACCACACGTCCGATTCGGATCCGATCGACGAGTTGCCGAAGTGGAGCGGATTCTCCAGACTACTCGTGTTCGAACCATATCCATCGAGGACCCAAAGGGCTATAGTGAACAGGACATCCTCCATTACCACCAATCTGTAGTCAACACCATCGCCATCCGGACCCTTGCTGTCCTCGTTGGTTCAGGTATATTCGAGTACGGATCCCGCCGAACAACCGTCACTGAGACATGGGATGTCCCTCCTATCGAATTATCGATCAAAGTCCTTCCTGGCAATTCAGTCATCAAAGCTCAATTGGTAGCCGAAAATGCAGATTGGCCTTGTTTCCATAACGGAGTATCGGCCGCTCTTGCGATATCGCCAGATTGTAAAGGTATCGACAGTTCTTGGATTGTCTTTAACCGACCTGCTACTCTCAACCCCGAACACGGGGGTTTATTACTCGGTTTGGGATTGAATGGACATTTACGAAATTTAATGGCATACCACGCTTTTCCATACATGGAACCTCGTCACGATTTCACTTCATGTGGTCTTCTACTCGGATTGGCATGCTCATTCGCTGGAAGTCAAGATCCACTCTGTACAAAGGTCATGTCGCTACACACACACGCTTTGCTCCCGATCGGGTCTGCCGAACTCAATGCTTCGCCAATCATCCAATCTTCTGCTCTGCTTGGCTTGGGATTGGTGCATGCCGGGACTCGGAACCTCAGGATGGCAGAAGTCGCCCTCTCTGAAGTCGGCAGGAGTGTCTTGGCCGGTGTGGAAACGTTCGAGGGGTATCAAGAATCTTACTCGTTCTCGGCGAGTATGTCATTCGGCTTGATCATGTTGGGTCGAGGAGGCAAGCAATCATCCGAAGTCGACAGACGATTATTGGCGAAAATCAGACGGTGCATGTTTGGTGACCCCACGGACAACACGTCGAGTGCGATCGATACGACAATGACTTCGCCCGGTGCGACACTGGCTCTTGGATTCATGTACCTCAAAACTGGCCAGAGAGATATTGCCGATATGCTCGAAATCCCACAAAGCGCATTCGAAGCTGATCATGTCCGACCTGATATCTTGCTACTTCGAGTACTGGCACGAAGCTTGATCATGTGGAACGACGTCAATGCCTCACTCAACTGGATAGAGGCGCAATTACCTCCGTTCCTGCAGAAGGGGCATTCCAACCACCGTAAAACCTCCTCGATGGAGATCGCCTGCGAATTGGCTTATTTCAACATCATCGCCGGAGCTTGCCTTGCCATAGGTCTCAAACTAGCTGGTACCGGATCAGAATTGGCGCACAACAATCTTCTATTCTTCTTTGGCGTTCTGTTGAAAGCGTCCTGTAGTTCATCAATGACATACGAAGGGAAAATCCGACGTCAAGCCGCTCGCCAATGTCTGAACGTCGTCACGCTCGCTTTGGCGACCGTCATGTCCGGTACTGGAGAATTGAATGTCCTGCGCCGTCTTCGTGTCTCACACGGGCAAGAAGGAGCAGGTGTCACGTATGGTTCCCACATGGCAACACATATGGCTTGCGGTATCCTCTTCCTTGGTCGGGGCCATTATACCCTCGGCAACTCGAATCTGGCAATCGCAGCCATGTGTATCTCATTCTTCCCTCGTTTCCAACCTTCGCCCAGCGATAATAAAGCCTATCCACAGGCTTTCCGGCATTTATGGGCTCTAGCTGCCGAACCGAGATGTTTGATGGCGAAGGACATCGATACGAAGGAGACGGTCTATCTGCCACTCAGGATGAAGATCGTAGGACCGCAGGCGCCATATACTCAACGACTAATCTCGCCGACTCTGATTGCGCCTTACGAGATGATTACAATGATTGGGAATGACACACCACGGTACTGGTCTGTTGGCTACGATCTCACTGTTCCTGCCGACAAAGAAGCTTTGGTGAGGACAAGGACTTTGTATGTCAAGCGTCGAGCTGCTTATCTCGATTACAATACCGATCCAAAGGGGAACCGAAGTATGGTCATTACTGCCGGCTCTATATCCGGACTCGACCATTACTATGATCTCCTTGCCGCTGCTGAACCCATGTCATTGCCAGCGAACGACATTGCACAACTCGTCAAGACCCACGCAGGTACCCCCGAACTGGTAGCTATGGTCCAGCTATTCTCGACCGATTCGAAATTCGACAAATTCATTCGAAACGTCCTACTAGAATGCGTGGCAATGGATAAGACAGGTCTAATCGGTACATACATATCAATCTGGCTCGCCCTACATGGCCAAGATCAATTGAAGAGCGAGAATATAGCTCAAATATCGATGATCCGCGACTTCTATTCCCCTTCGATATTCACACATTTCAGTATGCCTGCAGATAAACGCCTCGGATGGATTCGGCCAAACTTTGTCGTCTCTGCATCAAGAAAG